>CENS01068470.1_pt1 | contig 28590 bp, 28 predicted proteins | sample 530201 | NCBI WGS metagenome assembly CENS01 (sample SAMEA2619747, study PRJEB7988) | marine metagenome | biome: marine biome (ENVO:00000447); feature: surface water layer (ENVO:00002042); material: "saline water (ENVO:00002010), including plankton (ENVO:xxxxxxxx)" | depth 5 m | reverse complement strand
TGGAATTGTATTGAGATTAAAGGAGCAGTATTAAAAGCAATAAAAGAAAAAGAAGGTTACAAAGGTAAACGCAACATAAAAGCATTTTTCTTTTGGGGGTTAGCAGCATCATGAAACTTAGAACTAAAGATGAAATAATAACTTGTCTTATTGAGATGTTATCTAATCCTGTATCTATGAAACAAAAAGATTGTTTAATATGTGAAGGATGGATAGAGTCACTTAAATGGGTATTAGGATTAAATGATGAAGAAGAAAAAATCTATACTGAAGGAAAAAATACTTTAGTAGTAGAGAGTAAACATAAAGAAATTGTTTCTAAACATTGATATTGTTAAATTTACAAGAAGATAAGGAGTAAATATTATGAGTAAAATATCACAAATATATCATGATTATTTAAAACATAAAGAAGAACAAGGTAGTATAGATAGAGATAAAGCTGTTGGATTTCATGCATCAGCAACTGGTTCATGTTTTAGAAAACAGATGTATTCTTATTACAATTACAGTTCATCACCAAAGGATGAAAAGTCATTAAGAATATTACGATTAGGTACAGTAGTGCATAAAGATATTGAAGACGCTATGCATCATTATATGAAAACAAGTGCAAAAGAACTTATGGATAATAGTGTATCTGTATTTTCTGAACATAAGATTGAAGTGCCAGAGTTAAATATTGTTGGCACATTAGACATTGCAATGTACAATAGTGAAACGCAAGTACTAGATATATATGATGTAAAAACTGCAGCTGCTTACACATGGCAAAAACACTTTGGAAGAAAAGATAATAGACAAGAAAATGCGAATCAAAACTATAAACTACAATTAGGTACATATGGTTTAGGTATGCAATCACAATTGAATCCAACAAAAACAAATCTTCATTTATTCTGGTATAATAAAAATACAAGTATGATAAGAGAAACAATTGTGCATCAAAAATGGATTGACAATGCATTTGATTATTGGACAGAACTCAATGAATTGTTTCAAGATTATGAAGATAAGTTTGTTAATTATTTAGAGCCTGGAATAGAATATGGAGTACCTTTTGAAGATTGGGAGTGTAAATATTGCCAATACGAAAGTATATGTCCAAGTACAATAGCACAAAGAAATGTAAGAAAACCAAGAAAACCAAGACAAAGGAGAGTATAATGAATGAAATAACAACAACAGATAATCTAGAAGTTATAAATGGCATCAGATTAATGATAACAGATAAACATAAAAAAGTATCAAAGATAAAAACACCTAAACCATATATTAAAAAGAAAATGGGTATGGAATATGTAGAATACGATTATATGCGTTCTGTAGCAGATAAAGAATTTCCAGGTTGGAGTTGGCTTGTAGTCAAAGCAGAAATGGCAGGAAGTGAAGCATATCTTGTTCATGGTAGATTAAAATTTTACGATGAAGGTATATGGAGAGAAGGTGATGTTACAGCTGCTCATAGAATACAAAAGAAAAGAGGTACAAATGAGTTTGTTGATATTGGCAACGATGTTAAAGCAGCTAATACAGATGCAATAAAAAAAGCATTTAATATGTTTATGAATATTGCAGACGATGTTTACAAAAATCAAATTGAAGAAACAACTCTATCTGGTGAACAAAAATCAGAAATATTAAAAGTTGCTAAAAAGATAAGTACAGAAAAGTTTGACCAAATAACTACTCTTATTCAAGAGGGGGATATATATGGTGGTAATTTTAATTCTTCATTAGCAAAACTAGAAAGAGTAGCAAATGCGAAAGATTGATGTATCATATGATGATGGCATACTTAATAAAGATGATGAATATATTGTCGGAGTTAATGATGGCACTACGTTTAATAATGTTAAATACAAAGGAGTAAGATTGTTTAATGGTAAAAAGATGTTAATGTTTCAAACAAAAGCAAATAGACAATTAACTATCAATCCATCATTTCACACTTTTACATTAGAAAAAACAGATAAGGAGTAACTATGCAAAAAAAAGATGACATAGAAAAGTTAAAAGAAGCAGGTGTGCTTTCTGCAAAGGCAACTGCAGCTCTTGAAAAAAGTGGAGGTGTAAGCAAACGTAATGTTGCACCAAAGCGATTTTTAAAGACTGCTGATGGTGTTTGGGTTGTACCAACTCTATATTTTAGAGGTGGCAAAAACACAAAGCCTAGTAAAGAGCAATCTGAATTAACAAGTAAAATAAACACACTAATAACAAAATACACAATAGAAAGGAAAACAACATAATGGCAACAGAAATAAATGCATTTTATGATGAATCAGCACAATGGAAACCAACAGAGGAGGGTGATTACCCAGCTCACATTTCTGGTTTAACAACTAAAGAAATGATGACAAAAGCAGGAGAAGCTATTATTGTCAACATGACATATAAAATAGCAGACGAAGCTGCTGACTTGAAACAACTTGTATATGAGATGGATGGATATAAATATAAGTTAGACCAAGAAGGTAATAGAATCCCTGTTACAAATGGAGAAGGTGAACAAGTCACAACTGATTGTTCTCATTTAGTAGGAGAGGTAAAATACGATAGTGGTTGGTTTATATTCACAAGTAGTGAATCTGGTTCTAAAAATGCTAGATACTTTAGATTACTAGAGAATCTTGGCATTAAAGTAGAAGAACAAACACTAGGTGATAAGAAAGTAAAGAAACTAGTATTGTTAGAACAATCTGATGTTGTAGGTAAACCAGTTATAATTGACCTACAAAGAGAAGAATATATCACTTCTGATACAAAACATCTTCCACCAGAACAACAAGAAAAAAGGTCAGTATTAAAAGTTAAAAATGTACAGCCTTGGGCAGATGGTGTAGAGATAACTGAAGATGAAGTAGATGGAGATGTGCCGTTCTAAATAAACAATAACAATGTACTGAGGAGCTGACCGAAGTATGAAGCTATTATAATTCGGATTATTTAATTGGGTGATGCGTTTATAGTGGATAGTAGGAGGCTCCTCAGTCTGGAGGATAAATGGAAAAAATAAAATACAATGATTTAATTCTATTAAGAATAAAAGATAAATTAGATAAAGGAAGACAAGAGTATGGAGGAGATTTAAATCCACATGACGGTAGAGATTGGCATAAAGAAGCATTAGAAGAGATGTTTGATGCAATGGTTTATATAGTTGCTAAACTTATACAATTAGAGGAGAATAAATAATGCAAACATTTTTACCATATAAAAATATAAAAGAGTCTTTAAAATGCTTAGACAATGCAAGACTTAAAAATCAAAGAACAGAAGCATTAGAATTAATTACATCTATAACTACAGATAAAGGATGGAAATATCATCCATGTTATAAACTTTGGGAAAATAATATAGATGCTTTAAAATATTATTATAATAATTCTGTAATTACATGGGCAGAACGAATAGGTGAAAACTATCATAAAGATATGCTATTAGAAATAATAGACCCATTGTTTAATATGCCAATTTGGTTAGGCAATAAAAGATTACACGCATCACATCGTAGTAATTTACTTAGAAAAAAACCTGATTTTTATAAACATTACGAATGGAAAGAACCACATGATTTACCATATTATTGGTACGGATATGCAAAATCAGACCAACAAACTAATTTATTTATAACAGAGGAGGAAGAATGAGAAGAGAAAGTCAAAAATCAAAAATAATGAAATACCTTGCTGAAGGTAACAGTATTACACCACTAGACGCATTAGAAAAGTTTGGATGTTTTAGATTAGCTGCAATTGTACACAATATAAAACAAGAAAGAGAGTTTATGGAAAATAAAGATTTAGTAACAACTATGGTTACTAATAAATTTGGTGTAAAATATGGTAGTTATAAACTTAAATCAAAAATAAAACAAAACATTAATTCATTAAAAGATAGAAATCAGAGGGTTTTGGGATTAATAGTATAAACTATTTTGAATATATGTAAATTAATAGATAAATTAAGGAGAGGGTGGCTTAAAAATCCTCTTCTTTTCTTATCTTTATATATAGTCACCCTCCCTCCTATCTAAATAAATTATAACAATACACATACAGAAGGAGAATATTATGTCAAATAAAAATGTAAATGATTCTGGTATATCAATAAAAGGTATGATAGAGATATACGAAAATCTTATAAGTAAAGGTAAGATAAAACAAGGAGATTCTGGATATATTAGAATGAATCAATTAAAATTAAGATATAAAAAAGGAGAAAGGAATTTTCAAAGATGAAAAAATCAACAGCATTAATAAGATTTACTAAAGAAGAAATGCAAAATTTATTAGTTGCTTTAGTACTAGCATATGATGCATCTTGCAATTTAAATCAAATGGATTTTGCTAAAAATTTTAAAAGATTAAAGAATGATATTAGAAAAATAAAACATGATTTAGAAAGAAAGGAAAGAGAGTATGAAGAAAAGGGTTTCAAATCAAAATAAAGAGTACAATAAGAAGTTAAGAGCAATTAAAACATTAGCAAATAAAGCATTAAAAGAAGGGGTTAAATTAAAATGTTCTCCGGGCCGTAAATTTTTAGAAGATGTTTCTATTGGCAAACTTGTCAAATGTGGTAATAGCGAAGGAATAGTTTATAAAAAAACAGATAGTTCTGTTATGGTAATTGTAACTAAACATAATAATTCTTTTACTGCTGATGCATTTTATTTAGGAGAAAGAAGATGGGCAACTACATCGGAAGTAGAGGTATTAGATTGAAAACAAAAAATAAGTGGAAATATGAATCTATAGAAGATTCTCAATACATAAAAGATAAAAAAGAAATTATAAAAAAAAATGGAAATGGATGGTGGTTATTTATTGATAGGGTTTTAAGTGATAAAATTAAAAAATCAAAGGAGAAAAAATGAGAGGAGACACTAGACCGTGGACTTGCCCACAATGTGGATTTAATTATCTTAATAAAAGTAATTATTCTAAAAAAATAAATGAAATATTAAAAGATAGAGATTTAAAAACAAAAAAACAATTAAGAGATGTTGCTCAATTAATTAGAGTAAATGTTCCATCTGATTCTGGTAGAGATAAATATTATTTCTTTTTATATAATGTAAAAGAAGTAGATAATACAACATTATTATGGGGATTAGACCAATTTTATAAAGGCAAACACTATTTAAAAGGGAAAGGATATGCATATTTAAAAGCAGTAATACTTTCTAGGGATAAAAACAAGGAGAAAATATCAGAAAATGAAAAGAAGATGATAGGTTCTGCCCCACCAACTGTAACATAGGAGAAAAAATGAGAAAAGAAGAGCAATTAGACAATGAAGACAATCGTTATTGCATAGCATGCGATGATTGCGGATGTAAATATTGTTATAAAACAAACCCACACCTTGAAGGAGGAGAATAATGAATAAAGTAAATATAAATGATATAAACTTTCCTGTTAAAGAAGTACCAGCTAGAATAACTAGCAAACTTCCACACAGAGATACTAAAGATACTGGATATAAGTTTATTGTTAGAAAAGATACTGGTAAGATACTTAGTTGTATGACAGATAATTATAGACTTGTAAAAAATGAAATGATTACTAAAAAAACTGAAAATATAATAAATAAAAATGGAGGAAGATTAAAAGAAGTACAAATGTTTGGTGGAGGAGCAAGAACTATGGTTAAATGGGAGTTTCCAAAACATAAAGTTAAAATAGCAAAACATGATGAAATGACACCAGAAATTGTATGGCAAAATAGTTATGATGGAACTGTAGGTCTTAATATTATAGCAGGTGCATTTAGATTAATTTGTTTAAATGGAGCAGTAATAGGTGTAATCGCTACTAAATATAAAAACAAGCATATTATACAAAATATGAAATTAGATGACATAGAAGGGGTAATAGACGAAACAATTAATAAGACTAAAGTAATGATGAAAGAAGAATTTCCTTTATTGCATGATACAAAAATGAAAGATAGCCATGTTCTCAAAATTCTAAAGATGTTTCCAATAACATCATCTGATTACATGACTCAAAAACTAATACAAGATAAACCTAAAAATCTTTGGGATTTATTTAATGTATCTACTAATGTAGCAACTCATGGTTTAGATAGGAGACTAGAAGCAACACATAAACTAGAATCTAAATTATATAAAACAGTTGTAGGATTAGCAAAAGAAAAAAGTAGGGTAAATGCCTAGTGTAGATTGGTATGATTGTCCTATAATACTTCCATACTATGGGGGGAAATACACAATGAGTAAAAGGTTAGTTCCTTTAATCCCCCCTCATGAAAGGTATTTTGAAGTATTTGCAGGCGGTCTTTCAATGTTCTTTAGAAAGCCTAAAGCAAAATGGAATGTATTAAATGATATAGATAGGAATATTGTTAATTTATATACTTGCGTAATAGAGAAGTATGATGAACTTACAAATTATTTATTTTGGATTCCCAAAAGTCGTGAATTATTTGTAAATTACAGAGATGAGATAAAAGAAGAAAGGAATTTTAATATTCCAGACCCTTATCAAGCTGCTAAATACTTTTATTCTGTAAGATATAGTTTTAACAAGTTAATACATACACCATTTGCTATGAATAAGGACTTAAATAAAGATTTTGCTGATGAGTTAAAATATTCAAGGAAATTTATAGGAGGAGGAACAATAGAAAATCTTGATTTTGAAGAGTTAGTTACAAGATATAAACCTAAAAAAGGAGATTTCTGGTATCTAGACCCACCATATTATATTGCTACTGAAAAAGCAAAGCAAAAAAGAGATTACTATATGAATACTTTTAATTTTGATGACCATCAAAGAATGAAAGAATCTGTAGATGTAATTAACAAAGCAGGAGGATATTTTATGGTTAGTTATGATTACAGAGAAGAAGTAGCAGAGTTGTACAAAGACTATAACATACAAACAATTAATATTGTATATGCAGGAGCAACAGATGAAAGTAGACATAAGAAAAGAAAAGAATATGTCATTACAAATTATGAAGCAAATACACAATATAATATGTTTGAATCAAAGGAGGTAATATGAGTGAAAATACAGAAGTGTTAAAAGCACTACCAAGTTCAGAAGACACAGAAAAAGCATTACTAGGATGCTCAATTATAGGTGGTGATAAAGAAGCAGAAATAACAATGGCATGGATAAGGAATGATGATGCATTTTATACAACTAAAAACAAACAAATCTGGAAAGCAATAAAATACTTATACAAAAATAATATAGAAATAGACATAATAACATTATCAGATAAAATAAAAGATATGACAGGGGAAGCAGATAGTTATTACATAACTGGATTGATGGATATTCCATCTATTGCTAATGTAACTGAGTACGCAAGAATAGTATGGGAAAAATATATCCAACGAGAAACTGCTAAAAGTGCAAAAAAGTTAATGGATGCAAGTTATGAAGACTATAAAGAAGTTGGTAATATATTAGAAAAACATACAAAACTAATACATGAGTTAAAAGAAGTACAACCATCTAAGAAAACAGAGATTACTGATTTAGTTAATAATATGAAAGCAAGTATTAAAGAAGGTGTAAATATTATACCATTTAATAAACCATATTTAGATTTCTCTGCTGGAGGTATGACTCGTAAAGAGATAACTGTAATAGGTGGTAGGCCCGGACATGGCAAGACTACTTTAGTAACTAATATTATTAAAGGATTGATTGAGCAAGGATACAAAGTAATGATGTTTAATCGAGAAATGAGTAATACAGAAATGCTAAAGAAGTTTGTTGTAATGGAAAGTCCTAATCTTTTATATGCTAACATAAGACAAAACTCTGTAGGTGAAACAAATGAAGTAGAGTTTGAGGATACAATAGATAAAATAAAAGATAAATACAAAAATCTAATAATGTATGAAAATATAAGAACATTAGATGATGCAATGAGAGAAATATCAAAGCATAAACCTGATGTAATTGTAGATGACTACATTCAATTGATACAAGTAGAGGGAGTACAAGAAGGCAGACGATTCGAAATAGAAAAGATAATGCAAGAATATAAATGGATATGTAAGTCTGAGAATTGTAGTGCAATACTTGTAAGTCAATTAAATCGTGAAATAGAAAAACGTATTGACCCTAGACCTAGAATGAGTGATTACGCAGAAAGTGGTGTAATAGAACAAACTGCTGAATCTGCTGTATTTGTATTTTATGGTTACAATTTTGACCATGAACGATTCAATAGATATGGTAGTGAAATTATTATATCTAAAAGTAGGTATGGTAGAGTAGGTACATATCCTGTTGGGTTTAATGGTAATCGATGTTCATTCTATGTAAATAAAGATATGGCAGTAGGAGATGAACCACAATCGAATGATTAACATTGCGTAAAAGTTGTAATGGTTGTTACTTTGAGCATAACAGAACTTGTTATTGGTTCAAAAATGTTCAAGGTAATGACCCAAAGGTAATACCTGTTGAAACATTTAATAAGGGATGTTCCCAGTATAATAATACGTTTACTGGTAATAAATTAAATGAATTAATTTCTAAAATAGTAACCGTATTTAATGGTGAAATTATTGGAGAAAAATACAAACCAAAAAAATGGTCAGGTAATTACAGAAAGAAAAAATATACAACTCGTCACAATTATACAGAAAGAAAGGACTTTTAAATGCAAAAAATAATAATAGGCATAGACCCGGGAAAAGGTGGGGGATTAGCAGTATCAGTAGGAGGAATAATAACAGAGTTTCATAAGTATCCTAAAACAGAGCAAGAGTTATATTACATAATTCATGAAATATTAGATAAGTGGAATGGTAAACCAACAGCATATTTAGAACAAGTACACGCTTTCCCAACTGATGGTCGTAGCAGTGCGTTTAAATTCGGTACTAACTATGGGTTTTGGCAAGGTTTGCTAGTAGGTTATCAAATAGAATGTAAACTTGTTGCTCCTCAAGTATGGATGAAATCATTAGGATTGTCAAAAGATAAAAAAGAACGTAAAAATCAATTAAAAGAAATGGCGCAAAGAGTTGTTGATAAACAATTTGATAGTGAATTAAAAAATAAAAGAGTTACATTGCATACTTCAGACTCAATACTTATATCTATTTATGGATACATGATAGAAAAAGAACCTAATAATACTATTGGAGATTATTTAAATGAATTAAAGAGGAAAAAATAATGGATGAAAATATGATAGAAAAAACTGAAATATTTTATTTTGATATACCATACTTGCTTAATATAAATATGTATTCATTAAAAGCATTTGCTATGCAATATCATTATAACTTTCAGTTTTTTGGAAGATTACTTTGGTTTAGTTTAAACTTTGCTGAATACAATCAATTATTAAAAATAGGAATATGGAAAGTGTATTTCCAATTTGGGCCTGGAGTTAAACCATGATTAAAGAAAGACAAAAAGAAAATATAAAAGATGTAATTAGTGAATTGTCAGATTTAATGGAAGATATGAAAATAGCATTAGAAAAAATAATAAGATTACTTAGATAATTACCTTCTGTTATGGGTAACGGGCAGGCATCAATTCAAGTCGAAGTTTTGGTGTCTGCCTTTTTTTTTAAAAGTTTTCCTCAAAAAAATCCATAAATTCATCTGCTGTGATTATTTCTTTTGGCCCGTATGATGGCAACCAAGTTTTAAAAGCTCTTTGTTTATTTTCATCAAAATCAGACATTAAGGCATATATTGTAGAAAGTATTGTAGGCCCGTTATCTCTTATAATGTCTTCTATAATTTCTTCATCGTCTACATCTAATCCACCGCCTCTTGTCATATAACTTATAATCATAGCAGCTAACATAGCTAAATTAAAACTTCTCCTAACTAATACACTTTCCATTCCAGATGCTCCCCTCATTATAATAGGGCTTCCACCACCTATTCCAAGTCCTCTTGCTATTGTTTGAATACCTTTACCTATCCCTAATATATCAGTATTGTACCATGCAAATTGAGTTAACATTGATATTGTTCCCCTAATTGCAAACATATTTATAAATTTATCAATCATTTTATCTTCGCCACTAGATAATTTTACATTCTTGCCTCTTTTCATTAAGTTTTGCATCATTCTAGCAGGTAGTGTTATTCCACCAATATATGGCAACTCAGTTTTTGATGCTAAAACAGCATTTCTTAATACTTTATATTCTTGCTGAACTTGATTCCAATCATATTGTTTCCATTGAAAGTATAATCCACTAGCGCCACCTCTAAACATTTTTGGTAAATGGGGTGAGTTCATTCCAAATAAATGATTATATACCATTGTTCTAGCAAATTGAACTACTTCTGGATTATCAGTATATTTCCAATTGTCATAAGATTTATCTACCATACCTAATTCTTCTGCTCTAAAAAAGGCTTCTATACCATGCTCAATGCGCATTTCTTCTTCGCCTCCTTTTAAAGTAAATTTTTCCCATCCACCAAATGGAGCCCATGATATTCTCCATCTTACTAATCTATTCATTTGAGATTGATAAAATCCCAATTTCATTTTTTCTAATTGTTCTTTTAAATAATTTTCAGTTGCTTTATCATTATGCATAAAATCATATAATTGTTCTTTAACTTTTTTTATTTCTTCTGCATTTATTGTTTCACCATAAGACACTTTTCTAGCATTTTCTATTACTTTATCCCAACCAGTGTCAGAACCTAGAAATTTTTCTACAGTATCAGCTTTCCATAATTGCCACATATCTCGCCATGGGACATATGCTTCTTTAACATTTGATGAATTTCCACCCATACCTATAGCTAACATATCAATCATAGCATTGCCAGGTTCTAAAACACCAGTCTCTCTAACTTGTTGCTCTAATTCTTCAGCTGTAAATCCTCTTGCTCCATTAATTCTAGCATTACGAGCATCTAACCACGGCTTAAAACCTCTGTCTATTATTATATTTGACCTTTGAAAATTATTTGTAAAGCCAGGTGAAAAACCCATATTTGCATATGTTTTATAACTTCTCATTAATAATGATTTATTATTTAAATCTTCTGCATCTTTTATACCCGGAATTGCTTTTGCTATACTTTCTTCATCAAGCCAACTTATTCCTAAAAATCCAGATTCAGCTCGTGGATTACCCATTGTATTATGTAGTTCATCAGCAAGATATTTAACTATTGATGGTTGATTTCTTAAAGCTGTAAAAGTTGCTAAGGCTTGTGTTTTTAAATTTATTTTATGTATTTCTTTAAAAGTTTTATCTATATAATTAACCCAAATACTTCTATCTTTTAATCTTTCTTTTTTGTTTGTAAATAAAGCTCTGTGTTTTGTAGATAGTACTCTATTAGCTAACAATAATTGTTTTCTATCTTCATCAATTAAAGGGTCAAGATTTAATCTTTTACGAAAATTATTCATTGCTTCATTTAATTCTTCTAATTTTGCTTTTCCTTTTAATATTTGTTCTTTTGATTCATATTTTTCAACATTATCAGATTCTTCAGAATCTCTAATATTTTCTTGAATTGCTATTTTAGACCCTAATCCTTTTATTTCTTTAGATATTTCTTTCATAGCTTCACGCATTTGTCTATCTACAGTCCACGGATTATATTCTACATATCCATAACTAAATTTACTTATTTTTTGAACTTGACTATTATATGTAGACCAATTCCCATTATTATCTTGAAAATAATTATTTTCTAAATCTCCCATAGTTAAAACTTTATCAAAAATTTCTTCAATTAATTCTGAGCTGTATCCAGATTGAATAAATATACTTGTTGATTTATTTATTTGGTCTGATAATTTTTGCTCTGCTTCTTTAAGTCTATCATCAATAACTTCATTAAATACGAGCTCATTCCATTCTCTTTGATTTTTTACTACTTTCCATATATTTGGCATCCAGTTAATAGGTGGTTGATATGAAAATTCACCTCTATAATTTACTCCTCTTGTAAATGTACTAAATTTCTTTTTAGGTTTATTTGTATTTGGAATTAAATCATAAGGAAATACTTTTTCTTCTTGTGCTGTATAAAATCCATCTTCTAATGTATTTGTTTGTATTACAGATTCTAATTTTTCTTGTGTTATATTTTTTTTAGAACGTATAACATTTAAAAAAGAGTTAAAATTTGAAGGTATTCTGTATGCTATATATGCATTTTCATTATTGCGTCGCATTGGATTTGAATCTTTGGAAAATTTATTATTTTTTACATCTTCATTTCTTAATTGATTTAAATATTTAATACCTCTTTTATCAACGTGCAAAGGAACTAAAACGTATTGACCTCCATCTGCTCCCATTGTTTGTCTTTCTGATGGAAATTTTTGCAATTCAAAAAACTTTTTACCCATGTAAGAATTTCTCCATGCTTGAAATTTCTTAGGGTCTTTAGTGGGTATATCTTTAAATATAATATTTCTTACTTCTGTATGTAATATATCTTCAACTAAATCATTACCAACTTTAGTAATTTCTTTATCATTTAAATTTTCCATTCCTTCTATATTATCAGTTGCTACTGCTTTTGCAATATCTCTATTTATAGTAGCAAGGTTTAATCTTGTAGGCCCAGATATTCCTTTTTGTATTTGTGGTTCTTTATATTTAATTGAATCTTCTAAATATGAATCAAGTTGTTCTTTGCTCATTTTAACAAATTTTTGAGCTTCACCAGTTACATCCATATCTAATGCTGCTAAATAAGGAGCTTTCATTTGGTCTTCATAAAAACCTAATTTAGGATAAGCAACAGTTCCTCCTTTAGTTTTTTTCCACCAACTATGATTTGAACTTTCTATTCTTTTTCTTATTGCTCTTATTTTACCAGCATCCCATTCATTTTTATCATTTAATCCTCCTATGTTAGCTCCTTTGTATCTTGCTTTAACAGGTTCATTAAAAGCATATTCAAAATATCCTTGTGTTCTGTTTATTTGATTATTTATAAATTCATCAGGCGTTGTTCCTAATTCAATTATTTGAAATGCTTGATAACTAGAATCAATTAAATAATCATATAATATTTTATGTTCATTATATCTTTCTTTTTCTTCTTTTAATTCTTTTTGTATACTTTTTCTATTAGGAATAATTCCTTTTAATTTTTCTTCTAACTTTAAAATTGTACCGTTATTTGGTAATCCAATCATATTGCCAAAAGCATATTTTAAGTTTTTAACAAGTTCATCTTTTTTTTCTTTGTCGTATGTAACAAATAATTTTTTTTCGTCACAAAATATTTTACCCTTCATTATTAACAGTCCTTTGTAAGATATTTCTCAATATCTTTTCTCATACTTAATGGCATTGGTTCACTAGAAGATTCTCTTATATTAGGCCCGGCAAGATTAGCATAAGCAAACCAGACATCTGAATCCATTAATTGCATAGGTAATATTTTTTCTATATCACGAACTCTAGGTTGTTTTTCTATATAAGTTCTTGTTGTTATTTTGTCTAATTTATTTCTTAAAGAATTTAATTTATTTGTTAAAAGTTCTTTTGCTTTTTCTGATTCTACTTGTTCTAATTTACTTTTTGTTGCAAGTATATTTTTTACTATTGCTTTACTTTGTTTTTCAACACCTTTTAATATTTGTCCTTCTTGAACAGATATTCCTCTTAAAAATCTTAATGTAGTATATGCTTGTTGTTCTTTGGTTAAATCTTTAAATGGTTTTATACCTCTTTTTTTATCACCTTCATTATACCATTTATTTATAAAGTCTAACATTTCATCTGCATAAGGATAACTAGCTGAATTTAAACTTTGTTCTACAGCTTTTTTATATACAGTTGCTCTAGCATGTACTCTATAAAATTCTGTTCCTGCTTGATTAATCCATCGATTTGCTTGTTCTTTTTTAGATTCCCAAGATTCACTTTCTGGATAAAATCTTTCTTCTTGTTTTTGTATTGTAAGTAAATCTGATTGAGTTTTAGCTAATCCATTAACAATTTGATTTGGACTATATCCCCATGGATGCCCCATTACCATATCATTAGGATTTTCTTTTTTATATTTTAACATTTCTTGATGTGGTACTGCTAATATTTTTTCAATAGATGTAAGTTTTTCATTAAATATAATTTCGTCTATAGGTAATGTAGATTTAGCAAGTTTACTTTGTTTGCCTCCTCTATCAAATCTTATTCTTCTTGAATTTGCTAATTCTGCTATAACCTTACCTCTTTCCTTACCACTTAACTGCGATAATTCATACATACTTTCACTATCAGCAAACATAGATGCTATACCTTTAGTTGCTCTAGTGTCCATATCTCTACCATATCTTATATTTCCATAAGAAAGTAATTTACGAAGAACCCTAGATATTGTTCTACTTTGTTTTATTCCAATAGGAGAACCATTTTCTTGTACAAACATTCTAGGTATAATAAAATCATATCCATTATAACCCCAATCATATAATAGTAATTCTTTTGCATGGTCAACAGATGCTTGTAATAATATTTCTAATTGTATTAATGGAGATGTCATTAAATATTTTTCACCTTTTTTCCATTTTTTTCCTTGCTTATTAACAAGCATTCCCATTCTAGCATCATTTAACATTTCTTGAGTCACATCATTATTTAACGGAGCGTAGTCCATAATAACTTTACTATTTTCTGGGTCACGAGTAACAATAGTTTGCTTGCCTATTGTCATTTTAATTTCTTTAAAATGCATATCTTCAAAAAAGTTTACAGCATTTGTAAGTATACCTTGAGACGCAAGCCCATTTCCTAACATAGCTGATGCTTGATATATACTTTTCTTTGATGTTGCTGGAAAATTTCTTTGACCTTTTTTAAAATATTCTACTCTAGCAAACCCAGCTCTTTTATCAAATGCTTTCTTTGAATTAAGCATTGCATTAACAACAGATTCATCTTTAAAATTTTCACCAAAATACATAATTTGCATTATAGAAGCATCTCCATCTGCGTCAGCCTGCAGCGGCCCAGCTGCAAGTTCAGGATGTATCCAAATTACATTACCTGCTCCTGATGGAATTATATTAGTTACTTTAGCAAGTGTAACCCCATTTGCTTTATATACAGGTTGCCTGCCTATTAATATATATATACCTTTGCCTCTTTGACTTAAATTTAACATTGCATCTTTAAAAGCATTTTGTAAGTCGTTGCCTTGAAGCCCAACATCTAAATTAAGTTTTTTCTTAACAAAGTTTGTCATTGTTGCATCGTCTTCACTTATTGCAATACCATTGTTTTCTAATACTTTTGTTCCATCATAATCTGGTTTTATTGTAGGATAATTACCAAATCCATATCTTCTACCTTTATATGCATTTTCACGAATTAATTTATTTTTAATAGGTTCTAATGCTCCTGATGCTATGTGTGGCAACATATATCCATCTTCTATCATTTGTCCAGGCTGAGGCTCAATTAGTTGGTCTATTTCATTAGGAAATGATGTATTATTAGCTTTTAATTGAGAAAATAAAGAAGCCATAATTTCAGGGTCTTTTCTTGCATCAAACATTGCTCTTACATTTGCTGTTGCTACGTCTAGTAATTTATTTTCTATTTCTGTTCTTACTTTATCAAAATCAGGATTATTTAATTTACTTAACCATGTCATTGGAAAAGCAGCGCTATTTTTACCTCGTTGGCCCGGAACTTTTATTACTCTTGTAGATTCTTCAGGAAGTGTTAATATATCTGTAGCGACTCTACCATTTAATTTAAAACTACCAGAGCCTCCATCTGGCTCTTTTGCTTCATCTAATGTAAATAATCTATTAATAGGATTATCATCAGCATCATATATTTTAACTTTATTATCTTCTCTAATTGTATAAGCAATAAGATTATCTTTTTCATCTACAAACCTATATCCTTCATCTGCTACAAATTCATTATGTTTAACAGATAAATAATGTTCACCTTCCCAATTAGATTCTCCATCATATTCTACAGCGGGATAATTATCTTTAGCAAACTTATCATTTAAACTACTATACCACATAATAGTTTTAACTTCTCGCATAGGTAATCCATTATTTAATTGTTGACGGCCAACTGCTTTGGCTATTGTATCTAATGTTTCTGTGTCTGTAATAGTAGCACCATCACTTCTACTTAATCCTTCTAATCCTGCTATATATTCTGTCATAGGAGTTTTAACTCCATCTTCATTTACGATACTAACTTTAGTTTGGTCAATAATTTTAATTGTATTATCACCTAAACCTAAAGGAACAATTCCTTCACCATATGGTAATGATGCTCTTTTCATATGATGTAGTATGTCTGTTGTTCTCATTAAATACTTAGCTCCATGAGCTCTTTTCATAAGTTCATGTTGTGTAATGTGTTGAGCCATTACATATTTATTTAAACCATTATTATTTAATTCTTCTACAGAATCAAGAAATTCTTCTGACATTTCTAATGTTAAATTTCCACGAGCTATTTCTTTTTCAAAATATTGTATTATTTTAGAATCATCTTTTCCTATTTCTATAATACTTTGTGGTACTTTAGCAACAATAAATGATGGACTATTACCACCTCCTTTTATTTCAGCAACTGTTCTTATTATAGGATTCCCTTTTTTATCTTTATTAGAATCATTAGCAAATATATTATCCCATATATTAACAAGAGATTTTTTATTAACAGTTAAATCGCTAAATTCTGGTTTGCCATAATATTTAGAACCTGATTTATCTACCTTACCTACCCACACATTAACTAAATCTTTTAAATATATTCTAGATATTTTTATTTGGTCACCATCATATTTATTTTGTTCTAATGCCCAATCAACAAATGACATATTAAGAGTCTTAGGTAAGTCTGTATTGCTTCTTATGTCTTTACCAAATAAGGGGTCTCCACCAATCTTAGGTATTAATTTTTTATTCTTTTTATTTCTTATTAAATTTCCTTTATAATCAATATTTGCCCACCACCAAGCGCCTTTATTCCTACCATTAGTTCTGTTAATGGGTTGATTTTTAATAAAAAAACTTTGTACTAAATTTTCTTCTTGTATAGTTTGTGGTACAAAATCATATTTACTTTTAAGATGTTCTAATAATATATTTTTATCTCCTGTTAAAGCTGCTTGCATAAGTTTTGCAACTTGCTTATTATCTATCCATCCTTTAGAGTCTGATGTTTCTAAAAATTTAAAGAATTGGTCGCCTCTAAAATCATATCCTTCAAAAGTAAAGTTATCTGCTATTTCATTATGGTCTGATATATCTGATATATCTAATCCCTCTCTAGTAGTATCATCTGTATTTATATCATTTTCACTATCTAACGATGAAGATATTTTATCTATCGTTCCAGAATCTATAAGTTCTCTAGTAAATCTCATTTTTTGTTTATCGCCAAAACCCATTAACTCAACAATATTAAATGTTTTACTAGACATTGAAATTTTTGAATCTATATCAGCATCTTTACTTCTTGCCCATCTCATTAAAAAATCTCGTATTTTTTGTCTTATTTCTTTTGGAAGTTTTTTTAATGCTCTATACATAGAATGAACAAAGTCTTCTAATGTAATTCTAGAAGATTTTTTTAATTCATCATATGCTTCATTAAATTCTTTTTTTGATTTATTATAAGCAGCGTCATCAGATAAATTTATTGCTCCCTTAGAAGTTCCTCTTAATGCATCTCTTATTTTATTAACACTATTATTTTGTACTTCATTTATTTTTTTAGGTTTGTCTTTTATTTTTTTTAATTTTTTTCCTATAACAGATATTGGTTTATCTTGTACTCCAAGTTGAGCATTAACAATTAAATCTCTTAAACCAACATTTCGTAAATCAAATATCATAGGAGTAGGTGTTTTACCATCTACTTTTTTAAGTTTACCATCTTTGTCTTTTAATTCTTTTTCAAATAATTCACCTTTTTTAACAAGTAATTTATCTTGTTCTCCAGTTGCAAAGTCTCCAAAATATTCATTTATAGGGTCATATATTTTAAATCCTTGTTTTTCCCAAAACCCTTCTGAACCTGGCTTAGCAATTATATCTATTGTTTCTCTGCCTTGAGATTTTCTTTGTATTTTTAAATTATTTACCCAATTTGATGCAAGCCCTTGACCTTGTTTATCTTCTGCAACCTTTATATCACCTATTCTTTCTAAGCCACCTTTAACTGGAAGTCCAACTCTTACTATATCTACACCTTCTATTTGCTCTATCTCTGCCATTTTTAAAACAGCAGTTATCGAAGCCTGACTTTTATTTATTTTTTTAGGTTTTTCTTTTCCTTCTAATTCTTTTCTTATATCTTTTTCTAATACATCACGAGGAATATCTCCCATAGTTCCTGCTACATCTTCTTCTGCTCTTCTAGATATTTCTTGCTCAAGAAAATCTTTATCTACTTCTTTATCAATATCTGATTGTTTAGTAATCCCTGTTTCATCATTAAATGCTTTAATATAAGAATTTAATTTATCGTCTATTTGTTTATATCTTTTCTTTTTCCACGATTCCTTTTTATTGCTTCCTTCAAATGTTCTATCAACTGCATCTTTTCTTAAATCTATTTTAAACCAATCTTTAAGGTCTTGAAGTGTTTTAATTTTTTTATTTTTAAGTAATTCTTTTACTTTTTTTCTTTGATTTTTAAGGTTAGGTAAACTTATATCCTTAGTTACAGTTTTTTTAGGAGCATCTTCTTGTATAGGTGCTACTTCGTTTGTTTTAAAACTAAATTTTGTACCATCACTAAATTGTAATAATACTCTATTATTACTTTTGTCATGCTTAACTAATTTTCCAGATTGACCAGATTTTTTATTTCCTTTTTGTAATACACCATATCTTGTTCCTATTTTAAATGAATCTACAGGAGAATCTGTTTGCTTTAATTGTTCAATTGTTTGTTCTTCTACTGCTTTAGTAGATGTAGATTTCTTTTTCTTTGGTATAGATTTAGTTTGTTTTTTAGGACTTGAAGCATCTAATCCACTAAAAAAAGTGTCTAATTCATCCTTACTAGGTTGACCTACTTGAGGACTTGCTCCTATTTGTTTTTCTGCTTGAGCCTGTGCTTGTTTGCCTATAACTACTTGCAAGTTAGTATTTAACCAATTAGTTACTTGCGTATCTGTTGGTTTATCATCAAATGCATTTTTAATTCTTCCTTCATTTTCTTTTATTAAATCATTAATAATTTGTTGTTCTGTAATAGATATTTTAGTATCTCCAGCACTTGATTGAATTTTACCAGTTCTATCTTTTCTATAATTTATTTTTATTTTTTTATCAACAATGTCTTGTGCTAAATTTTTTCTTTTATCTATAATATTAGATAAGTCAACATTTAAATATTTAAGACCAGAGCTTAATTCTTTATTAAGAGTATTTAATTCTTCCTCATTTAAATTAGGTAATAGATTTTTACCTTCTTTTTCTAAGATAGAAGATAATTTTTCTACTTTATTACCATCTCCAAATTGCTCTGTTCTTTTAATTAGATTTTGTAAATTTTTATAATTATCTCCTTTTATTTCATTTCTATTAACTATTACTTCATTATCTCCAGTCCCTCCAGTTATTATTTCATTTAAATATCCTTTTGTTGATGGCTCTGCATCTAAAGGTTTTTTAATTTCTTTAAGTTCAGGACTTATTTCTTCAAATAAAACATCACCTAAATCTGATGTAGGTTTACCTTTAGGTGTAGATACGTCTTCACCACTAGCAGCTTTAAACATATCTTCCATACTAAATCGTTGTTTACCACTAATAACAATACCAGCTGCTCCCATTCCACCACCTAATAAAGCACCCCCTATAAGATTTTCTTTAGCTTCTTGAGCGTCATATAAATCAGAAAAACTTTCATCTTTATATCCAGCGTCAATAGCAACATCAGCTATATATTGTATATATTCTTGACTTCCTTCTCTAAAAGCAGATTCTAATCCTTCATAACCATAATATAGTCTTTTATCATTTGCTACTTTTTTATACATATTTTTAAATAAAGAACGTCTTGTAAGTCTTTGAGCATCTTTAGGCATTATATTTTTCATAAATCTACCGACAGATAATCTTTCAGTAGCATTTAAAGCTAATAAAGATAAGGCAGTAGCGTTAGACGCTTGTTCTTTTGCTAATTGTTTATCTCCTGATTTATTATAAATATAATCATATGCTTCTTGATATTCAGCAGATGCTACCATTGGGTTAGTAAGACCCATATAAGTTGCATATCCAATAAAAGGTGAGCGTGTTGCAGCTGTAGAAAGTGCAGACAATCCTAAAGCACTTATAGATGGTAACATATCCATAATTGTTTTTGTCCACAATTTTGTGGGTCTAAAATCTTTAAAATATTCAGTAGGTAATTCTTTTATATAATTTTGATACGCTGCGTATTCAACATTATTTTCTTCATATTTTTTATGATGTTCTTCTGCTAAATCATTTGCAGTTTTATGAAAATAATTGTTACTTCTTTCCATAAAAGAATCAAGCCAATTAGGTTCTCTTTGTCTTTTTACTTCTCCTTTTATTTCTCTACCTCTCCTAGAATCAACTTCATCATAATAAAATGGAATAGGGTCTTTTAGTTTTATATATTTTTTATCACCAGATTGTATTTCTTCAGCATTTTGAGATAAATTTTCTAAATAAGAACCTACATCTTGTATAAGTTTTGCTTCACCTTCTTCTAAAATTTCATTATTATCAAGTTTTTTCTTACCATCTTTATAAAAAAATTCTAAATTATTTGTTAAATCTTTAAAATCGTCTTCTTCCCATGTTCTTTTAGATATAGGAGAAAGTTCACCAGTAACAGTTTCTAATAATCTAGATGCATCTAACCCACTAGTTAATTTATCAAAAGCTCTTCCACCTGTTTGCGTAAACCATTCCCCCATACTAATAGGTTTATGTATTAATGATTTTTCTTTTAAATCAGGAGCTGCTTTTATAACTGATTCTATTCTTTGCCTTAATGCAGGAAAACTTTCTTCTTGTAAAAAATTACTATATTCTTCATTAAATGGTTGAGTAGATACTTGTTTAGTATTTGGGTCTATTTGAAAATCATATAAACCTGAAAGAGCCCATAAATCTGCTCCATTATTAACTGTAAATCCACCACTTAAATTAATAGGCGTATCTATAGTTTTAAGCCATTCGGCAAATTGTAAAGGGTCGTATCTTTGTTCTGACATTACTCTTGTATATCCATTTTACTACTGAGTAAGTTATTTATTAAGGATTTAGTAAATTACTTAAATTAGTTCCTATATTATTATTTATTTGGTTAGCAGATGTTTGTGAATAACTATCTCCCCAATTTTCTGCTAATATTTTTTCTTGTGATTCTAAATTATCTAAAAATCCTAAATAACTAAACACTAAATCTTGTACGTTTTTATCTTTGCCTTTAAGGCCCGGATAATCAACTTCTTCTAAATAATCTTTATAAGATAATAAAGAAGTATTTGGTTTCCAATATGAAATTTTATTATATATTTCATCAAGTATAATAGCATCTTTTCTATATCCTGCTTGACCCCATTGCTTTAATAAATCTTTTACATCACTATTAATACCAGATGATTTTTCTAAAATTCTTCCTAAATCATGTAAAGCAACATTTCTTATTTGTTTAATTCTAGGAGCATCTAATGTTTCACCTGCTCTAAATATTGAATCGAAATTTTTAGTAAGCATCATATCGTTAAATTCTTTAGGATATGTTTTATTAAATTCTTTTGCTGGAATATTAAATTTATTTTCTACAATCTTAGCTGCTCCATAAACATTTTGTTTTACAGATTTATTAACAGCAGTTTTTGTTTTTAACTCTATTGCATTTGCAACACCTAAATCATTTGCCATTTGTTTATATTGCCCTAAACCTGAAGAAATTAAATTTTTATCTGCTTGAGGAGTTGACAATCCCATAGTTAATAATTTATTAGCTTCTTGAGCATGATGGAATGATTTTGCATTTGGAAAACTATCTTCATTAATTTGTATACCATCTAATTTAATAAGATTACCTTCTGCGTCTACACCATCTTGGTCAAGCGCATCTAACACAGATAATGCTCTTAGTCTTAAATTCATTTCATCGTATTGACCTTTTAAATCTTTTTGCATCCTAGTAGTAAAATAAGGGTCATATTCTTGTAATTGACTATCCCATTCTTCATATAATTTTAATGCACCTTCTTGATAGCCTGGAGTATTTTCTAATGCTTCAAATTGTTTTTCACTTTCATTAATTAATACTCTAGCTTCTTGTTGTTTTTGTCTAGTATTATAAAAAGGTTGTACCGCTGCTATACTAGCATCTAAATAACTTGCTCTTACATTGTCTCCATCTTTTGCAACAGATTCTCTTTCTGCTATAAGGGTATCAAGAACTCCTTTTACTTCACCTACTGTTTTATAATTAGCAGCTGAACTTGCTAAAGTTGAATACATTTTAGTATCAGCAGATAATTGACTTGCTTCTTTTTGTCTCATACCACTTATATAAGCACTAGCTAAAGAAGGTAATAATCTACTAACAATATCACCACCACTAGATTGTTGAGGCATTTGAGCTTCATAAATTTTTGGTATTCCTACTCCTTCGTATGCCATTACGGTCCACCTCCAATAACTTTGTTGCCACCTCTAGCTTCAGCTAATTCTTCTGGAGTAAATCCTGTGGTTCCTCCTTCTCCAGGCTCTGACCAATTTCCTCTATCATCATATGAACCAGCGTCTATAGCTCCTCCTTGACCCCAAATATCAAAGTTTTGACCTAACATTAACAAATAATCATACATTTCTTTTTCGTAATCTTTTGTAAGGTCTTCCATCTGTCTATCCATTTGCATGCCAGCTCTTTCATAGGATATGCCAGCAGCGTCATAACTTATACCTGCTTGTTGTAATGATTGAGCAGATGATAATGCTTGTCCAGATAAACTAGCTAAACTATCTTCATATTGTGATTTAGCACCAATCCCACTCATTGCTTGACTTGTTAAGGTTCTTTCTGTATTGCTTTCAAGTCCTTTCATTGACCTACTTGTTAATCCAGACCTTGTTCCTAACCCCCCAGAAGCTAATTGCTCACCTTGATTAAATATATTATATGCAGATTCTTGTGTGCTAGCAAGTGTTCCACTCATTTGTTGACCCATACCTCTTAATGATAAACTTAATGTATCTTGAGCTGATTGTCTTCCTCTGTCTCTTTCACTTTGTTCAAAAGCAGACCTATCTCTAGCCATACCAAATATTTCACCTGCTAATCCATATTCTTCGCCTTTTAAATCATATTCTCCACTTATATATTTTTCTTTATAATCATCATACTTAGGAGCAAATTTAAGATATTTACTATCTATTCCAGAAAAAGCATCAGAAAAATCTATATGTCCAGCTTCATGTGCCATATTTTATCCGTAAGGTTTAATGTTATTTCCAAATTGAACTTGTCTTAGAGATTCTAATTCAGGTCTATATCCATATAAACTCATACCACCAGCAGCTAATAATGATTGTTGCATAGATTTAGATTTTTGTCCTGCTACTCCCTTAAGATAAGAATCCATAATTGATGGAGCAACTTCGTCTGTTAGTGGAGTAAATGAAGATGTCATAAAATTTTGAGACCCTTCTCTAAGAGCTAAATTAGAATTTGCAAAAATATCATCTCCACCCATTCCAATTGACTCTGCTAAAGCCTCGGTAACTTCATAAGAACTTGTACCAAGTGTTTTATCCATTATTATATTATCATATCCAGAAGCAACAGAAATATCAGAAGATAATCCAGATGCAGATGTTAATTTATTACTAACTCCAGATGAAGGTAATTCTGTATTCATTATAGATTCAAAACCTTCTTTAGCTTTTTTTAATTCTGACGATAATCCAAGTCCTTCTTTTTTTAATACTGTTTCACCAGAAGCAAGTGTTTCATATCCTCTTAATCCTTCTTTAGCTTTTTTAGAAGCACTAGCTGCTTTAGCTGCTTCTCTTGCAGATTTGCCTTCTTTCATTTTTTTAATTAAATCACCACCACCAGTAAATGCGGCTGCCATTACCCCAGCTGCTAAACTTCTAGTTAATATACTATCATTAAGTTTATCGTCAAATTCTGAAAACGCTAAATTTTGTTTATCTGCTTCATTTTCATAAAACATATCTGACTTAATTTTTTTTCTTTTACCAGATTTAGATTCAGATAATGCTTTACCTGCTTGAGCTCCTCCATAAGTTCCTAATCCAGCTCCAATACCAGCAGCTACAAAACCTGCTCCTCCAGTAGCAAGACCCAATGCAAGTCCACCTAATGCACCACCTATACTAGACCAAAGACTTTTTTCTTGTGCTTTAGATTGTTCTTTAGCTATTTGAGATTGTACGCTATCCGCTTCTTCTTTTATTGTTTTAGCAAATGCAAGTTTTTGTTGACCTCTAGATTTAAAATCGTCACCAGCTCCAAATTCTTTTAATGAAGAAGTATCAATTTTTTTTCTTGCTTGTCTTGTTTTTCTTTCTTTTGCCATTATTTACTTTTAATTATATGTTTAAAATTTATTGCTATATATATTATAATACAACTACGTTAAACAAACTAAATGTCCTGTAAACATATTATAATTAACATCGTGAGTTGATGAATTATATGGTTCTATATTTGCTCCAGTAGCATTATTAATTGCCCATTGAACTTTATCTCCAGCTGATAACTTAGTTTCAGCAGATAATCTTGTACTCCAATATTTATCAGCAATTAAATCTGCATGATATACATCAAGTCGAATTTTAATTGATAAATCATCTGATGATACATATGCCCCACTACTATTTGAATCAACATATAAAATTTGTGATAATGATTCACCAGAATCAACTTGTGCAGAATGTGCATCTTCATACAAAAGACTAGTGTTAAAATGGTATATTCCATCATAAGGAACTATAAAATAATCATTAGTATAATCTACATTTGAATTATTATCATAATTATTAACAACAGTGCTTTTATTTTTATTTTCAAATTCAACTTTACTATATCCTCCTGTTGCCCAAACTTGACTATCATCTATATGTACTCTAAAAGCAGGCCATAAAAAATTCTTTGCAGTATTTATTAATAATTTATTTTCAGAAGCAAACCTAGCATCACTACCAACTTTAGATACTTTCATTCCATATAATTTACCATCTTTAGTTTTACCTATATCTCCTATAATAACTCTATCATTTACTCCATCATTAATTACTATATCATTTTGTTCTGATTTTAAAGATGCTTTATTTGATTCTTCATTAAATATTGTATTATGCAATTTACCATTAAGTTTTAATACACCTTTTATTTTACCTCCAAATTCATTAATAACATATTCACCTTCTTGTAAATCATTTAATGATACTTGTTTATGACGTATAATATCTATCATACTAAGAAGAAGTTTGAACTAATGTAGTTGTATCAAATCCACTTACATCAGTTAAAGATGTTTTACCAATTATTCTATACTTTATACCAATACTTACAATTTTAAAATATTGTTTTTTAGAACTAGCTCCTTCTAAATGTGCATTATTTATTTGCAATGCCAAACTATAACATTTTAAAGGATTTCCTAATACTACTCCTTCAAAATTTCTATAATCTATTTCATATGTATTAATAGAATTGCCTTCATCTGTTCCTGTTCCAACATCTCTATAAACCATATAATTTGAAGAATCTATATCTAACCATTCTCTGCCAACATCACTAGTTACTAATGCTCCATTTATTTGATATCTAACATCAAAAGTAAATGCTTCATCACCAGTTTCTGTAATATAATCAATTGTAATACCATAAATCTTTTTAATATTATTAGGAGCTCCAAAGTCTTCATCTCTAGTTACTATATTATATCTAGTTCTATTTGCTCCTGCATCTCCATTAGCTGCTCCAGCTTCAGTTATAGAATAATCAGTAACTTTTTGTTTCATTGCAAATATATAAATATTTCTTTGATTACTTGTTGCTTCAGTCATACTTCCATCTATATACACAGCTGCTCCAGTTCCTGATGAATTATGTCCTATACTATCTAATCCTGTTGCTTCTGGTATTGTAACAAAATTAGTCCATGAATTATTCATTGTATCCCATTCATAATTTCCAGCAGCTATTGCATCTTGATGTAATTTACCATCCATAAAATATGCAACACCAGTTTTTAAAGCAGTTCCTGTTTTATCTGGAGCATTATCCCAACCTCTAGTCCATGCTCCTGTTACAAGGTCATAAAATCTAGGAGAATCAGAAATATTTTGACAATCATTAACTATAATAAGTTTTTTAGATATATTATCATATCCTACATTAGGCCCAAATGTTTTTGATTCAATATAATAGGTTTCTCCACTAGCCATTATATTTGAATTTGAACCTGAAGCATCAACCAATGTTAGTTGAGTCTCAGATGGTATTGTTCCAACAAAAGCAAAAGTTGAATCTGTTACATTAATTATTTTATCACCTTCTGATACATCTGATGTTTGAAATTTAGCATCAGTATCATTAAGTTGATTTGTAGCTGTAGATGTTGCTGTACTAGTAAATAAACTTTTTCTATATACATCTCTTGTCCAATTTTGCCATTGAGTAGAAGATATTTTACCTTGTATTAAATCTTTTATTTCACCATTGTCATATATCCAACATCCATAATTATTTGCAAATGCAACAGCTGATTGTATTTTAATTGCAGAATAAGGATTTTTAATTCCCAATCCATCAAACTTAGCTTGCAATCTCCATCCCGCTGGATTTGGATTTTTAACATCTACTATATATAATGTACTTTCTTTAAATGCAAGTAACACTCCACCAGATTCCATTAAACAAGTAAACTCATCTCCGTCACCTTCTGCAATATCTAATCTATTAGAAGTTGGGAATGTATCCATTTTATTAGGAGGACTATATATTATAGCATCCCCCATTGTTACTTTAGAAGAAGATTGATTTCTATTATCATAATATAAAAGATTTGCTACAAATGTTCTACTATTGCATATAACAGAAGTTTTATACATAAAAGCACCGTATGATGGAATATTACTAAAAGAAAGAGAAATTTCATCTTGTGAAAATCCATTTATTGCTTCATACGTAAAAGGACTTGGAGAATTAATAGTGTATTGATTACTATAAAAACCTCTCCATTTAGCAACATCGTCACCTATTCCATGTCCTTGACCAACTGCTTCCCACATATTAGATGTATTAGCACCCGCTGTTCTAACATTCCAACTATCAAAATTATCTGTTAAATTTGTTCTTGTTCCACCACCTACGCCAGCTGCTGTAACTCTAAAATTAGCATCTAATAATAATATCCAATTATCTCCAGTTCCTGCTTTTCTAGCATAAGTTCTTCCACCTATTAATCTTGGGTTTATATTTACATTTACTCCAGTTCCAGGCGCAGCTGAGGTTTCATTTAATCCACTTATTAATACTCTTGCATATACTACTTCATTAGCATCAATTGTTATATTGTCACCAACTAACTTAGTTATTAAAGATTCTTGATTACCTTCATATACAAGAGATTGTCCAAATTCATATTCACCCGGTGGCCATGCTCCTTTATCGCTACCAAAACTTTGATAAAAATCAAGGTTCATTCCCATTGGAATATCTATATCTCCAATTGGTGGATAAACTTGAAATGCTCCATCTGAAATTACTCCACTAGCATGTGTTAAATCATTATAATTATATACTCCACCACCAGTGTCAAGAATAGTTGTTATTTCTTTTAATTCATCGGTACTTCCATCAATCCAAACTGCATAATTTAAACCGTATTGTTCAGCATTTGCTATATTTGCATCTCTAGCTCCTATTGCAGTACCGAAAAAAGGACTTGCTGAAGTTCCATTCCATCCTCCAAACCAATCAGGTTCACCTTTTCTTCTCCATTCTGGAGTTTCATCAGATGCTACAGATAAAAATGTTTTATTTATTTCAAATGTATCTGTTGCTTTATTAACAATTGTATAAGAACCAGAATAATATTCACTACCAGATATAATAACTGTATCTCCATCAGACATTCCATGACCTGTTGCTGAAAACCTTACAACACCACTATTATCTGCAATAGTAGATGTACCTGCTAAATCTGTTTTAACAGGAGGATTTATACTTCCAGAGTCAGAACTTACTTGACTATCTCCATGACATCTACCAACTAATCCAAAAAATGGAGCAGTTAAATCATTTTTACCTAAATACCATCTTTTAGTGTAAGTATGTCCTAATAAACTTTTACCAGATATGTCACCTATAGGCCCAAACCAATATTGTCCTTCAGATGCAAAACTATTATCTTTTTTATCTTTACCTGCGTTACCTATTCTTAACACATTGTTATGAAAATAAAAATCAGGTACTTTAATATTAGTATCACCTATTTCAGTTTTTGTAACACCATCACTTAAAGAAAAGTTACCAGTTGCTCTATCAAAAACTAATAAATAATGATATGGCCCGGATGCTAGTGTATCTGCTGCTGAT
>CENS01003483.1_pt1 | contig 29077 bp, 38 predicted proteins | sample 530201 | NCBI WGS metagenome assembly CENS01 (sample SAMEA2619747, study PRJEB7988) | marine metagenome | biome: marine biome (ENVO:00000447); feature: surface water layer (ENVO:00002042); material: "saline water (ENVO:00002010), including plankton (ENVO:xxxxxxxx)" | depth 5 m | reverse complement strand
CTAGATACCTATTATAAAAGAATGGGCTATCCAAAAAAAGTATGGAAAGACAACGAGGGTATGCCCTTTGGTATTGCTCTGTTTAATGCTGACGATATTTATTTAGAAGAAGAACTAGATATTGAATGGTTCTCTACTGAAGAAGAACGAGATCAAATGTTTTCGGAGACTGAAAATGAAAACATTTAAAGTTTATACAAAATGGATAGGCTATTCTGAAATAGAAGTAAATGCAGAAAATGAACAAGAAGCTAAAGATTTTGCATCTATGGGACTTTATAAGAAAGAGCTACTAACAGGGAAAGGTCTTGATTATGGTTATGAAGATGAACAAGTTTATAAAATAGAGGAGAATCAAGATGACAATACTAATACATAAAACAGAAGAACAAATTATGTTTGAAAACTTTGATACTAATGAAAGATTAGAAGAAGTTATTCAATGGATTACAAATGACTTTTGGAATGAATTATCTAATGAAAGCAAAGTTAGAGTTATAAAACAATTAGGATATATGAATTATCCTACAGAAGATTTAATAAAAGATTTAAAGGAGAACGAAGATGAGTAGAGGTTGTTGCAATGAGTGTGGCTATAAAGCTGACTATATTATTGATAACAATAATTATGCAGATAATGGCTACGAAGATTTAAACCAAGTGCCAAAAGATAAAATGCTTTGTGGCGTATGTTATGAGGACAACGAAGATGAAACTAACTAGCGATAACTTAGAAAAGATTTTTAACTATATAGAGTATCAATTAGAAGATGATGATGGTAGAGGAGAATTTGACGAAGAAACTTCAATCTTATCAGCAGTTGATAGAACTATAGAAATGTTTAAGGAGAACAAAGATGATTGAATTTATAGATCAACACTTAGGACTAATTTTATATGGTTTTATATTATTTATAGCACTAGATGTTGCTTTAGAAAACACAAAATCTCCCGATCTTAGTTGTTGGGAAGAACATGATGATTTAAAATAATATGATGGTAGAAGTTATATTTAGTTCTGGAGACATGAAAGACAAAAGAGCCGTAGTCTATCGAGACTTTGGTAAACTTAAAGTTGATCTCTACCAAAACTTTATACCGATTAGAACAGAAGAACTACCCGACAAAAACGAATCTTATGCTAGAAGTTTAGCTGAGAATTGGACTTTAAATATACTTAAATAAACCATACAAGGAGAGAATATGTTTGGCAGAATAAATAACTTTACTTACGACAGCGATAAATCCCCAATGCAAAACTTCAATGCTTGGTTAGTACTAGCCGAAGATGAAAGGTTTTGGAACGAAGAGAAACCGTTTAAATACGAAGAAGCCAAGGAAGTTTTTGAACAGACTTACCAAGTAGATGTTAAACAACAAGAATGACAAGAAACTTACAGGCAAAATATGTTGTGGTTGTCAAAGAAGATATGCACTAACTATGTTTGGCTCAAAACAAAAAAACTACACTAGGATTTATCGAGATTTCTGTAAACTATGCGAGGACAAGCAAGATGTTTGATTTCTTTTTTATTATTACAGGGATAGCATCTTTGATCTTTATGTTTTTGATTGATACCGATAAAAACAGCTAAGAATCCGACTTTAGTTCTTTAATCTCAGCATCAGCAAGCATACCACCCGCTTTTTTACCTTCTAACAAAGATTGCAGTCTATTCTCGACTTCGGCCCTAGACATCTGATCAATTTTACCATACTTAACTTCTTTGCGATCAACAACTAAGCCCCCGACTTTCAGCAAAGAATTTTGTGCCGCTATCGCAGCATTAAAAGATCCCGACTCTAAAGCCTGATCTCTAATATCATATAAATCTTTAACTGCTCGATCTTGATTAAGTTCATACTTCTTTCTGACTTCGCCCATTAGATATTGAATTTCTTTTTTAACCTCTGGATGATGCAATAACTTATAGGCCGACTGCCTAGCATCTTTGTAGCCCGACTTCCTGGCTGCTTCGACATAACTCATTTGGGGATTATTAACTACCGTCCAAACGAAAACTCTTTGCCGTCTGTTTAGTTTCTTATCGAGCCCAAAATATTCTATTGCCGGCTCAACTTCATCTGATAGTAGAGGTTCAAAACCTTTGTGCTCTGGGTTGCTCATATGCAGATTGTAAGGTTTGGATTTGTAGATGTAAAGAATAGTCTTTGGATATTGTAGTAAATAACTAGGCCCCTCTACTTACTCTATAAGTATCGGAATCTTGAGATTATCATGAGCATTATAACTTGGTCAAGAACTTTATGCTAAATAAGTACAATTAGATACAGGCTCTCTGACAAAAATAAAAAAAATGATTAAATTGTCAAAAGCACTAAACATAAGGCTTTAGCACGTCATGATTTTTTTGACAAAAACCGACAATAATAGAGCGGGGCCTTATTGTTGCTCATATGGTTATTAGAAGTTTAACAACAAAGCCCCTAAATGTAGGAGTTGAGAACAGAGATATTGCTATCTCATTTTGGAAAAATATGAAGTATATAACTCCTACACTTTCAGTCCAAGTGGCACGTTTTAGCATCTTGGGTGTGCCATACCCTCAATGAAGGGTCAAAAAATTATTGAAAAAACCTTCGGCTAAGTTCTAAACTATACCATAAGTTAAGCAGGAGATTGTGTCGCCCAGGCTCTCCTGAAACCTAAGTTTGATCAAAACTTCTGTCTTTGATAAGGAAAATTAATTACCAGACAGGCGAACAGCAATCTAACCGACTGCATCATATGTATTAAAATCAAATTCAGTTATAAATACTTCGCACTCTAAGAGTGGATTATCTACAAATTTTCCTGTTACGAGTTTATGTTGTTTGTTATATAAATCCGCTAACTCGTCTTTACATTCCCAACCAGAACTAAAAGCCTTTTCAAAAGCCTCTTGTTTGTTGGTATCATCAACAGTTTTCTCGTAAAAGTCTCTCCATAATTTTGACATTTCTTTCTCCTTTCGTTACTCGTAGTAGACATATTATACAATATAATGTAAATTACAAGTTATGGATACTAATAAACACAAAGAATTAAAAGAAACTAACGATATGTCTGACTACGAACAGATACAATTTCAAGCTTGGTGCGTTAGTAATGAGTTTATGAACCTAATAGGTATGATAAACAAATTACCACCAGAACAAGCCGAACACATTACAGAAATGTTTGGCCGTATACTAAACAATCAACCAAAGGAAAAATGAGATTACCAGAAACTTTAGAATCATACGATCATCTTGTCCTGGGAGATGCTATTTATTTTCCTGACATGAGTAACAACATTTATCATAACTGTGCAGGCATATCTTCTTCTACCATTAGAAGATTTGGACAGTCACAATTACATGCTTTAAATGAAAGTGTTGAAGATACACATGCTTTGAGATTTGGGTCAGCAGCACATGCCTTGATAGTAGAAGGAGAATCGGTCTTTAACAAAGAAGTTGCCTGTTTGTCTGGATCTCCTTATACCCAAGCCAACAAACAATTAAAAAGAGATTATGAAAGCAGAGGTTTAATAGTTATTAGTGCAGACGATAGACAAACCATCTTTAACATGCGAGATAATTTAATCCCAGAGGGAGATAAGCTTTTGCACCCATCAGAAAGCGAATACCCCCAAGCATTTAACTACCCTTATGAACGAGCTATATTTTGGTTTGAACGTGACTTGCTGCTCAAAGTAAAGTCTGACGTTGTTCGCTTCCCGCTATCGGCCTTGCACGCTGAGGACAACGTTGTGCTAGTAGACTACAAGACTACTCAGAGTTGTGAGCCACGTTCATTTATGTCTTCTGTTAAGAAGTACCAATATGACTTACAAGCAGCTTGGTACAAACGGGCATACGAGAAAGCAGGATTTAAAGTTAAAGACTTCTTATTTGTTGCACAAGAAAAGAAGCCACCATATGCCTCTAAAATCTTCAAAATGAAGCCACAAGACCTAGAATCAGGTTGGCTAGAGTTAGATAGGTTGTTGGGCGAATACAAAGGCGTACAAGATGGACGTGAGCCAACAATATACAATACACCTAATTATGTGGAGATAGAGTTATGACCTGGGTTTTAGTTGACGACAAACACTATAGAAAAAAACTACGGGACCTAGAATCAGAGTTGGTTTTAGTCGAAGCCAAAGTAGAGGCTGTAAAGAATGAAATACATCTAACTAAGTTAGATTTAGAAAAACTAATTAGTCAAGAAGGAGAATAATAAAACAATACGAAGAATGGTTAAAAAAGTAACGCTAGTATTGAATGGCAAAAAAATGTCTTTTGTAGCAAACAAAGAAGAAATTGTAAGAGCGTTTTCCAAAGAAATGACTAAAATATTTTGTGATCGCTACTTTACTGAAAAATTTTGTGTTTTATGTCAGAAAAAATTTATTGACCAATCCAAATCACAAAACGCTAAGTTTTGTTCTGATAAATGTAGGTCAAGAGATTACAGGTGTAGATGTATTGAAAAATACAATAAAGAAAACGGCACAAGTTTTACTAGTTTTAGATTAATCAGGAGGCTGAATGAAAAGAATAACTAAAGAACAAGCATACTATATAATTATTACCCTTATAATGTTGGGTCTGATTGTTAGTAAGTATGTGCAGTATGGTTGTGTGATACTTTGTGAGGATTGGTATGATTGATATTTTATTTTTTGTTTTTGGTTTTTGTGTATTAGTCGGTATGTCAGTCCCTGGACCAGACGCATCCGAATATATAACGTTTCGTAAAGATGACAAATAAAAAAACAGATATGGTTAACAAACCGCCACACTACAATCAGGGTAGTGTTGAGTGTATTGATGCTATGGAATCTATGTTAAGTAAAGAAGAATTTATAGGCTACCTACGTGGTAATAGCTTTAAATACAGATGGCGGTGGCGTGGTAAACATAAAAATGGCCAACAAGATTTAGACAAAGCAAAATGGTACGAACAAAAATTGGAGGAAGTATTAAATGGCTAAGAAAACATCATTAGTAAATTCATACGAATCAGCAACGCCAGGTAGAGGCAAAAAGACCTCTATTGGTTCCGGTAATGTGGCGTTTGCTTCTATGAACAAGAACATGAAACGGTCTTGGAAGAAATACCGAGGCCAAGGCAGATAAAAAAAGGCTGCCATTTCTGACAGCCTAAAATACACTATTGAAAACAGAAGTTTTCGACCATTCGAAGAGAGTTTATGAATAGTAATTTCTAATTATACAGATATTTAAGATAAAAAAAAGGGGCTTTCGCCCCCAAGCTGACAACTACAAGGAAGGGGGTGACTTCTTAGTTGTCGTGCTTACTTTTGGGACAGGCATGTTAGCATCTTGTAGATACTCTCCTATCCTGGTTTTTTCACTTGATCTTTTTTCTCCAGTATCTTTATCTTCCCATTCATCAGTTACTGTATAAATACCAAGTTGTAAGCTTTTATTAACTATAGACATTACACTTTCTGGATGCTGTTTCATGCCAATAGCCATACAGAGTTGTGTAAAGTATTTAGTAGCTATATCCCTAGCGGTAGGATCTTGGTTCCAAAGACCGTAGTATTCTACGTGGTCCCAATACTTACCGTCTTCTAGTTCAAACACTACTTTTACAGTCCAGTTACCTGCTTTTGATTTATATTTCTCAGCAGTAATAATCTTTGCGTTATGCACGCCTTTAGGCGCTGTCTCCCTATTAGGGGCTTCTCTTTCGGGTTTGCTTTCATCCCACCCGACACCTTCAAAATCACTCATCAGTTTGTACCTCCTCTCTGATTATTTTATTAGTGTTAAAACCTAGTTTTGTAATTACATGTAATAAGTTAGCTTCTTCGAAATCATCAAGCTTCCCTGATCTATCTTTAGCTGTGTAGCCATGACCTACGTCAGTTTGTAGCCATCTGTTTCTTATAGTCACACCATCATCATCTTGATCTTCAATTACTCTTAGTGCCAATACTTCATCAAAAAAGTATGTAATAGATTGGCCTAGCTTGGTACCTACCATTTTAGGCTCAAAGATCATTACGTTATCCACGTTTTGTTTTTCCATTTTAGATACAAACACAACATTCATATGCAAGTCTCTAAATGATCTCATAACATTAGTAACAGATTCTTGAACATTACCATAAGCCATACGTGGGTCCTTATGCTTTTCTTTTTCTTGTTGAAGTAAAATTTCAGACATCTCAGATATAGAATCTAAACAGACGGTATCGTAATTTAATTCACCATCTCTTAGCATCTGATAAATTTCCATAATCTCTGATGCCTGTTTGACCTGTATAACATCTATATCACTACGGTCCTTGACTGAAAGTAAGCCAGATTCCATATCGATAACTAATATTTTTCCAGGTGCAGTAGCACACAGAGTAGTCTTACCAGCGCCAGCTGCGCCGTATATTAAGATTTTTGCACCTTGGTCATCTACAAGATCACTAGGGCTCATAATCCTATCTTTAATAGGTATTCTTTCTTGGTTATTCATAACTCTTCTCCGATAGTTATTGCAATATACTATTACATAAATTACCATAAGTAAATTAATTAATTTCGGATTTGTAAATTGAAAGAAAACTTGACTTGGCTTGCTAACTATTATTTCAGGAATCTAGTTCTGTCTAGAAAAGCCTTAAAGTTTTTGGAAACGATTAATATTATACCTAAATACAAGGAGAGAGAAGTGGAAAGATACACGTTAAAACAATATATAGAATTTATTGGTATGGAGGATGCAGCCAATAAATTTGAATGTTCTATTGCATCAGTTAAAGCTTGGAGATATGGCTATCGTGAACCTTCAGTTCATCAAGCCAGAAAAATTATAAAAGCCTCTAATGGAAGACTAGATTTTGAATCCATTTATGGCAATCTTGATAGCATTTTAACTGATAGTGTTCAATCTTAATCTAACTGATGACGAGAAATCAGTTGACCTTGCGTTAGCTTACTACGACGAAGGTTTATCTGTTGTACCGTTATTAAGACAAAGTAAAAAACCACCATCTTTTCTGGGGGGTTGGCACCAATACAAAACAGAAAGACCAGACAGGGCCGTAGTAGAAACTTGGTTTAAGAATCGTGATGATTTGGTTGTGGCCTTAATTTGTGGAGAGTTTATCGTAGTTGATGCAGATACTCCTGAGGCTATGGGATGGGTTGAGAAGAACTTACCTGCAAGTCCTTTTAAGGTGGTTACTGGCAAGGGTATGCACTACTACTACAACAACCCACAAAACTACACAACTTTTGCTACCAAGCGTTTGAATGAAACGCCAATAGAAAGACATATTGATATTAGAGGGGAAGGAGGTCTGATAATTGCTCCATACAACAGACATGCAAACGGTACGATCTATAAACCTGTTTTAATACCTGATTGGGACATTTACGATATAAACGACTTACCAGACTTTACAGAAACCGAGTGGATACAGATTACTGGTAATAAAAAACAAAATGGCGAAAATGCAACTGCACCAATATCTCTTACTGGTGTTAACGAAGGCTCACGTAATGATCAAGCAGCTAGACTGGCAGGGTATCTTATCTCTAAGAATATAAATATAGAATTTTGTAAATTTTTCTTACAGTCTTGGAACTCACAAAATCAACCGCCTCTCCCAAACAACGAAGTATTATCGGTTGTAGACAACGTAAAAAAAACACACGACAGAAAAAACGAGAGGGCCCCATTATTTGTTAACTCGTATGAGAAAATAGATCCACCAAAAAACTTATTAGAGCCTCCTGGTATCCTAAAAGAAATGTATAAATTTTGTGAAGAGATTGCACAAGTTAGCCAACCAGAACTTTCTTTAGTAGCGGCCCTATCATTAGTAAGTGTTACTTGTGGTCGCCTTTACCGTACAAATATGAATAACTTTGCTTCTCTATATTTTATGGGTATTGCTAAGTCTGGTCAGGGTAAAGAAAACATAAAATCTTTCGTTGAGTCTGTTTTAAATATGTCTAATTTTTCTGATCTTGTCGTAGGGGACGGATACACTTCTTCTGGAGCAGTACACTCGATACTAAAATATAGACCGACACAAATTACTATTATGGATGAGTTTGGTAAAAGATTAGAGGCCATCGGCTCACAACAAAACACAAACAGAGAAGACGGCATACAAACCCTTATGGAAGCATGGGGTAGGTGTCATGGTGCCCTAAGACCAGATAACTATTCTTTGATGGGTGTTCCTGAACAATATAAAGATCAAGCTATGAATAGAATCTGCTATAAGCCTGCTATTACACTTGTTGGGCTCTCGGTCCCACAAAATTTTTACAAAGCCTTAAACTCTGGTCGTATAGCTGATGGCTTTTTAAATAGGTTTATAGTTATTGAATCCAAAGAGCCTAGAAAGGTACAAAGACTAAAAAAATTCAAACAAGCGCCACTTAATATTGTAAATTGGGTGAACTATATAAGAAGGGCTCGTACGGAATTTGGAGAAATTGCACAAAATAATTCGGAGCTAGACTTAAAACAAGTAGTAATACCTTTTAGTACAGAGGCAGAGACACATCTGGACGCTTTTGCAGAAGAAATAGTTAAGCGACAAAATGTTTTAGAGAAAGATAATCTTGAACCTTTGTTATCAAGATCAAGAGAAAAAGCTATGCGTCTGTCTTTATGTTGTGCCCTTGCAGACAATCCGGATGCCAAAAGCATACCTGCAGACATAACGAAATGGGCTATAGATTATATTAGATATTATGACCTTTTGTTTATAGAAGCATGCCGAGACAAAGTTGCATCTTCGGCTACAGAATCAAAAATAAAACAAGTCGTATCTTTTATTAGGTCTAGGGGAGAAGAGGGTATAAGTAAGCGTGAGGTGGACCGACATGAGCTTTTCAGAAGCATGAAATCATACGAAGTTAAAGAGATTATAGAAAGACTAAAGAACGCTGGAGAAATCCAGGAGATTGACGTTAAGATTGGTGGCAAAGGCAGACCTACGAAAAGGTTTGTTGCTGTTGATCCCAACTATTATTTAGATTAGGAGATATTATGAAAGTACCAAGTTTCGAAACGATTGACGACCAAAAAAGAGAAGAACGTGTAGCTGGATATTTAGAAGGTGCCTGGAGTGTCACTTGCCATAAATTACCAGTATCATACGCCCTAGATTATTGGATTGAGTCTGCCAACGAATGTTATTGGTGTGAAGTTAAATGTAGAACATTTGCGAGTGATAAATACGACACCATAATTCTGTCTGCAGCAAAACTTAACAAAGGAGCCATGTTAGCACGTGCTACTGGTGTGCCATTTATTATTGTTTATGCTATGACTGACGGTCTTTTTTACCACATGTGGCGACAAAACCATAAGTATGATGTTAGGATGAACCTGTCAGAAAACCCTACAGAGCTTGATGACAACGAGCCTTACATTCATATACCTATGGATATGATAGAATGTATAACGGACAAACCATTAGGTCTGGATAGAAAAGAAATAGGAATAACATAATGGCATTAAAAAATTTACTAAAAAACGTAGTGGGTGCTGTAGCTCCAACACTAGGTACCGCTCTTGGTGGTCCTATGGGTGGTATGGCAGCAAACATGATAGCTGACGTTTTGGGTTGCCCAAACAATCCAAAAGCAATAGAACAGGCGGTGCAAAGTGCAACCCCAGAGCAAATGCTAGCTTTAAAAAAAGCAGAGCAGGATTTTGAGCTCAAAATGAAAGAACTTGAAGTCGATGTCTTTCGTATGGAAACAGAGGACATACAAGATGCAAGATCCAGATTTAGTGGTGACTGGACTTCTAAGATTTTAGGATTTATTACAATAGGTGGGTTTATGGGCTACATATTTTTGGTTACATTACAACCGCCAGAGCAGAACTCAGAAGCACTCATCAACTTGGTATTAGGATACCTGGGTGGTTTAGCATCTGCAGTTATTTCGTTTTATTTTGGGGCCTCACACAAAAAAGACGATTAATAAATGTTAGAAGAAGCCGTCACAATAATACAACAAGTAGGCTTTCCAATCGCTGCCGCCTTAGGCTTAGGCTGGTTTATATACAAACTAATCATGCGTATTGTTGACGGTATGGAAAATAAATTAGATGTCGTTGATGAAAAGGTAGCTGAACAGATTAGCGCTATGGAACAAAGACTAGGAACTAAGCTTGATTCACAGCATGGCATATTAGTGGCACTTATAGACAGAATTAGATCGCTTGACAACGAGATTATTAGACAAGATACTTTAATAAAGACTATTTTGGGTGTACCACAGCTTATTGATAGTAATAAGATAGCTAAGGCAGATAGAGATGACCAAAGGAAAGACTAATATAGACAAAGTTTTTGATTGGCTTGTACCTGTCGTTTTATGTAGTGCAATACTATTTTTGCTATTCCTGTTCTCCCCTAAGGGCCAAGCTGATGAGATCAAGTTTCAGTTTAAGTCACCTTCTTTTAGTGGCGTAGGAACTTCAGCACACTATTTGACAATAGAAAACCAAGAATTTACAAGAAAAGAAGCTTTAGAGGCAGAAATACAGGCTCTGAAGGAAGAAGCAGAACGTGATGCAGAAAACACTACGCTAGCTCGTTTCTTAAAAAACTTTGAATCACGTATATACGCTCAACTATCAAGACAGCTAGTAGAACAGTTGTTTGGCGAAAACCCAGCAACTGAGGGTAGTTTTAGTTTATTCGATAATATTATTTCTTGGTATTCAGATGGAATAACTATTACACTAGAAATTTATAATGAAGCTACTGGTGAAACAACTACTATTACTATCCCTATTGGGGACTTTGGTTTCTAGTTGTGCCACACACTTTTCCTACGTATCTCCTTGCTTAAAAAATACAGATCAAGACTATAAAGATTTAGTAACGGTTATTGGGAAAGCTGAGTGTTTTTCTAAATCAGCTTTCATAAACGAACCGATTACTGAAGAAATAAAAAATGTTAAGCCAGCAAAGAATGCCCCAGTAGTAGCTGTATATAAATTCCAGGATCTTACTGGTCAAAGAAAATCTATTGATGGATACGCAAGTTTCTCTTCTGCATTAACACAAGCACCTGAAGCTTATTTAATACGAGCTATTAAACAATCTAAATTTTTTCGTGTGGTAGAAAGAGTAGGCTTGGACCATCTTACAAAAGAAAGACAACTTATAAGAAACACTAGAGACAAGTTTGATGACGAAACAGAACAACTACCGCTTCTTTTTGCTGGGATAATATTTGAGGGTGGGATAATTGATTACAATACCAATCTTCTTACAGGAGGTATTGGCGCAAGGTACTTAGGTATCGGTAACTCCAAACAATATAGAGAGGATACCGTTCTAGTGTCAATAAGGGTTGTTTCTGTTAGTACTGGTGAGATTTTGATGGAAAATCTAACTACAAAAACTATTCTTTCAGTCGGATTGTCTAATGATTTCTTTAGATATATAGCAGATGGAACTAAGCTCGTAGAATTCGAAAGTGGTAATGCTATGAATGAAAGTAAATCTATTGCGTTGCAAGCAGCAATAGAAACTGGTATTGTTGATATTATAAAACAAGGTAGGGTGAAGAACTACTGGCAATACTACGGAGAATAAATGAGAATTTTGCTTTTAGTCTTATCGTTAAGCTTATGGGGTGACAACGAAATATTTGTAAACCAAAGTGGCGCTAATGCTATATTAAAACTAGAACAGCTTGGGAGTGGCAACTTAATAGGTGGCACGTCTGCTGTATCAGGAACTATGACAGCTTTGGACCTAGACGGTCTAAATATGTCGTTGGAAATAAATCAAATAGGTAGCAGCAATATCTTTAGATCAGATGCTTTTGATTCCGATTACGTAACAGGATTGTTTGATTTTCAGGGTGATAGCAACCAAATGGACATTTTGATGAACAGCGGTGGCTTGTATTCAGCAGATTACGCAAACTTTAATGTAGCCGTAACAGGTGGAAGCAACGTTTTTGATATAGAGATAGCAGAACTTTCAGATGCAAGTTATTTAGATTTAGATTGGATTATTGATGGTGACAGTAACCAATTTACATATGATATAGACTATGAAAACGCCGTTAATTACGTTGATGTATTTGGTGACAGCAACTCGCTAACTTTTACAGGAAGTGGGTATGCAGGCACAACCGCTAGTGACTCAGCATATTTTTATCTAGATTTAGATGGAAGTTCAAATACATTAACTGTTACGCAAGCATCAACACTTGCTAGGGATTGGTTAAAAATTGAGTCTAATACGTCTAACGCTTCTATTTGTATTGTTCAGAATGATGGTGGGACCTCCACTTCATGCTGATACTATTGGCGATATAACAGAACTAAGAGGATACGGGCAAATCTTACGAGATGAGCCCTATCCTGCTGTCTTAGATTTTAATATTAATTCATATGATGATGTCAGAACACGTGCTGGCAGAATAGCTATTACCTTTCTAGATGAATCAACCGTAAAACTAACTGAGCATTCTAAATTAGTCATAGATGAATACATCTTTGATCCAAACCCAAGTAAATCAAAAATGGCTCTTAGTTTTGTTAGTGGGACCATACGATTTGCTAGCGGTAATCTAAAAAAATTAGATAAAAAAAATATATCACTAAAGACTCCAACGGCAGATATTGCAGTTTTAGGAACTGATTTTACTGTAAGCGTAGATGAACTAGGTAGAAGTTTGATAATACTACTACCAGATGAATTCGGTGGCCCAAGTGGTGAAATAATCGTATCTACTGCTGCTGGGCAGGTAGTTTTGAATCAGCCGTACCAGGCTACTACTACTAATGTTTACGAGGGTTCTCCAACAAAACCTGTCACCTTAGACATAACCTTAGAGTTTATTGACAATATGTTGATTGTGTCACCACCAAAAGAAGTGGCCGTAGAAGAAGAACAGCAGGAGTCTCAAGCATCTGATTTCTTGGACTTTGCTGATTTGGATGTAGATTATTTAGAAGAGGACTTCTTAGAAGAGGATGAAAGTTTTGATTTTACTGAACTTGATATAGACCTTCTAAATGTAAATTTCTTCGAAGATTTACTTGATGTCTTAGAATTACTAGATGAAGAGGAAGACCAAGATCAACTTATAGATAAAGTTAGTGGAGTACAAATCGCAGGAACAAATATTGGTCAAGATACCGATACTCAGATTACAACGATTATTCAAGGTAGCGAAATAAAGTTAATTAGAAGTGTAAGTCAGACGGCACAACTCGTATTAGATGGCGAAGAATCTTATACTGTTATCTTTATACAAGATGGTGTTTCCAAAACCATTAAGATAAATGGGGGCCAATCATCTAGCATAACAATAATACAAAGCTCAGGATGATAAGATTAGGTCTTTTAATAACGTTAATTTTAGCTCTACCTTTGGTATTTCAGCTCCAACCTCTTGAGGTTTTAAAATTAAAAACTTTTGATGCTTTTGTAGCCAAGCAACAGCCATCTGGTTATTTTGTTACCCTTAACATAACAGATGAAGACGTACGGTCTGAAGGAGGCTGGCCCTTCCCACGTGTAAGAGTGGGTGAAATACATCAACAGCTAATAGACGAAGGTGCGCTCGGCGTAGGCTGGGTAATCAGTTTTATAGACAAAGATAGATTTGGTGGCGACTTCTACTTGAACAGATCCTTTGACATTCGGGATTTGCCAACAGTTGTCGCTGCCTTCGACGCGAATAATGGTATTTACCCAGAACCTGTTGGTACCGTTATTTTAGGAGAATCTGCACCTGGCATCTCAATAGGTGGCTACATGCCTAATATTAAGGAGGTGGCTGAAGTTGCAGATCAAGGGATTGTTTCTGCACCAGTAGATGTTGATAACTTAGTTAGAAGGATTCCCTTACTATTTAGTATCCCTGATGGCTGGGTGCCAAGTTTCGGGACACAAGTTTTAAAATCTTTAGTAGGAGCTGATACTTACATAATTAAAACAAACGAGTATGGCTTAGAAGAAATAAGAGTAAGAGGTTTGCCACCAGTCAAAGTAGACGGTTTAGGTAGAAAATGGATTAGTTGGGTTGATACGCCATCCACTACTCTTGCAGAAATGAGAGTCAAAGATAAATTTGTTTTTGTGGGTGTGACTGCAAAAGGTGTTTTTCCACAAATAGCAGTTCCAACTGGTTTAGCATATCCACATCAAGTCCAAACGGCACTTGCAGAATCAATTTTGATACAAAACTCCCCTTACATACCAGATTGGCATTTACCAGTAGAAATTTTAATTTTTGCAATATTTGTCTTCACCATTTGGCTTCTAACGAGTTTTCTAGGTGTTACCCAAGGCTTAGCATCAGCTAGTGGATTGTTTATCTCTACAGGTGCCGTAAGCTATCATTTGATAAAAAAGGGTATTTTATTAGATTTTACTTGGACTTTAATAGGTGGATTCGTTTCTGGGGCTATCGCTTTCTATTTAAACTTCAGAAAACAATATAAATTAAGACTACAAATTAAAAAACAATTTGAACACTATTTAGATCCACGACAAGTAAAAAAATTACAAGACAATCCTGGGTCTTTGGTCTTGGGTGGTGAACGTCGAAATGCAACTTTTTTGTTTACTGATGTGCGAGGGTTTACAGCTTTGTCAGAAAAATTAGAACCTGAAGAGGTCACAAAAATTATGAATCGGGTGCTTACGATCCAAGCAGATACTGTTAAACAATATGACGGGATGGTAGATAAATATATAGGTGATGCGATGATGGCTATATTTAACGCCCCTCTAGATATGGATAATCATGAAATAGCAGCGGTTTTATGTGCTAAGGAGATACAAGATAAAGTTAAGCTGGCAAATTTGGGGGTTGAGATAGGCGTAGGAATAAATACTGGTCCCGCTGTAATCGGTAATATGGGCTCAGAGACTAGATTCGATTATACCGCTATAGGTGATGCAGTTAATCAAGCAGCTAGGTACGAGAGTGCTACTAAAGAGGTTGGTGTTGATATTTTAATCGGACATACAACTGCACATAAAGCGCCTAATGAATGCACTTATGTAAAAGATATCAAGGTAAAAGGGAAAACAAAACCGCTTCAGGTTTATACTATTTCAGATTGACCGCTTAAGATAGCTGCCCTAAGAGCTGGGTCTTGAGATAGTTGGTTTGTTTGCAAGTTATTTACAGCACTTATATCGGGTAAATCTATATCAAAAGATGGCACAATATCTTGGGTTTGTGATTCAATATCAAATATTGCATCTTGAACTTCTGGTCTGGACTGTATATCTTCTATTTCTGCTTGTGTTTGAGCTATTACTTGACTACCTATATCTCCTGCCTCAACGCCTATTTGTCTTGGAGCAACTTGTCGTAAGTAATTGCCAATAGCGCTTGCAATTAGGTTAAAAGCAGGTCGATCTGTTTTGGTCATGGCTCGTACTAAAGTTGGATTTTTAAATATTGATTGCATGACACCCAGTTGAATTACAGTAGGTAAAACAGCTATATTCAAAGCGTTAATAGCAACCGCACCAGCGATTAAAGTACCAGCACCGCCTCCTTCTCCAGCAGCTATAAGTGTGATTCTTGATTGATAGTCACGTAAAGCTTTAGTTAAATCTCTACCAAAAAAAGCAGTTAATGATTCGTCACCTATGCTGTCCAACGTAGTACGAAATACCTCTGGATTGAAGACATCTGTAAAATCGTTAGCATCTGAATTTTTTATCATTTTACGAATGATAGACCTCATAGCCTCAGTTTTAAGTTCCTGTGCACCCTCTGGTCCCACTACATCAAATATTTCTTTTATCTCTCTTGCATTTCTAGGAATTAGAATTTTATCAACAACTTCTGAATCAGGTGCGTTAGCTATATCTCGAAATAGCTGTGATTTCTCAAATTTGAATATTTCTTCTTGAGCATCTAGATACCCACGATACCCTTTAATTAAATCAGATGGGTTATCAGATAGTTTCATCAAAGCATCCTCATCAATTTTATATGTAATTTTACCCAAATCTTCTAGAAAACTTCTTACTTGGGTTGGGTTGTCAAAAAGCTCGTCGATTGTAGCACCATAGGACTCCAAACGTCTTGCTAATTTTACAGAGTCAATAGTGCCATCGAAATTTGAAGCGGCTTGTATTTCTTTTTTCAATAATTCCCCACCCAATCTTTGTTTTATAATTAGAGCTTGTTCGGGATCAACTACGCTTTCTGTCAAATCATCAGAAGTTTTCCTAAAACCTTGTAAAAAACCTTTTAAAAGCTCTGGACGGTCTTTTTTTACTACAAGTTCAAAAACTTGGTCAATATCAAGTCCACCCGTTCTTTTGTAATCACTCAATAATTTTGTAAGTAGTGGCGCTTCAAACGTATCCATACCCGTTTTATAGAATCTATTAGCATTTTTCAAAAGCTTTGTACTTGCTATTACTTTATCTATATCCGCTTGCTTTGCATCCTTCTTTACAAATAGACGTCTAGCTAATTCACCGCCCCTGGCTAAGTCAGTTAACATATCGTCTGCTTTTTCACCTAAAACACCAAGCTCTTTTGTCAGGGTTGAGGGTAAAGAGTTATTAGCTCTAGCTAAGGCGCTTGTTTCAGCCTTAAATCTCATAAGTTGGGTAAAATTAATTTTATCATTCATTTGTAAGAGAGCATTTATGTCTTTTAAGTCCTCTCCAGCATTTAAACTTTTTTTCAAGATTTGGTTGTTATTGATGAAATTTTTCAATCTATCTTTTATCGGTTTGAAATTTATTACCTGAGCCTCATCCCCAACTAAATTTACGAATCTATCAACTTGTGGTGCGTTTTCGCCTACAACATCTTTTAAAAAAGTAGTATTTATATTTATAAGATCCCTATCTGATATATTGTCTAAAACTTGATCTATTTCGTTTGGTTTTATTCCTAAACGTTCAGAGATATGTGGGTTTTTTTGCAAAAACAATCGTAAGGTTGTGCCTTCTCTAAAAACTATATCTTTAATTGTAGTATCTGATAAGGTGTCATTAAAGAGTTTTTGCACTTCTTTTATGGCTGCATTTTTTTTCTCTGCAGAGAGATTATCAAAAGCGCCCTTTTCTCCCGCATATTTTTTTAATATATCTTCGCCCTTAGAGTTTATAAATTTTTCGCCACGACGTAGCTGTTCTTGTATTTTATTTACATCTCTAGTTAAGGTTTTAGGTCTAAAAATAGAACTTTGCACTTGGAAATATTGGTTTTCCGCAGCGTTCATAAAACTTTTATAAGATTGTGCTAAATTTTGCTGTACGAACTCTCCTGCTTGCCCTGTACCTGGCACTCCTGAAAGTGCCCCAGCGTTGATAGATTTTGCAGATTTTTTTGTTAGCTCAGTAATACGTTCTATAGCGTTAATTCTATCTTGGCGTAAATTCTTTAGCTTAATTTCGAATTGTCCTTTAGTAAATGCGCCTGCTTCTGTTTTACTGACTAAATCATCAAAAGATAAAGAATAAGCACCCAGCTTATCTAGCAACTGTCTGCCTTCGGCCATTTCTGCTTCTATTAGAGGCCTCATACGTTTTTGTTTTCCTACTATAGTCTCACCTGCTGCTTGAATTCTGCCTCTAAAGCTGGCCTCAAATGCTCTTTGTGAAGGAACACCAAAAACGGTAGCCTCTTCTTGTATCTCTTTTGGTGTAAGTTTTCGACCTCTTAATTTTTCTAAACTTCTGACTTTTGCTGGATCTACAAAACCTTCCAAAGGTGCACGTAGTAAGTTCACAGTTTCAGCAGGGGCATTCATGCCTAATAAAGCTTTGTAACCTGCGCCTACAGCTTCGCCAACAAATTGACCTGTTGCTCCCAACCCAGCTTCTCCTGCGACGTTTAATGCTATGTCTCCAAAAGACTCTTGTGAGGTTCCCAAAGCAGCTTCAACCGCCTCTTCTCCTGCTTCACCAGCACCAGACCCTATTGCAGCTGCTGCTGTCCTTGCAAACCTATCGCCAGAAAAACGCTTTAAGAATCTTATAACACGCCCACCTGGGGTAAGTGCGAATAATGCGCCTGCAACTGGGCCGACAATACCTGAAAAGTCAGCTATATCTGCAAAGGTCATACCTTTTTCATCAATTATTATGTTTTTTTCTGATTTGTCTTCTTCACTCAAAAGACCTTTTAAAACTAAACGATCTTGTCCTATGGGTGTGATAGCTAAACGCCCTCGTGAGTCTCTAGTAAACCCCTTTGACCCTACATAGCCTCTTAGGACATTTTCTTTTTCTTTATAATTATCTGTAAGTCCCAACTGAGCTCTAATTGAAGGAGCACGTATACCGACATCTTCTTCAAAGTATGCTTGGTCTACAAAATCTTTATTTTTATCTTCGTTGTATTTGTCGTAGGCTACTAAGATTGCGTCATCTCTTCTGCCCTCAGGTAGTTCCACATTTATTACGCTACCGTCAGGCATTTCGACTTGATATATTTTCATTGTCCTGTTTTGTATTTTTCTAGTCGTTTCTGTGATTCCTCTTTTTTAATAAACTCCAAACCGGTAGTCCCTTCGACATTAGATTCTGCTAAATTCCTTGAGTATGGAGCCTCTAATCCTAAGTCTGTAAACCTGCTTCTAGCTCTTCCAAAATCTCTGTCAGCTTGACGATATGATGCTAAGAATGTATCAAGCGTACGTTCTAAATTGCCTTTAATCTCTTTTTCAGTTGCAAAAATATCGTCAATATCACCAACTAATTGTTGTGCTATTTGTCGGTCTACATTAGATATAGTTCGGCCAGACTCACCAGTTATGTTTTTAACTTGCCCTTGAGCAAAATATCTTAGCAAAAGCTTGGCCTTCATTCGATTGTTTTCAGGGTAAGGGACATTAAAATATGCAGCACCTCTGCTTATTAATTCATCTAATTGTGGGAAAAAACCTGCGACGCCACCCTCTTCGACTAATCCTAGAGCTTTTCTTAAAACTGTTATACCCACATCAACAGTATCTAATTCTTTAATTGATTCACTTAAATCTTGCTCATAATCGTATCTATTTGCTGCAAAATTTTCAAAGATTTTTTCACGTTTAGCTAACTCTTTTTTAGCTTGAGCTTCTATAGCTGCTTGTTCTTTGTCTGTTTCTTCACTTAATTTTTTTCCAAGACTAATCATACTCTCTGCACGTGTCATGCCTGGCTCATAAAAATTTGATAAAGCACCTGTAAGTCTGTTCAAGCGTTTACCTCTGTTTTGTTTTTTTAATTGATTTTCTAGCTCTTGAACTGCTGCTTCATATTCATCATTTTTAATCTCTGACGCATCCTCTGACGCATCCTCTGGGGCGGGTGTTGGGGTTGGTACTGGATCTGCGGTCAAATCATCTAACTCTTCTTGAGTAACATCAGATGCCTCTTGTTGTTCTTTTGCTTGTAGCCTTTCTTTATCCAAAGCGGCTATTTCTTCTGGATTTAATGTGGCTGCACCAATACCGGCCCCAACACCCACTATACCAGCACCGCTGCCTATAAGTTGTCCTGCAGGCCCTAATTCTAGTTTACCTCTATTTAAACCGAACCCTGGCTCATAAAAATCTTTAGTACGACGTATGAAAGGATTTTTTTTGAATACAGGGGGGATTTTAGCTACACCACGCATCACATTAGACAAAATCCCAGCTCCACCCAGTCTCATCAATAGAGGAGCTGTTGCTAAGGTACCCGCAAGTTTTAAACCACCTTGCTGTCTTTCTCGTATATTTGCCTCTAAGGCTCTTTCCTCTAGACTTCGAGGGTTGCCTAACTCATCTACGCTTGGAGCAAGATTTAGGTTTATAACTCTTGACCTTTTTACCTCACCGTCGTTGCCTCGGACTACCGCAAGGAAATATGAACCATCTTCTGTATCTACACGTTCTATACTTTCCGCACCAGCAGGTGTGGGCACCCTGCCCCCTCTAAAGATAGGTTTGCTTTGCAAAACTTCGCCACCGTTTTGAAACATACGCCTGCTATAGACATCTCTCATTTAATTGCCTCCGCCAAACCCTTCAGCACCCATAAAGCCACGATAAGCACCAACCCCAGCTCCTAAGCCAGCCAACCTAGGATCAATAGGCGGTCCATAAGTTGAATCAATCCGAGTTTGAGAACCTTCAAACCTTGGTAATAATTGTGCTATTTGCCCTAAGATGCCAAGCGGTCTACCTTGTTGCGCTAACTGTTGTTGGAATTGTCTATCAAATCTGGTTTGTAATAAGTCTCTTGGAACTGCACCTAAATTCATAAGCTCTGCTCTTTGTCGTGATCCTAGATCTTGACGCTCTCTACCAAGACCACCAAATTGAGCTCCATATCCAGCTAAGGCAGAACCAATACCTCTTGTTAGCTGAGCTCTCTGTCCGCCTAAGCCTAATATATCTTGTGCAAAACCACGACGTGCAGAAAGTTCGTCACTACCTAAGCCACGCTCAAAACCAGCAGCACGTTCTAACGCACCTCTTTGGAACTGTGATTCGGCTTGCGCACGTTGCATAGCGTCCTCAAAACCACCCTGCCTTATACCAGCGATTGCTTCACCTAACCCACGTCCTAAGCTACGACGTCTTTCTTCTGCTGACAGTCGGGCACGTGAACCAAACGCAGACTCACCCCCTGCCTGTATATCACGTGCTCTTTGTTGAATGTCTTGCATCTCACTAGCTTGGAAAGCATCATCAAGCGTTCTTTGCACTACTTGTTGTTCAAAAGGGTTAAAAAATGCTTGTGATGATCTTGGATCAAAACCTACTAGGGATGCTCTTTGAAAGTCTCTAGCTGACGGTCCCATACGACCAAGTGATCCCATCAAACCACCTAAGCCTGCACCTAGCTGTTGTTCAGCTTGGGCAAAGTAAGGTTGCATCTGTTCACCAGCTCTTCTTTCTGCTGCTACCGCTTCTTGTAGGGATTGTTCTTGTGCTTGTAAATAAGGCTCAAAAGCACCTATACCGCCATACGCTTGCTGTATAGCAGCTTGTTCTAAAGGAGATAGCCCTGCAGTTTGTTGAAGGGGCACTTGTTGTCCTAAAGCTTGTGCGCCCGCCGCTTGTATTTGTTGGATAAAGCCAGGGGTGTCAGCCGAACCGAAGTACAAAGAAGCTAATCTTGGATCAGCTTGTACCTCTGTAACTTGTTGACCTTTTTGTAATACTGGAGTGTATTGGTTAGGCATAGCTCCATACATGTTAGGACCTTCTGGTCTGTCAGTACGCACTGCATCAACTGGCATTGAACCAGGGCCGTAAGTAGAGACCACGTCGCGTAGATTTGGATTTAATTGACTAGGGTCCCCCCCCACTCGTTGTTCGATATCTGGAATATTAATATATCCAGCACTACCCTTTTCTGAACTACCTGCTGCATACGTGTTAGGCCCTGTTTGTTGATTGCCACTGAGACCTCCGCTACCTGCCCCGAAATTTGGTTGACCGATTACTGGCATGCCAAATCGGTCGTTTGAAAATGTAGGACCCTGCCCGGCTCCCGGTTTCAAAGGGACGGGTCTTGGCCGTACAGGACGGCCTACCTGATTGCCTAGAAATGATCCTGGACGGGTTCCTCCTTGAGTCTTTACATCATATCCGCCAAAAAATTGTGGGAACTGCATGCCACCTTGGACCGGCCCTCCTTGTACTCCAAATGGGCCACCAGCTCCACCTTGGGGCGGACCATAATAGTTCATATCGACGTTACCCATACCAAACGGTTCTGCCATTATGCTACCCCCTCAAAGTATCTCATTAATTTCATCATATTATCTGCACCCCTTTTTCTGTCTGGTTCTAATGACGGCACCATTTCCATAATACCACCTTTTTTCTTGTTTATTTTCATAGCACCTGCCCCTAGATTAGCTTTCGCTGTCATAACAAATTCTCCGTCTGATAGCATAGCTGGTATGTCGTCAGAGGTGCCTGTACCAGGTCCTACTGATTCGCCACCTTTACGCATATCTAATACCTCACCACCTTTTGCATAATCCGACTCTCCGATTACGGCGCCACCATCAGCAAAAGCATTTACAGGGTTTTTCACTAGACCTAAATCAAACCCTTGACTAAAAGGTTGTGGCATCTGTAATTCTGGTCTTATTAATCTTACATCTTTTGCACCACCAACTTCTTTTTTAGCGGCCTCTTCTGTTGCTTTACCATAAGCAGTTGCTAAGGCTAATAACGCAGGGTCTAGACCAGTCTTACCCATAATTCCCTCCCTAGCACTACCTAAGAAATCAAAAAATTTACCACCCCCTGCTAATATATCTCCAAATCCGAACCCAGGCTGTCCATCTAAACCAGAAAAGAAATTTTTTGTACTGTCGAAAAATCCAGGGCTTTGGGCAGCGCTATTCATTAATTGCTCACCAGTTACTACAGTTCCATCCTTTATAAAAGAATTTGGAACCCCTGGTACCTGTTCATATCCTTGTGCTTGCGCTATTTCGCTTGCAGATTGGCTCCCACTTGCAGTTTGCTCACCACCAAATTTACTTCTAAAAAAATCTCTAGTACGACCACCTATAGCATCAGTAGAAAATTTATCAGATGGATTCACTAATTCACCGTCTTTTATTCCTATATTTGTAAAAGCATAAGCTTGGCCTAAATTACGTAGTAGAGCTAATGGGTCTTGATCCCCTTTGATTACGTTAACGGCCACTCTGCCTGTATCATACATTTGTGCTGGTAATTGCCAAGGACCAGGCACGAACTTAGCTACCTTGGCTACTTTGTTGACAACTGGTTTAACTTTTTTGTTCCAAAACTTACCTATTTTTTTACCTAATTTTTTTAAGAAAAATTCTGGTAAACCTGTAGATGGATTTATAGAGTTCATATTGTCGCCAACCATAAGCTCTGCTATTGACGTATCGTCTTTGTCTAAAATCTTTTCTATAGCTTGTTTTAATTTTGGATTTTCATTCAAGAAATTTGGAGGCAAAACTACTTCGCCAGGAGTTACATGTGCTAACTCCGTATCACCAAAACGCCCCATATTTTTTATACTTTCTAGTCCCATTATCCTATTGTTACTGTTACACTTCCTAGACTACTTGTCGCACTCAGACCTGTCAAATAGGTACGGTGCGAAGTCAGGTCAATAAATTCTGTGCCATCAAACACTTGCAATACTTCTGTTGTAGTATTGAATATTAGCGTGCCAGCCTCCAACTGCGACTTATCACGTTCGGTTGTATTTAATTGTAGCGTAATTGTTGGGTCAAAACTAGCCAAATTTAATTCTAAAATTCTTACAAGACGGTTAAAAGTTTCGGCTGAAACAGATTCACCCGTAGCAATAGGCAGACGTGTTGGCAATAACTTTGCCATTATCTCCTGCCATCTGGTCTAAGATCAAGTCTGGTGGCACCTAAACGCCAACCTACTTCACTATTACCAACGTCCCCATCATTAGATTCTAAGCGCAATACCGCTTGTCTACCCCTACCTCTAATATGGGATTGTTGTGTAGTCGAAGAAATTGTGGATGTCGCCGCAGTTGATAGACTATCACCTGGAAAATTACGAACTTTTGTAACTATATTTAGATTACCGCCTCCTGAATTTGCTAAAAACTTTATGTCAGGAATTATTTTTCTTAAAAACGTAAACTGTTCACCATCACCAATATCAAAATCTGATGATTCTATAAACACATCTGTCATTTCTGAACCGTCATCATCAAAACCTCTTTCATGCTCATATAATAGGTTGTTGCCTGTAGCTTGTGGGAAAGGCTCAACGCCTGAGTCTAACCAAGAATGTCGTTCTAGTTGTCCATAATACCAAACACCTTCTTGGTAGTTGTATATAACATAACGGTTTATTTCGCTTGAAGATGCTGATGGGTAGTACCATCCTACTTCGTTTTCTTTTGTATTTGTAAAAGCAAAAACTTTGTACGCCTGAGATTGGTTAAAATCACTAAATACATAATTTAAGACAGAACAAGGAATTTTCTGTACAGCACCATTATATAAATAAAAATTATCATAAGACATGAAATAAATGCCTTGAGGACCGGTAACTGCAGCTTTGGGACCAATAAGACCTGTAGCTTGATTGATTAAGTTAACTGAAAACGTAAAAGGTGGGCCTACGAATTGCATACTATATACAGAAGTATCTGTAAATATAACTATTTCTTGTCTCGACTTTACTGCACCAACAATTTGTGAGCCAGAAGATAAGCGTAAAGACCCCGCTGTATTGTCTATTTTTGGTTCAAATTCTAGCTCATTCTCTTGATCAGAAAATGCAATAAGCATAGGATCAACAGAACCAGTCCTAGCTGTACCTGCTGTATTTATAGGATCTGCACCCAAAACAATCAGGTGTCTATCTATCTCTGAAGTTATTACTTGAAGACCTTTGGTAGGCACTAAATTTGCTCCAGTTATCCCAGATAGCTCAACCGCCCTAGTAGTCAAACCGTTGTTTTCTAACCAACGAAATATTCCTGCAGAACGTGCATTTATAATTAAATTTTCACCAAAATTATCATGTGACCAGACTCGTAACTGATTAGTAGCTTCTAATGCAGCAGTTGACCCCCAAGTTCCATCTCCCCACCCATTAGCACCCCAACCAGTAGAAGAAACATAATCATCTAGACCTACGTTAATCTGATAAGCACCAACAACACTTGACCCACCATTCCCACTATCGGATGCGTTTGCAGTAACTGTAGAGCCTGAAGTGTCTTTAGCTGTAATCTTATAAGAGTTTGCATTTACTATACTATCTATTTGATATTCTTGATCTAAAACTGTTGCTGTTACGTTGCCTCCTAAAGAGGCAGAACCACTAAACGTTACAAAATCGTTTTTTACAGCTCCATGTGCTGTATCTGAAACTGTGATTTCTGAAGAACCATTTGACGCACTAAAAGTAACGTCACCTGCAGATGTAGTTAATCTTATTGGAGTTACGTCGTTGAAATTAACACCTTCTTTTATGTAATATTTTAGTTGCGATCCTAAACCTAAATATTTAGCACCTTCTAAAGATATAAAATTGTGTAGTGCTCTGACGTTACCTAAGTAAGTTTGTGAGGTAAGTTTGGCCCAACCTCCAAATTTTTCTGGTCGTCCTGCTCTAAACCGTACTAGATTGCAGTCAAACCAACCACCTTCATTATCGTAAGCGGTTCCTTCTCTATTAATACCAGGTCTAAAAACATATTTCTGTATTGCCATTTCACACTTGGTACTTGTCCTCTCTCATCATATCAGCTAGTTCAATAGACCTACCTTTAACTTGTTTAGCCCATTTACTATCTAACATTTCGTCAGCTACTTTTTCATAATTACCTTCATTCAAGGCGGCTAACATATTAACGAACTTAAACAAACGATTACCAAGATTGAAATACATATTTATCAAAACTATTTTTCTGTTATCTGAAAGATCGTTATAACAAGGTAATTGATTGGATAATATTTTTATACAATTTTTTATATCATTTAGTAAAAGATAATCAGCTTCGTCTTGATCTATACCGCCCCCAAGTCTTTTGTCTACAAGCCTACCATATCCTATCGTTAAGTATTTTTCTGGCGTAGAGTCTTCGTATACGTGCGATACAAAACCCTCATGCTTTTTTAACATGTGTCTTACTTTGCCTTCTAAGTAATTAGAAAAATGTTCCATTATAATATTTTACCTTCCATAACTAAGGTTACAACACTAACCAATAAACCCACAAGCAAGATAATTATAGTACCTTGGCCCCTACTTATTTTTTGATCCAAGTCCTTTATGTTTAAATCTATCTCATTAAATTTATTAAAAGCGGTTTTCCAACGCTCAGACATCTCTTTCTGATGTACCGCTAATTCTAAGTGAACATCTGCTGCAGTCTTTCTTGCCATTATTTTTTAGTTTTACTTTTTAAAGATTTTTCTAAAATTCGAGCTTGACTAGCATGCGTCTTAGAAGCTTTTTTTAAAGAGCTAATTAATTTTCTAGTCTGAGCTTTAGTTAAATTTACCATTACTTTTTAAGTTTTGACTTTACCCATTCAATATAAGACGGTTTGTATCTATACACCAAACCTCCTACGATCACACATAAAACAATTATTCCTATTAAATATTCCATTATTTATCCTTTTTATTTTCTGAGCTTACAGCTAAGTTTTTGTTATCCTTTTGCATTTTCTGCACCAAGTTTTCTCTTACTTTGGAAACAAACCCGATCTCGGATCCATCCCAACAACCCCTTTTGCATGACATATCTATTATATTAAGCATGCCAGACACTAAAGATTTTTCATCCATACTAACCCTCTAATGTAGTTACTCTCGCAGCCAACTCCTGTACCGCTTTCACAAGCAAAGGAACAAGTTTTGATTGATCTATACCTTGAGGTTTAACACTACCGTCATCATTTACGGCATCCTTATCGCCAACAATAGCCTCTGGTACAATACTAGATACTTCATGTGCTAAGAAACCATCTACAGTTCTACTTGCATCAGCAATAAAGTTAAATCTACAAGGTTTAAGTTGATTTAGTCTTGTAGTTGCATCAAAGCTATAGCTAACATTTTCTTTTAATCTATAGTCGGAAGATGTAGAAAAAGCTGTTGAAGAAGCTCCATCTTGTGAAATACTACCTATAGCATTACTATCGCTGTCATTAAATCTAATAAATGTTGATCCTGTAGCATCTCTGGTAGTTTCACAAACCACACCATTATTAGTAGTTCCGTTAAACTTAACTCCAATAATACCAAGAGATAAGACTGAACTATCTCCTACAGTTAATTGATTGTTCACAAACAATCTTTCACTAGAGTCAATAGTCAGAGCAGTAGCATCAGCACTTGAGCTAATACCTGATACTCCGCCACTTACTGTAGCAAAAGACAAAGCACCACTACCGTTTGTTTGTAAGACTTGATTCGAACTTCCGTCTGAAGTTGGGAAAGTGTATGCGCCGTTAAATTGGACTACTTGGCTGGCATTAATACCTATAGCTACGTTAGAGCCTACGGTACTACCATTACCTATCAGCAAATCGTCGGCTGAATCATCAAGCCCTACATAGAAGTCTTGTGCATTACCATCAAAGACTATTTTAGTATCTACCGCAGCTCCGTCACCTATTGTTACTGAATCGTCGTCAAGTGTTAGAATATTATTTGTACCAACTGTAGAGCCAACACCAACAACAAATTTGTCAGCCGAATCGTCTAATCCTATGTAAAAATCTTTTGCATTACCGTCATAAACTAAAGCTGTATCTACTTCTGCACCATCTCCTAAAGTTACGGTATCGTCAGTTATAGTTAAAATGCTATTAGTACCTACTGTTGAACCCTCTCCAATAACAAGCTTATCGGCAGAGTCATCATTTGCTATATAAAAATCTTTTACGCCGTTATATTGTATTTTGACGTCCTCTTCGCCTCCATCTCCTAGTGTGAGAGTAGGAGTCGTTCCAAGCAAGGACATAGTTTGTGCAACTATATCTCCTGTTGTTGAAGAAGCCGCTTGCCCTACACCAATAGATTGTGCAAATTTTATGTCCATATTCTCATCTATCTCTATTGCAGGATTAGTTCCAACAGCGGAACCTTTGCCTATAACTAAGTCATCTGCACTATCATCTAAACCTACGTAGAAATCTTGGGCGTTGCCATCAAAAACAAGTTTCGTATCTTCTGCAGTTCCATCCCCTAATGTGATTGTTGTCCCATTTACTGAAAGCGTATCTGTTACTTGTAAATCAGTAAATACATCCAAGACTGCTGCACCAGAGCCAGCACCATCTAACTGTATAACAGCTACTTTGCCGTTTGCTATAGTGACATTAGACCCAGAACCTTGTGAAATGATTATGTTGTACGGTCCACTACTACCAGAGTCAGTAGTTGCATTTTCTATTATATGAACCCTTTTCATAGTATTAGGGCCGATTGTAATAGTGCAATCAGAATCGAGAGCACCTGTATATTTTATGTAGAGAGATCGACCAGCATCCGTACTACCATCTGCGACAGTAGTAGTGTGTGTGTTAGCATTTGAGGTAATAGCCTCAGTTCCAATACCCAAAGCTTCACCAACTAGTTCTAAATTTGTATTTGTTGATGTTCCCCAAGTTCCAGACTCATCCCCTGTTGCGATTTCTTTTAGTCTTAAATTGTTTACATATGTTGCCATTTTTTATCCTTTTACAAACTTGTCCAGCTTGGAGTTTGTGTAGTTGATACTTCATTATAGTTTGGAGTTTGGCTTGTATCAACCAAAGACCAAATTAAAAGAGATGCTAAGCCCCCTGTAGCTTGTTGACCTGATATTGAAACATTTGCTTTAGCTATAGTAGAAACAGATCCTAGACCGCTAGTGCTACTCAATCCAGATACATTTACTATCTCGTTTTCATGTACAACTATAGAGCCTAAAGCGGATGTAGCCCCTCTTTCGGTTACAGCCACATTGGCTTTACCTATAAATGATAAACTACCTAGACCTCCTGTTGCAGCCTGTTCGGTTACACCTACGTTAGCAGGTGCTATTTGTGCTGTTGTACCTAAAGCTGATGTTGCGGATAGACCAGAAACAGAAACTTCTATATCTGCTGGTTCGCCCCAAGGGCCTGATCCCCAGCTATCTCTGCCCCAACCTGTATCTATAGCCATAGGGTATGTGCCCCTATGCTATGGTTATTATTGCGTTTGCTCCTGCGGTTGGAAACACTATTGTAAAATCGCCTGCTGTTGAGGTTTTTGAGGCCCCAAAACTAATAGTTGCTACTGATTTATCAGAATTTGTATCGTTATAAATCAGACATCCACTTGCTGTGATAGTTGCAGTAGAAAAAGTTAGGTTTGCAAAATCAACAAAAGCTGTAGTTCCTGTCGAGGATGGTGCTGCAATACCTGGTGTCAAAGCTGATCCACCTGCTGTATAGTTAGTTCCAGTAATTTGACCAGGTAAGCTAGTTGCAAATGCTGTAGTTGTCGCACCCAAAGATGCAGTTGCACCAGCATACAAAGCTAACTTGAAGGAATTACCGCCAGATGCAAAATTATGAACTCCTTGTAAAAGTTCTTTTTTAAAACTTGTTGT
>CENS01077713.1_pt1 | contig 29262 bp, 45 predicted proteins | sample 530201 | NCBI WGS metagenome assembly CENS01 (sample SAMEA2619747, study PRJEB7988) | marine metagenome | biome: marine biome (ENVO:00000447); feature: surface water layer (ENVO:00002042); material: "saline water (ENVO:00002010), including plankton (ENVO:xxxxxxxx)" | depth 5 m | reverse complement strand
GTCGTACAGGGGCAAGCCGTGAAGATTCGGGCATGTGCCGCACTCACGTTTCTGTGGGGCTAGTTCGAGTTGGGTCATTTGATTAGCCTTGCCCTGTTGCGGAACGCTACTGATGCAGCGAGCCAAGCCATAGAATGTGAAGCCGGTTCACCCTTATAAGCCAAGTAGAACATCATCCCTAGACAAAAAAGTGAATTGATGTTGATGAATGCCTTTTCAATCATAGTGCAACCTCATACTTCTCCACGGTAAGCGTCCCGTATTCATCGAGACTGGCCGTAGCTACTTTCGTTCGTGCGTAATTGATTCCTTCAGCGACCATAGACACCACAAGTGCCGGTCGCATCCATTCGAGGTTCTTCGATGCCTCTGCGTGAGTCTCTGAGCCAGCAGGGAACTTTAGAAGCTGTTGAGTACCGTGGTACTCGTCTATGCGCTCCCCGATGGTTAGGTCGGGGCGTTCGTCGTTGATGTGGGTGAGCATTATTCGTACTTCCCTGTTTCGTCTGCGCCTGTGCAAATCTCACACCAGTCAGGTGCAGCCATGTGGTACTCAGCGAGTTTGCGAGTGTCGTGGCATACAAGTTGTGAGTGATCGGCGCAGATTGTGTACCAGTTTTCGTCGCCATCGTGAGCAGTTAGTGACTGGTCACGGTTGTCCCAGAGTTCTATTACTGTTCCTGTTTGGCGGTTCTTGCGCTCGAATTTGAATGCCATGTTGTGGTTTCTCCTAGTCAGGCGTGTTGTGGTTCGTTTGCCTGATATGGGTAGTGTATAGAAGTGAGGGAGCGAATGCAAGTGTTATTCTTCCATCCCCCTCACCATAGCTTCAGCAGTCGTAAACGCTGCCGCCATGCCCTTATGAAACGCGATGAACGCTGTCTCTGATTTCTGAGCGTTCCGCACCTGAGATTCCTCATGCGCTATGCGGTCGGCTAGGTGGTCGGCTAGTTCAGTCTTGTTCATTTGGTTACTTCCTTCGGTGCAAGTTGCAATATCGCGCTTTATGGCCTGAGTAATTCTTCACCCCTCGGAACTTCCGGGAGCATCGTTTGTTCTGGCACGCATACAGCGCACCCAGCTTGCGAGGCTTATGCTTGCCGTTCTCTGCAAGTATCTGGCGCACTCGCTCTGCACTAATGTCGTATCGCTCGCCTAGTTCCCGGTTCGTTATTTCGTTTGGGTGTTCGGTGGCGATACGGATAATGTTCTGATCGCGTTCTGATGTTGTCATTGTGTCCTTTTAGTTTCCCCGGCAATCCGTGATGGCTACCGAGGCTGCTTGCGCCTCTGCGTGACGTTGCGTGAACGCCAGCGGTGTTAGTCTTGCCCTCGGCGGCAGTTGGCGCACATGCCATCAGGTTCGCCGTAATCGTCAATCATTTCCCCTGCGTCTGCCCACACAAGGCAACCGGGGCATTGCTCTATGTTGTGATCTAGCAGCGCATCTTTTAGTTCCATTGCTAGCGCACCTGTTTCAGCGTGAACCCTCTCGAATCCGTCAGCGTATGAAACAACGGTTTCGGCTTGTTTGGCTGTGATTTTCATTTGAAATCAATCTCCCCGCATTGGGCGCAGAAGTACCCGCCCTCATAATTGGTTGTCGCTACTTTACATTTGCTACATATGTGAATTTTCGGTGTCATCGTTCCTAGTCCTCTCGTTTCAAAGTTGGGCAGAAGAACCAGTGCCTAAAGCGTGGGTTTCTGCATGTGTCGCATCGTGTTATAGATAGGGTGGTTGGCATGGTTTCTCCTGCGGGAGCCTATCCCCGCGCTGGCTGGTTGTGGTTTAGCAGCGGCCGCATGTTGGGCGACCGTTTACGGGTTGGAAACTGTGCGGTGAACCCCATCGTTTAGAGCCACAGCCGGGGGTGTTATCGAACCAGATACTGTCATCGCTGCTGTGGTGCGTGTGTCCGAGCCTGTGACTCTTGTCGCTACCGTAAGACATAATCGTTGCGACGTAGTATGTAACTGTGTGGCAGTTGTCGTGGCTGAGGCATTTGTACTCGAAGGTGTTGTATGCCTGTGCTTTGAGTTCTGCGAGCGTCATATCTGTGGTTCCTTTTGTTGTGGTTTCGTTTCCGTAATACGAACGATAGCACGCATCGGGAGCGAGCGCAAGCACTAAACGCACTGAATCTCATGTTGTTAGAATAGTCGCAAGAGTCTCCAAGCACACAGGACGCAATATGACAGTCTCGGAACTAAACAGCACTAGCAACTACATAGGGCTATCGACTGACACGAAGCCGCGCGCTGAAGTTGGCTCGACGTTCTTCGAGACTGATTCTCATATCACATACGTCATCAATGAAGTAGGTGTGTGGTCGGAAGAAGGTGGCTCGTCAGTCAGTATCGGCAACTCAACATCAACTCCGCTTGCTGGCGATGCGGTGTTTACTGGTACGGCTGAAATAGTGGCAGGGTACGGAGGTATTGCCGTAACCGTTTATTCAGACGTTGCGAGTGTTGCTGGTGGGCTATCAATGCAGTCGAGTCCTGACGGTGTGAACTGGGATAGCCAACTAAACGTCACGGTCGAGGCAGGCACACGGGAGCCTCACACGCTGGCTGTGATTTACAAGTATTTTCGCATCGTCTACACGAATGGTTCTGCTGCTCAGTCTGAATTTCGTTTGCAGGTTATGTATACGACAGGTGATGGCAAACTAACGAGCCGGGCTAACTCGCCTATCACAGACGATTACGACGCACAGAACGTGCGGGTTATCACTGACTACCACACAGACTTGGCTGCGGGGTTGAACGAAGATCGGACGATAGTTCACAAGTTCGGCGCAAGTATCGCTATCGGCACAAGCTATGCACCTCTAACCACCAGTAAGGTCTATCAAGTCCCACAAGTATCAGGGGCGGTAGCCTTACGCGTGAAGGCTGGGAATACTAACGACACGGCAGCAGGTTCAGGCGCGCGAGAGGTCACACTTGAAGGGGTAGATGAGACTGGCACGTACACGACCGAGGCGTTAGCAACCGCGGGAACGTCTGCATCTGCGCTCACTTCGACTACATGGTTGAGGCTGTATCGAATATATGTATCTGCATCAGGCACATACGCTAGCGCATCTGCGGGTTCACACGCTGCTGCAATCGTTATCGAGACTTCAGGCGGTGTTGAATGGGGCAGCATAGATGCCACAGGCTTCCCCAAAGGGCAATCACAGATCGGTGCGTATACAGTCCCGCTAGGTTTCACCGGCTACCTGCGTGAGTACCACCTAACCGTAACCACATCAGGCACAAAAACGGTTGACTTCATAATGTTCCAACGTCAGAACTTCTTAGAAACGGCAGCACCATACTCAGGCATGAGAGCAATCCACGAGTTGTACGGCATGTCGGGTGCGGTGGACTTTGAATATAAGATTCCGTATCAACTACCAGCACTTACAGACTTCGGATTTATGTGCAAAGGCGCATCAACCCCAGATGTTACGTGTGAGTTCTTGATTGAACTGGTGAAAACTCACTAGGACTGCCAGCAATCACAAGGTTTACTGCACAAATGTAGTACGCTATGCGAATGAGTTGCCCCAGATGCAAAGCACAGAACGCACTAGCAAACCATCACAACGAGCGAATCGTATGCTTCTTCTGTGGCTGGTACGTTGAACCTATTGAGATGGGCATGAGCGTTGCAGCTAGGGAGATAGTGCTGAGTAAGCTGGAGATGATTCGTGGCTGATATGCAAATCACAACGGCGAAAGTAAGCGACCTCCTGCCGTATGCAAACAACGCCCGCGAACACACTGACGAGCAAGTGGCACAGGTAGCCGCAAGCATTCAGGAATTCGGCTGGACGAATCCAATCATCACGCATGGGCAAACCGTAGTAGCCGGTCACGCACGCCTAGCAGCAGCACGCAAGCTGAACCTCGAAGAAGTGCCGGTGATCGACCGCAGCGACATGACCGAGGCACAGTGGAAAGCCTACGTGCTAGCTGACAACCAACTCGCCCAGAACGCTACATGGAACGAAGGACTGCTAACGCTCGAACTGGACGCATTGCAAGAACTCGATTTCGACTTGGACTTGATCGGCTTCCCTGACCTCGACGCACTCATGGACGATGAGCCAGAAGAAGGACTCACCGACCCCGACGAAGTGCCAGAAGCCCCCGACGAAGCGATCACGCAGCCGGGCGACTTGTGGATATTGGGCGAGCATCGGTTGTTGTGCGGGGACTCTACGGACGCTGAGAGCGTGGCGTATCTGATGGATGGGGCGAAGGCTGACGCTGTTGTCACAGACCCTCCCTATGGTATTGGGAAAGACGGTCAGAAAGAATCGTCAGGTGCGCACGGTGGGCGTAAGGCGTATGAGTTTCGAGGGTGGGATTCAGAACGGCCAACTAAAGAATCATTCGATTTGATTCTCTCGCTTGCTGATAAGCATGTTATCTGGGGCGGTAATTATTTCGCAGACCTGCTCCCCGCAACAGGCAAGTGGCTCGTGTGGGATAAAGGACAGCGCATCAACCAATCAGACGGTGAATTGGCTTATACCTCTGAGCATGGGGCATTGCGAATATATGAATTGAACCGTGTGGCACTTATGAAAGACGGGGCAGTACACCCGACACAGAAGCCTGTTGATCTGATTGAGTGGTGTATCGAACAAGTAGAAGCACCCCAGATCATCGCAGACCCATTCTTAGGTTCAGGCACAACGCTAATAGCCGCAGAGCGCACACGCCGCAAGTGCTACGGTATAGAGATAGACCCGATCTACTGCGATGTGATCGTGAAGCGATGGGAAGATTTCACAGGCAAGAAGGCTGAACGGCATGGCGGGACGTAAGAAGAACAAATACACGCCCCCCGCGCACGCGCCCGAATGGACGCTGCTATTCCTGCAAACGCTAGGCGCAACCGGCAACGTGACTGCCGCGTGCAAGGCCGCTGATATATCTAGGAAAACGGTATACAACCACCGAGACAAATACCCGCAATTTGCAGAGGCTTGGGATGGCTCGATGGAAGAAGCACTCGACAAACTCGAAGGCACGCTTTGGAAGTTGGGCGCAGACGGTAACACGAGGGCTATTGAACTCGTACTGAAAGCACGTAGGCCGATGTTCCGAGAAGGTCACAAGGCTGAAGTCACGGTCAACAACACCAACGTCACGTTAGTCGATGGGCAAGACCCGCTCGAACTGCTGAAGTCTCGTATGTCAGATATGCGGGAACGGATGATCGAGGGCGAAGTGATCGAGGTTGAGGCTAAAGAAGTCGAAGAAGAACATGTTGAGAGCAGTACGTAAGCACTCCCTCTATGGTGGATGGAAGCCGAACGCATGGGCTATCGACACACACGCGCCGTTTCACGATTGGCTGCTCATCTTGCGACACGGACGAAGCTGCACACCGGGAATCGCCGGTCGCTTGCTATGGAGTGAACTTGTGCTGCCGTTCAATGCGGGTGCGTCTATCGGTACGCTGATGCGAATTACTGAGGCGAACGGCTTGTGCGGCATGGTGATCGAAGATCGAATTCGTAAGGCTGAGAATAGTTAGTGATTACGAAAAGTCAACACGCGTCACCGCTGGCATCAACGAATAGCGTAATTTGGTAGGACGAAAATCGTAATAGCCACCCCCTACGCCAACATGAGCAACGCCGAACTGCTCACAGCCACAGGCAAGTTCGATGAGTACACGGCTTCCCTCGACAGGGACGCAGCCGCACGCCTGCTGTACGACATAGACTTCTGGGCGCGTCCGAAGCAGCGTATGCCCCTCGGTGACTATCTCACATGGCTGCTGATGACTGGCAGAGGCTTCGGGAAGAACTGGGCGTTATCTAAGAACGTCATCGACGGTGTAGAGAATCACGGATATCGTCGCATAGCCCTCGTCGGTCGAACCGTTCCCGATGTGCGTAAGACGATGATTGAAGGCGAGTCAGGCATTCTCTCGCTGTCGCCGCCGTGGAACATGCCAGAGTACACGCCATCTAACCGCGAATTGGTATGGCCGAACGGTGCAGTTGCTACGACATACACCGCAGCCGAACCCGACCAGCTCCGCGGCCCTCAACATGATCTAGCCGGAGTAGACGAACTCGCAGCGTTCCGACAGGTCAACGGCGAGCAGGAAGCATTTCAAAACCTGAAGGAAGGGCTACGCATAGGCAAGCAGCCCCGCATCATCGCAACGACTACGCCACGACCTACGAAGTTCATGCGTGAGTTAGTGAAGGACGAAACGACCGTAGCGGTAGGCGGCGACTCAGACGAGAACAAAGCCAACCTTCACCCGCTTTGGTATCAGAACGTTATCAATCCGCTCATAGGCACGCGGCGAGGCAGGCAAGAGAAACAAGGGCTGCTACTCGATGATGTAGAAGGCGCACTGTGGACGCATGATCTTATAGACCGATACAGGGTTCCAGATGTACCTGACAACGTGGCACTCACACGTATCCCGGTAGGCGTTGACCCTTCTGGCGGTGGTGACGAGATTGGCATTGTCGCAGTCGGCAAGGGTAACGATGGTCACTATTACGTGATGCGTGATCGTTCGCTACACGGCACGCCTAACCAATGGGGTCTAGAAGTTGTGAAGGTCTATCACGAGTTGCAGGCTGACAGAGTGGTTGGTGAGAAGAACTACGGCGGTGATATGGTAGAGGCAACAATCAGGAATATCGAGGGCGGCGCACACGTAGCGTATACTGGGGTTACGGCTTCGCGTGGTAAGGCTATTCGCGCTGAACCGATATCAGCACTTTACGAGCGTGGCTTAGTCCACCATGTCGGGATGTTCCCAGAACTAGAAGATCAAATGACCTCTTGGACACAGGATTCCCCCGACTCACCCGACCGAATGGACGCGCTCGTGTGGGCGTGTACTGATCTACTAGAAGGCGAAGCGGTAAGGTTTTCATAGATGCACTTCTCACTTAGCGGAATGCGGCGCGCTGTCGCTGGCTTCATCCACACAGGCACAGGGCAGCGGGATTGGGACTTCCTGCCGGGGACGAAATACAACTACGAGAACGATGTTGTGCCGATGCTCAACAGTGCGGTTGCGTCTACCGTGTTCTGGATGGCACGCAACTTCTCTGAGGCTCCGCTAGCTGTGTGGGATGAGGACGAGAACGGCGAACTGTCCATCGACAAAGACAGCCCTGTAACGCAACTAGTCCGCAAGCCCAACCCTCACTACTCTGGCTCGTTGCTGTGGTTCAGTACGATGATCGAGTTTGTTGTGTCGGGTAATGCGTATTGGGTGAAAGAACGCAACGCAGACGGAACTATCAAGCATCTCTGGTGGGTTCCTAAATCTCTCATTACTCCCATCTCTCACCCGAACGCATCCGACGAATTTATCCTCGGCTATAAGTACGCTCCCGGCGGCGACCCGATGCTACTGATGCCAGAGGACGTTGTGCATATCAAGTACGGACTCGACCCAGACGATCAGCGTTTAGGACTCGGCCCGCTCGGTTCTCTCATCCGTGAGATAGCCACCGACGATCAAGCATCGAACTTCACGGCTACCCTGATGCGTAACTCTGCCGTACCGGGCATGATGATGACCCCTGAGAAGGGTGTCACGTTCGACAAGCAGACACGCGACGAGGCTAAGTCACGCTGGAACCAATCGTTCGGCGGCGACAGGCAGGGCGGTCTAATGGTTGCGTCGGGTGCAATGAAGGTCACGCCGGTAGGTATCGACCCTGACAAGTTGGACTTAGGGCGCATTAGGCAAATTCCTGAAGAACGTGTGACTGCGGTGCTGGGTATCCCTGCATCGGTTGTTGGTTTGGGTACTGGACTAGAGAACGCCACGAACAACGCCACTCTATCTGAACACAGGGAACAGGCTTGGGAAAACTGTCTTATTCCTATCGGGCGAATGATCGCTGAACAAATTGATGACCAGCTGCTTGCCGACTTCAGTGAAGATCAGGTGGCAGCGTTCGACCTGCGCCGTGTCCGCACCCTTCAGGACGATGAGGACAAGAAATCAACCCGCATCATCAATCAGGTCAAGGGCGGCATATTGAAGGTATCCGCTGCACAGGCTGCGCTTGGCTACCCGCCTGACGAGACTCAGGACGGTTATCTGCGGAATACGCTAACATCGGAACTTGTGAAGTCTGGGGAAGAGCCTAAGCCACCGGCACGAATCGAAGCTGAGACTGAACGTGTTGAGGCTGTGGACGATGGCGAGAAGGACTATCCCGACTTCATGCGACAGGTTGACCGTGTAGCGATAGAGGCAGACGCGAAAGGGTAGACGTTGGCAAAGCGTGTTCCCCGTAAGCAAGCCGAACGAATCAACCGCGCTCGCATAGCCGCACAGGACGCACTCGAACCGGGATTCGCTGACGATGTAGTTACAGTGTTCCGCAGGCAGGGCATCGGTGCGACAGGCATGTTTATCGCGGGTACTTCCGACACTGCGCTGCTCATCCCCGCATCGGATATTGAAACCCTGAATAACCTCATGCTGCGATACGAGACTGCACAGTGGGAATTCACTTCTGGCGTGGTCGCTCCGTTGGTAGATGTTGAGGTGTCGGAAGTTCTATCACCGCAAGCACGCAGGGACTTACTCAGGCGCGCCAAGAACATCAACGACGTAACTCGTGACAGGGTGCGTGGAGTGATCGAGCGTGGCGTGTCGAACCGTCTGACTGACGCAGAGATTGGGTCAGAGATTGGCGAGGTGCTAAACTCCCCAGCAAGAGGACGCACTATCGCACGCACTGAGTTAGCACTAGCCGACCAGCAAGCAGCGACAGATCGTTATCGTGCCGCAGGTGTGCAGGCTGTCGAGGTGTTCGACGGTAGCGGTTGCGGTTGGACTTATCACGATGACCCAGACAAGGCGAACGGAACCATTAGAACATTACGCCAAGCAGAAGCACAGCCATTGAGCCACCCGAATTGTCGAAGGTCGTTCATGCCGGTCACTGATGTAGAAATACCTGACACATCGGAAGAACTGGCACAGTGGCAGCAAGAGCAGCAGGACGAATGGGAAGCAGAGGGATTGGTTTGACCTTCCTCCGCTGCACCAAATGTCGCAAACTGCTAGCCGAGTTAGTCACGCCGCCGTGGTCTATAAAGTGCCATCGGTGTGGGGAGTATTCCAAAGGATAGTGTATGATGTCCGCGGGTGGCATCGTCACCTTGTTTATAAACACCCGGTAAGAGAAGGAACGATATGTTCAAATTTAGATGGCTCGCACTAATCGCTCTCGTAGCGGTAACAACTATCGCAGTTGGTTCAAACACTTCACAGGCTTCAGTCGTTGACCTCGGTTCGCTTTCGCCTACCGACCCAGCAGCACAGGCGTTGTACTGTGACAATGCAGATGTCAACTACTGGTATCAGGTACAGCACCGTGACTCAATCACTGAACAGGTTGACTTCGTTGGTTCCACTGTTGCCTGCTCAGGCTGGGAAGCTATTCGGCAGTTCGCAGCGATGCACAACTACGCATCAACGAACGCAGCTAGCAACGATGGCGTTGTCGCAGGAAACCGTGGCAAGCCGTGGCTCTCAGGACTCGACCCAATCAGCGACTACACTCCATAGTCATATAGATTCTCCTGTCTAAATTCAGCCTCACTTCGGTGGGGCTGTTTTTGTTTGTGCTAGAATCTGAGAGTAGGCGGTTCCTGATACCGTCCAGCGTGGCCCCCCAGCAAGTGCCCAGAGTTGGTGGAGGCTTCTATTGCAAAAAACGTTATCCGCTCCCCTCACCCTCAAAGATGGCGACGTTGGTGAGTTTGAGGCGGTGTTCTCAACGTTTGACGTTGTTGACCTAGATGGCGACATTGTTCGACGTTCAGCAATCACCGAAGGCCAGAAGATACCGCTGTTGTGGGGTCATGACTTCTCATCGCCGCCTATCGCTACTGGCATCGTTCACACCACAGACAAGCACGCAGTTGTGCGCGGTAGTTTTATCGACAGCACAGCAGGGCGTGACGCACATGCCACCGTCAAAGCTACGGCAGGCATCCAAGAATTGTCGTGGGGTTTTCAGATTACGGAAGCTAACGACGTTGCAATAGATGGCAAGACTCACCGAGAGATTACGGGGTCAGATCAGTATGAAGCTAGTTTCGTCCTTCGGGGTGCGGCTGGTGCTGGTAGGACTGGCGTAACTGCGGTGAAAACAACCCTGACCGATCAAATCGAGCAGGCGAGCAAAACAGTGCGTGAGGCAATCGACCGAGCGAAGGAAGTATCCCGGCTCAGGTACGACGAAGGCAAGACTCTTGGTGTCAAGTCTGCGGAAGCACTAAACGAATTATTCAAAGACCTAAAAGAAGTCGAATCCCTTATAACGGGCTTATCAGATCAGCGTAACAGTGAGGATGAACTTACTGTGATGGCGTTGAGTCTGCGAGCGCGCCAGAGGGAATCAGAACTTCTCGCTCTAGGAGAGCAAGACTAATGGCAACACTTCAGCAGAGGCGCGAGTCACTAAAGGCTAAGCGCGTAGACACTGGGAAGCTGGTTGAACTTGCAGGCGATAACTACGACTTTTCCGCAAAGGGAATTTCGGAGATCGCAGGTCGCACGTTCGACAGTGGTACTCAGTTCGCAGAGTATGTAAATCAGAAATGGGACGAGATCGACGTAGAGGCGAAAGAACTCGCAGAGATCAACCGAAGCAAGAAAGCATCCATTGAAAACGACGCAGCACTAAAGGCTGTCGAAGATGGTTTCAAGCACGCTCCATCAGCCGAGACTAAGACCGCAGACGATGACGATCTTGGTTTGAAGGGCTACACCTCCACCGACCTTGCCACTTACAAGGGTCAGACGGTTGGTGAGGCTATCGTTCGTGCGCTTTACTCTAAGGGTGACGGCTCAATCTACGGGTTGAACAACCGTGGCGACGTAAACGTTGACCTTCCTGTAAAAATGGTTGAGTCGATGATTATGAAAACCGACATGACCACTTCGGCAGGTTGGGCACCTGAAGATATTCGACTCCCCGGCTTCGTTGAGATTCCAACTCGACCGGCTCCACGAGTCATCAACATCATCCCGACGTTCCCAACCACGATGTCAACGATTCTCTACATGCTGCAAAGCACGCGTACTAACAACGCTGCTGAAACGGCTGAGAATGCTGCACTCCCTGAAGCCGCAATGGTGTTCACGGAGACTTCGAGTGAAGTACGTAAGATCGGTCAGACCCTTCCAGTAACTGTTGAGCAGTTGGAAGATGTGGCTGGACTTCGTGCAATCCTCGATCAGCAGATGGGCAACATGCTTGCACAGCGGCTTGACCTTCAGGTTCTTGTCGGTAACGGTACTGCTCCAAACATCTCTGGATACCACGACCGCACAAGCATCAACGCACAGGCAAAGGGAACTGACTCGGTACTCGTTGCTTTGAACAAGGGTGCTACTGCTGTTCAGGTAACAGGATTTGCTGACCCTGACAACTACGTGATGCACCCAACCGATTGGGAAACCGTTCGACTCTCCCAGACTTCAGACGGTGCATTCCTGTTCGGCCCTCCATCTCAGGCGGTTGCGCCTCTCGTATGGGGTCTGCCAGTGACAGTAAGTACAGCCGAAACTCAGGGGCAGGCTCTAACAGGTGCGTTCAGTGACTTCTCTGCGCTCTACATGCGCCGCGGTGTAACTATCACGGTTACAGACTCGCACGCTTCAGAGTTCTTGGATGACATTCTCCGAATCAAGGCAACCATGCGGGCTGCTCTAGCAGTATTCCGTGAGGAAGCATTCACAGAGATCACAGGCATCTAATCAATATCAGGTGAAGGCGGGGTGAACTGACCGGGTGCGCCCCGCCCGACCCTAACGAAAGGTAACAAGATGGCTGTTATTGAACGAACAAACGTAGTAGACGAAGCACAGATCGTATCGTGGGAGGTTTCAGCAACCCCGTTCTCTGGCTCGTCTGGAACTCTTGCTGGACAGTGTGAACCGGGTGGCATCGTCAAAGATGTGACCAATAACATTCTGTATCAGAACGAAGGCACGAAAGCATCGCCTTACTACACGCCTGTCAGCTACTCGCAGGAAGGGCTTCTCGCCTACCACTCCGATGGCTGGAAAGATCAGGTTTCTAAGGCGGTTGCAAACACCGACGCTTCAACCATGTTGTCGAGCGGTGTGCGTGTATTCGGACAGGGAATTGCCGAGACTGATTCAGGTGCGGTGGTCGCATCTGCTGAAGGCGGTAACGAGGTAACTCTTACTAGCACTAACGAAGCGAGTCACTTGGCTGTGCTTGGTACTGATGCTGGAATCTTCCAGCCTGACCAGCATGGTGCGTGTATCGTCGTTGATGCAGAGTTTGCGGTAAGCGCAGACCTTGACACCAAGACCGTAGCTATCGGGTTCGTTGGCACTGCTGCCGACGCACTCGACCCGCCGGTTACAAGTTCAGGCACGACTCTGACGCTTGTGCAGGATGATCTAGTCCTCGCACTTATGGACGCTGCTCTAACTGATGCTGCGGGAATTATGATTCCCCACAACAAGGGCAACGCAGCGGCATCAATCGAGACAACTGCAACGGGTGTTGACACTGGTTCTGACATTGAGGCTGCTGGTACATATCAGCGGTTGCGGGTTGAACTTCAGCGAACAACTACAACTGTGAAAGCTGTTGTATTCAAGGACAAGGCTCAGATCGGTTCTATTGCAGACGCACTAGACGAAGATGAGGAATGCTCGCCGGTGCTGTACATCGGTTCAGGCACTACCTCGACTGAGGCTCTTGCGGTTCGACACTTTGCAACTTGGGGACTCCGAGCGTAAACAACTCATGTGGGCGGCTCTCGTAAGGGGGTCGCCCAACATGCAGAGGGAATTATGGCAAGCACAACTATCGGCCCGATCACCAGTGGAGCAACAGCGGCAACCACTACACCAACCGGCGGCACTCTAACCGTTGTCGATACCCTGACTATTTCACAGATCAAGCAGGCATCGTTCAGGCTGGAAGTAACAACCGGCATCACAGGGTCAACACCTACCCTCGACATATATCTACAGCGTGCAACTCAGTCGAGTCCTACCGATGATGACTGGGATGACTTCTACCACTTCCCGCAGGTTACGACCTCGGCGGTGGATTACGTCGTACACGCCCCTCTACCGCTACCACAGGACGTAGACGGTTCATTAGGTAGTGCAAGCCACGCAGTCGTGCAGGAGTCGCTTGCGGCTGACACGTTGCTGGCAGGTGCGCTAGGCGAGCAGATTCGCATTCGAGAGAAGGTCGGAGGCACAGGGCTAACGGCTGCGGTCTACAGCATTCATATCGTGGCAAATGGCTAATTTAGAAGCGAACGTTGTTCACCCTGTCGTGTTCTATGAAACGACTACGCCACTAGGGATATCAGGCGAATACAAAACGCCAGAAGAACTTAGTGCAGGGCAGACACCCGCAGCAGATGATTGGATTGATACGAGAGGATTTGAACGAATTTCAATAGAGGTGGCAGCAGATCAGGCGAGCGCATCGCTTGGGTTCACGGTGGTTGAATCACCTGACTCATCTGATTCAGCGTTCACAGTGACACGCATCGCCACCGAGATAGTTGCAAATACGCCCTTGCAAACATCGTTCGTGCCTAAGTACAGGTTCATGCGAGCCAAGTACATCAACGGTGCGACAGGGCAGGGCAGTTTTAGTTTATTCATTCAAGGTCACAGGATTTAGGGAGTTACGAAATGGCAGACGAGCAGGTAATTGAAAACGAAGTTCAGGAAGAAGAAGCGGTAGAGCCTTTCTACTCGCCTATTCGCGTATATCGAATCGCTGACGGTTCGCTAGCAACTGAACCTGACTCTAGCGGTAAATCAACCCTTGCATACAGCGAAGGCAAAGAAGTCGCAGAGGACGATATTGCAGAGGTCAAGGCACTCGCTGGCATCGTTGACGAGGTGGAAGCCGAGCCTGAAGCCGAAGAAGAGCAAAGCCTCATTGAGAAGATCATCGTAGGCAAGCCAAAGAAGAAGCGTTCTAAGAAGTAATCCATATTCGTAAGCACCCGGAGATTTACAAACATGGCAGTTTCAGTAGTTACAAGATTGAATAGAGAGCCAGACCGTCGTGGCAAGTACATCACGCCTGTTCGTGTGTATCGAGTCGAGGACGGTTCTCTTGCGACCGAGCCTGATTCATCAGGGAAATCTTATCTCGCATACAGCGCAGACAAGATCGTTGACGATAAAGCCGACATTGAGGCAATCATGGCACTCGTAAACCCGCCTGTAGTGAAAGAAGTCGAAGCACCTACCAACAAGGACGCTTCGGAACCTACATCAAACAAGTCTGCTACCAAGCCGGTAAGAAAGAAGCGATCTAGGAAGAAGTAGCCTGCGGGCATCAACTGAATAGATTGTTTCTTCCTACCGCCTAAGCGATGGAGAAAACACAATGGCTATTGGTGATTCATACGCCACCGCCGCGGAATATCGTGCAGCAATTCGCCGCACAGACTCAGCAGACGATACACAGATATTAGTCGATCTCACAGCAACCAGCCGACACATTGAACGCGTGCTAGGCTTGCAACAGGTCGGATTCAACAAAGACGCTTCGGACACTACCCGATATCAGCGCGTCGATACTCTCATCCCTTCCAGCGAAGCGAACATGCTATGGCTGAACGTTCCGCTATCAGCAGCACCCACATCGGTCACGCTTGATACGGACGGTGATGGCTCATGGGCAGACGAGACAGCCCTAACCCTTACTGAGTTCTCAGGCGATGTTATCTACCACCCTCTAGGTGGCTTGCTGGGCAACACTGAACCGATCACAGGCATTGAGTTGACCGGCAACGGTACGGTTGCTGCTGCGTGGCCTGCTGGTGTTATGGTGCGAATTGTCGGCAAGCATGGTTGGCCTTCTGTTCCTGAACCGATCAAGTCTGCAACCATCGGGCTAACTGAATATCTCAGGCTTGAAACGGCGCGGGCTACAGGGCAGATCACATCTATCGAGTCGGTGGTAAACGCTTCGGCTCCTGCACAGGCGATCATTCACAATCTGATGATGACGTACAAGCAGCCGGGGAGCATGTTCTAGTGACCCTGAAGATCGACGTACAAGGCACAGAAGAACTCAACCGTAAACTTACTTCTAAGATTTGGAAGAAGCCCCTGCGGAAGCTGTTCACACGCGCCACCGTCATCGCTGAGAACAAGGCACGCAACGAAGCACCCAAAGACACAGGGAGCATGGTGCGTAACCTAACGGCGAACATCTCAACAACTAAGGCTAGCGTGTCCCTGCCTCGCAACCTCGACTATTATCACGTTATGGAGAAGGGGCGTAGACCGGGAGGACGTATGCCACCGCTTGACGCTATCGCAGGCTGGCTCCGACGTAAGGGCAGCACAGCGAATGCGTTCGTCGTGGCTCGTTCGATTGCTCGGCGCGGTATCAAAGGGCGGTTCTTCATGCGTCAAGGCTACGTGGCGACACAGAAAGCCATGCCGAAACTCTTACGCAAGATGGGCGAGGAAGTTGGTTTGATATGGCAGGACTAGCGCAGGTGCTAACGAACCTAGCAGCGAACCAGTTGACAGGCTCAGTTACGGTCGGCTCAGACACGTATGCGGTCGCTCAGGTGTACACAGGGAAAACGCCGGGAAACCATGCACCGGGTCATATCTGGGTGCAGAACACTTGGCAATTTACACAGCAGGACGATTTCATCGCTCAAGAAGTTCACCGCTACGACATTTCGATGCAGTGGTTCGTTGGTGAAGTGATAGCCGAGGGAACGAACCTCGCACTCGCGGCGAATCTCATGTGGGAGAACTGGCTCAATATCTGGATAGCCGATCAGGGCTTAGCTGCTCAGACCGGCACGAAGTCTGTTATTAGTTCGATCATGACCGGCGGTGACGCTTTGTTGGAGTTCAACGCCAAGCAGTATTACGGAATCGACGCAGTTCTAAGTTGCCAAGTCGAAAGGGATTCAAATGCCTAAGAAGAAATATGTAGCCGTTCGCGGTTTCGACATCGTGCCTGACGGTGCAACTGAAGAGGTTCGCGTGGACGAAGGCGACTCCCCGCCGAAGGCTCTATCTACTGAACAAGTAAAGCGGTTGATTGACCGTGGAATATTGGAGGCTAAGTAATGGCAAAGCGCGGGCCTGATGAGGTATTCCTGCTTGTAGGTGGGTATGACTTAGGGCAGGACTCACACAGTCTGACTTTCGACAAGTCGGCACTCACTGAGGAAACAACAACCTTCGGCGATGCGTGGGCAGAGAACACGTATATCGGCGTGAAGCGTGGACAGGTTACACAGGAGGGATACTACGACGATGCGGACAACCGTACTTCTGAAATCATCTCTGGTAACGGTGGCACATCACGAGTGCTAACAGGTACGTTCTCAGGTAACGCTCAGGGGCGTGCAGCGTTTGGCATGGCAGGCGCAATGCAGGCTACGTTTGGGCGTGCGCCTAGTCGAACAGAAATCACTAAAGTCAACGCAACGTTTGAATCGAACGGTGAAATCGAAGAGGGGGTGATCTTACAATCTCTCGCCGCTGAATCAGGGGCGGGTGCTACGTCGGATGGCTCTCACGATCACGGCTCTGCTGGCACTCGGTCGGCAGCTTATTTACAAGTGACTGAACTAACGCTAGGCGGTTATACGTCGATCACAGTGAAGGTTCAGGAATCCTCAGATAATGGCTCTGGGGATGCGTGGGCAGATATCGCCACGTTCACAGCCGTTACAGCGGAGAGTTTCGCTGAACGTGTAGCCATCGCAGCGAGCGTGGAACGCTATACGCGGGTCACGTTGACGCTGAACGGGTCTGGCTCAGGCGAGTCGATCACTCTACTGGTTGCTATCACAGACTGATAGCGGGAGGTACTTATGGCTAAATATGGCCCGAACGATATCTCGATTGATGTCGATAACACTGGTGGCACGCCGGTAACTATGGACGCTTACATTGACGATTGGGCAGGTGCAGACGTTGAGGCGATTCTTGAAGAGTCGCACACGTTCAATGACGCATGGGTGGAGCAGCTTTACTCAGGCATCCAGCGTATGTCTCCGATCACAATGAGCGGCTTTTACGATGACACGGCAACGACCGGCCCTGATGCGATATTCAACGCACTAGGCGAGACTCGTACAGTTACGATCACTTGGGGTGGTTCTAAGACAACCGCAACAGAAGCGATCATCAGTCAGTACACACGCACACCGGGGCGAAACGCTTCGACTCGGTTCACCGTCACACTCACGCCAACCGGCACAGTGACAGAGGCATAAACAAATGAATAATTCCCGGTCAATCACAATCAACGAAACTGAATACGAAATCCGCGGGCTGTACTGGGGCGAGTTGGACGATTCCAGCCGCGCCAGTATGCAAGACGCTATTGCCCTGATGGGTGATATAGATGTGTCGATGCTTGACGGTCTAATGGAACGCCAAGAGAAGCAAAGCGCGGGCGATGTGAAAGTGTCGCAACCGTTCGGCGGTCTGCATCAGGGAACGCTCCTGAAGTGCGGCGTGCTTAGTATCGACGGGGACGAAGTAGGCGTAGAAGAAGGCGTGAAACGATTGTCGCCTAAAGCGGCGAAGGAACTTGCACAGGCTATCTACGACCTCACAGACCTACCGGACACGGATGGAAATTTAGCAGCAGAGTAGCGTCATGGTTCGATGGCAAAGATGATCTCCCCATCGAACTAACCGAAGCGCACATGCTGGAGGTTCTAGGGGTTCCGCTGGCGGGGAGTTACCTAGACCTTCAGCGTGTGCCTGCGCTACTTGTAAAACAAAGGTTGATATATCTGATGGGTCGATCTGAATATCACGAATGGCAAGCACTAAAAGCAAAGAGTAAAAATGGCTAGTCAGACCTTAGAAATTCTCATTCAGGCGAAACTTCAAACCGATAAGGCGTTCAAAGACGCACGTTCAGGATTGAACAAGATCGGGGACGCTGCTGAACGCAACCGTGGAAAACTGCTGGCTGTTGCTGGTGGTGTGGGTGCGATTGGCGTAGCGTCGATCAAGTTTGCTAGTGATTTGGACGAGGCTCGAAACAAGTCGGCTGTTACGTTCGGCGAGTTCGGCGCACAGGTAGAAGAGTTCGCATCAACGGCGGCTACTGAGTTCGCCCTGAGCGAACGCGCTGCACTAGAGTACAGCGGTACTCTCGGCACTATCCTGAACGCATCGGGCTTGGCTGCTGAAGCGTCGGCAGATATGTCGGTGTCTATGGTCAAGCTCGCATCAGACCTGTCATCGTTCAACAACATTCCAATCGACCAAGCGTTAGAGAAACTTCGATCAGGTATCGTTGGCGAGGCTGAACCGCTTCGCACAATGGGTATCTTGCTAAGTGATGCAGCGATGAAGGCGAAGGCGTTGGAGTTGGGCATTGGTGACGCATCTGGCGCGCTGACTGAGGGGGAGAAGGTTCAGGCTCGGTACGCTCTTATCTTGGAGCAGACCACTAACCAGCAGGGTGACTTCGCTCGTACATCTGAATCGGTTGCTAACCAAACCAAGATTGCACAGGCGCAGATGGAGAACGCAGCGGCGACTCTTGGAACGCAACTACTCCCAGCAGCGACGAAGGTTATTAGTGCATTCTCTGATTTAGTTGGCTGGTTCGCTGATCTTGATGAAACATCTCAGACAGTCATTCTCGTTATTGGTGGAGTGGCCGGTGCGGTTGCTGCGCTAGGTCTTGTGCTGCCGCCTGTTATTGCAGGAGTGGGCGCACTCAATACAGCATTCTTATTGCTTGCAGCTAATCCGATTGTTGCTGTTATCGGCGGTATCGTCGGCGGTTTGGTGCTTCTGACAACGTGGTACACCAACCTGAAAACAGATGCAGAGTTAGCAGCAGAAGGCGTGGAGAAGGTCACGCTAGAACTGCAAAAGTTCAAAGAAGAGATGGAAGTTACCGGGAGCAGCCTATACGACTTCGACCGAAATGTTGAAGCATCTGCGAGGGTGACAATTCAAGCAGCCAGAGATAAACAGCGTGCCAATGAAGAAGAACGTGATGCAACGATTGAAGCGATGCAGGATATTATCGACGCTCAGAAGTCGCGGGTAGATAGTGCCATCGAAGCATCACAAGGGCTGTCTGAACTATTCCAACGACAGCGCGAGCGTGAGCAGAATATAACCGACTGGGAAGTTGAGCAGGCTGCACTTCGCGCCGAAAACGCCAAACAGGCGTGGCTCGATAAGCGCGAAATGTGGCGTGAAGAATCTCAATTTATACTTGATGAACTTGCTCGAAGGGCTAGTGCTGCTGAGAAATTGCAGAAAGAAGAATTTCAAGGCGTGATGCAGATGGCATCTGTGATGCGCTCCAGAACTGTGATTGGTGGCAGTGGTGGCGGGTTCGGCTTAGGTGGTATGGCTCCCGGTTTCTTCAACGATTTCGGGGCGAACCTAGTGCTAAACCCGATTGCAGGTTCAGACGGTAAGCAAGACCCATACGGTATCAATCAGGCAGGTAACCGCGTGTATTTCAATACTGGTCGAGTTGAGGTTATTGTCGAAGGCAGCGTTGTCGCAGAGGACTTGGCTGCAACAATCGAACAAGGAATAAAAGAAATAAACGACCGTGGCGGCGTGTACCAAACGGAAGGGGTGTAACTTGCTCGGCATCCCTGATCGCGTCATAGCCCGAACGGAACTGACGGAAGCATCGTCTAGCGTAACGATATCTAACATCGACACGCTGGTTGCTGCGTTGCCGTTTACGGCGCGGCATTTGGTTGTGCGGGTTCAAGTTGAGTCAACATCAGGAACCCCCAACCTGCAAACTAGATTCAACGGAGACACAGGCGGGAATTACAATCAGCAGCACGTTACCGGGGCATCATCCTCACCGTCTGCTTATCGCACTAGTGGGGCCTCGGCGGTTAGTTTGTTTGGAAACATAGTTGCGGGTGACAGCCTTTACCTGTCGGGCGGCTTCGTTGTTCCAGATGCGTTTTCTACACGCAGTCACAAGTCTATTATTGCGCTTGCAGGTGAGGGTGAAAGGTTTGTCCGGTGTACTGCTGGGAGGTGGGCAAGCGCAACGGCTATTACATCTGTCGAAGTCTTTGTTGATTCAAGCACAATGGTTGCCGGTTCAATTGTTGAACTCGCCGTAGTCGATGAGATGTACGCCATAGCAGGCGCAGAACAAATCCTCACAGCAGATGGCACGTTCACTGTTGAAGGATTGCCGAAGCTGTCGGGTGATGTTGTGCTGATTGGGAACTTGCGAAGCGACCGCGCCAGTACCAATGAAGAGGTGGACGTTGAATATAACGACGATACAACAGACGGCAACTACGCTGAACAACATCTAAGCGGAAGCAGCACATCAGCATCAGCATCAACGGGCAGCACCAAATTTACCTGTCAGTGCCCCGGTGACTCTGCCGACGCAAATGCGTTTGGTGGATGGGTTCACCACATATCAGCTTTTACTGATGGGGTGAACGATCCCAGCGCGCTAACGATGGGTGGATATCACGGCACGAGTGGAGCGTCTTTGTTCACCGTAACAAGCAGCCGCCGAAACAATATCGAAGCACTCAATAAAGTGAAGGTGCTGCCGGGTATCGGAACCAACTTCCTCACCAACTCCATGCTCTCTGCCTACCACGTACCTAAGAACGTAATCGCGTACAAGAAGCTAGAGGAGGATTCAACCGGCGATGTGTCGCTGCCTATTCCTTCAGGCTACAAGCACATAAAAATTACGGGATACGCTAGGGGCACGCAGGCATCAACAGGTTCGCAGGTCAATGTCGAGTTCAACAGCGACACAACCGGCGGCAACTACAACTGGCAAAGGATCAGAGGTATAACGTCATCAGTTAGTGCAGGGTCGCTCTCATCAAACCCCGGAATTGGCAATATCCCCGGCGCAAATGCTGGTGCTAATCAATATGGTTCGTTTAGTGTCTTAGTCCAGAACTACACAAAGACCGACCGCGATAAGTCGTACACATCAATGCTCGGCGGTGGTGACGATGACCAAGTTCTTATCAGTTCACACAGGTACGATAGCACTGACGCTATCGAATCCGTTCAATTCAGCACAGGCGGCGGGGCGTTCTTCGCCGCTGGCTCCATCTTCACAGTAGAAGGCATCGGCAAAGACTCTATCGGCTGGGAAGATCAGGGCGTAGCACGCGGCGGCATCACAGGCAACGGCTACAAGGTCGAAGTGGACTGGGCTAACACTGGCAACATGGTCGCTCTCTCCGACATCACAGCGGACGTTACGGGTTTGGTCTGGGAGCATGGGCGCAACATCGCTTCACAGCTTACAGGGCGAGCAACGGCGGGCAAGGCTGTCATATCCCTGCGTAACAACTCCGATCAGTACAACCGAAACAATTCATCCTCGCCGTACTACGGAAACATTCTGCCGGGTCGCAAGGTTCGCATCACAGACACGACCACAGGCCAGATTCAGTTCTCAGGGTTCATGGTCAACCCTGCAACGATGGTCACGATGCCAACGCATAAGACCGCCCGCATTACTGCCTACGGAATTATTTCAGAACTAGCGCGACCTGATATCAACATTGCCAAGCAGTCGAGTATCACAACCGGCGCGCTGGTGGATGCAGTGTTAGATCAGGCAGGTCTAACTTCTAGCGATCACGATATCGACACAGGCCAAACGACCGTAACGAAATACTTCAAGGGCGACAAACAGAAAGCACTTGGGGCGATTCGAGAGTTTGAATTTACTGAGGCTGGGTTCATCAGAGAGAATCATCACCTCGACGGTATCGTTGCGTTTGAAGATCGACACCACCGACTGAAAGCACCGGGGCAGGATTCACAGGCTACGTTCGGGGACTCAGGTACGGGCGGCGAATTTGGGTTCGATCAGATACAGCCTAACGATGACATGTCTCTAATATTCAATGAGTTCGTAGCGCGGGTTGAACTGTTTACCACTCAGTCAATCGCTACGTTGTGGACGCATTCAGAGGCGAACACTTCAGGCACAGCCCCCTCTATCGCTCCCGGTGAGAGCCTTGTTGTATGGGCGAACTATCCAAACCCCGCTACGGCTACCGAAGGGCGTTACGTGGACGCGTGGACTACGCCAGTGGCAACGACTGACTACACATCGAATACACAGTCGAACGGCGGCGGCACAGATCGCACAAGCGACACGAGTATCGCTGTATCTAAGTTGTCGAACGCTATGAAGATCACGCTAACGAACGACCATGCAACCGACACGATATTCATCACGGCGTTGAAGGCTCGTGGTACAGCGGTATTCGCTGATGACCCTGCCATTGTTCGTGAGGAAGATACGACCAGCCAAACCGACTACACGAACGGGATGCCTAAAACATGGGAACGGCGCGCCGAAGCTAAGTGGGTTCCTTCTACTGACGAGGCTCTTGATTGGGCGCAGTACCATCTTGGAATCTACAAAGACCCCTCACCTACTGTTGTGATGGGGTACAAGGCAAACAAAGACCACTACCACAGCCATGAGGCTTCAGTGCGTCAGGTATCAGATCGCATCTCGCTCGACCTCACTGGTTCAAGCGGTACAGGCTTGGACATTGATGAGGACTTCTATGTAGAGAAGGTTCGCCATCATGTAAATCTGAACGGCGTGCATCGGGTAACATATTGGCTATCTAGTTCGGCAGGTTATAGCGACTTCTGGGTTGTTGGTGAAAGCAAATTAGGAACGGAGACTCGCCTTGCTTACTGATGCTTATATGAATCATGGGCGATGGGTTGCGGACTGTCCTGAAGAGTGCAGTTTCTCCGCTTTGGCTAAAATTGCCACGCCGTATATCGACTGCCCTGAACATGGGCGGCACAGTGCCATATTCCCGATTGGGCGGGAAGAGATCGAGGCAGAACTAAACAAGCGACCCGTTGACAAAGTGCTAGGGGCAAAACACGCCAACTGGCGACCGGGCGAAACGCTAGCCGATCTTCGCGCTGAGAACGAAGCGCATGGGATTGGTGTCTAATGGCTTGGACTGCACCGCCGAAAACAACCACAGGCGAACTAATAAACGCTGCATGGATGAACGCATACGTGCGCGACAACTTGCTCGCACTCGACACTCACGGACATTCAGGCGCAACGGGTGACGGTGCTGCAACGCTCGACAGTCTCGATGAAATTCAATGGGAACATAAGAGCGGTCTAGGTGCGGGCGAAGCTGGACACGCTGCAATGTGGATGGCATCAGATGGAACGGTCAGAGTGCATAACGCTGGCGGTTCCGAACTAACTATTTCAGATACGAGTCACACACACTAGAGGCAATCAATGGCTTGGACTGCACCGAGAACCTACGTAGATGGCGAGATACTAACCGCCGCAATTCTCAACGCTGACATACGCGACAATCTGCTCGTGCTGGACACACACGGTCACGACGGTACTAGCGGTGATGGTGCGGCTACGCTTCCGAGTCTTGACGAGATTCAATTCGACCACCAATCAGGGCTAGGCGCAGGCGAGTCGGGTCATGCCGCTATGTGGATGGCGAGCGACGGAACTGTTCGCACACACAACAATGGCGGCTCAGAGTTGACGCTTGCCGACACGACCCACACGCACACACAGGCAGAGGGTTCAGAATACATAAAAGATATTGGCAGCAACTTCAACCTGACAAGCACATCGTATGCGAACACCCAGACTCAGGCAGCAACGCCAAGCGACAGTACAGGCTCATCTCAGTATTTGATCGTTCAGTCGGGGCATGGTGCTGCTAGAAACGTGACCGGCACTTCAAGTACGTATCACATACGACTACTCAAAGACTCAGTTCAACAGGTCGAAACTAGCAAAGCTATCGGCAGCACTGTCGAAACCAGCGTTAGCCTTCAGTTGTCAACGTCATACATAGCCCTCGCCAACTCGTCCACGAACTTCCAAATCGAAAACAAGAAATCGGGTACAGCCAGCAACGTTCAGGTCTACGGGCTTGGCACGCTAGTCAGGGAGATGCAATGCCTATAACAACACGCACCCCGTTCGGTGGTGATTACGCAATTACAAAAGGCAAACTCAAAGGCGTTGGGGGTGTGCTTGAACCTGTAAGCGTGACTGACCTAATGGTTGTGTACGGCGACCCCGGGCTTACAGACCAGTTCGACCACATATCGAACTGGTCTATGAACGGTGACAATCTAATTCATGAATCAACCTTCGTGGCTAAAGACCCATCGGAGCAAGCAAAACTAGACACATGGGCTGCTCAGATCGACGCAGACAGCGAAGAAGTTATTCGTGAGAAGGTAGATGCTGAAGCCGTGGTTGACGCTGCTCGTGTGGCGAGTGATGGTGGCGAAAGGCGCGTCCACAAGATGCGCGGGTACAATAAGGTCAAGGAATAGAGGTTCATATGTCTGAGACTAAACCCGAAGAGACTACGGAAGAGATCGAGGTTGCCGAAGATGGGCTACCTGATATCGAATCACTCGATGATGTAAAAGAACTCATCAATGATGGCATCGACAAGATCAGAGATTCCAGCATGGAAGAGATCAAAGACCTCGGACTAAAAGGCTTGAACCGTGTATTCGGTGCGTGGCGAAAGCTAACGGATACGGATGATGACTAATGCTCAACTGGCTATTCGGCACTTCCATTGTCTCTCTTATAATTGCGCTGGTTAGCGACCAGATACTAAAAGCCCTGTCGAACGAACTGACGATACTAAGTCACAACACTCGTGGCGGTATCTTCGGCGTGGTGTGGGGCGTGTCTACTGGTACTCTCGGAATGCCGGGGGTTCGTAAATCTGTTCATGGATGGCGAAAGAAAATCTCCTTCGCCGGAAAAGAAAAATAGAGGTAAAAAATGTTTGCACTACTACAGAACGAATACGCTATGTATTTGATAATTGTCCTTCTCGTGTTGGGCATAGTCATTGGCAAGTTCATCGGGTTCAAGAAGTTCTTCGGGTTCTTCGCTGGTTCAGGTGAGCGTGTCGAGACTGCCAAAGCAAAGACCGCTGCAAAGGCAACGACTGCCAAAGCGTCAACCGCTAAGGCCACTGCTGAATCTGCCGACTAGTTGATTCCGTGGCGTAGGGATAAGCCCGAACGCTCATTCAAAAACAAGTTTTGGATTAGAGTCTTTTGGGTTCTAGTTTTTCTTGGTATGGGCGCGGGCTATTCCTTTTATTTCAAGAACGAGATATTCGACTGGCTGCTAGCACCAGCAGGCACGCAACTTTCTCCCAACGTGGAAGGGTTCGACGGCCGACCAACATACGGCTCACCTATTGGAATGATGGCAGCGACGATAACAGTCGTTACTAAGGGCGCAATGCTCACGGCTCTGCCTGTGATTATGTACAGCGTCCTGAGTTTAATTCGTCCGTGGTTGCCGCCTAGCTTCTGGCGGTTCCTTGTATATATCACTGTCGCCGTTGCATTCTCGTATCTAACAGGGATAGCGTTCGTTTACTACGTGATGCTTCCTGTTGGTCTTGGGTTCCTGCTGAACTTCGGTGCTGATATCGCTGTGCCGTTGATCGACATCGGGGAATATCTCGGACTGCTCACGGCGTTGATGTCGGCTATGGGGTTCGTGTTTCTGATACCGACATTCATGTTTCTGCTCACGAAGCTGCGGATAGTGAAGTATCGGCACTGGCGATGGGGGCGCATGGTTGTCCCGTTGTTCGCTGGGTTTCTCGGAATCATCCTCACGCCTACGACTGATGGTGTGAACTTCCTGATGGTCGGCTTGCCAGTGATGGGGCTGTACGAGATCGGTTTATTTGTTACGTGGCTACTCGACCCTAGCGATGGGAATTATCTTTGGTTCAAGACTATCGGGCGAATCTTGGGGGCGATTAGGGATGCTGTAGTCTGGGTGTTACGTCGCCCGGTTGTGGCGTGGCGTAAGGTCGAGAGAAAACTAGTTGAATGGGGCTTAGGATTTTGGTGGTAATGAGATGCTTGATATTCAGTGCTGTCGTTCTAGTCGCATCGTACCAAGCTGCTGACAGGTGGATGGAATCGAAAGCATATAGCGGAAAGAGGTTCTAGGTGTGGAAAGATTTCTCCCCGACTGGTGGGTACTCATAGCAATGGCGTATTGGGAGTGGGCATTGTTCAAGCGCACCGACACTGTGCATAACATGTGGACTAGATTTAGGTGATGAAATGATTATTCTTCCGATAGACCTAAGTGGCGAAACAAAACTGACTGATTTTCAGTTCGGTGTTATCTGCGGATTAGTGGTGGCAATGGTTTTAGTTGTTGCCTTCGTGTTCTTCATTCAGCCACAGCCTGAGGTTATATCTTCTTCCCCTCCGAACGTAAGACCTTGACCGCTTTCATGTTCTACCGCCTAGCACGTGGGGCGTATGTAGCACGCAGGTACGTCGCAGAGAGGCTTAGCGTTATCGTTCCTGCTACATTCATCATCTCGGTGCTGGTCGGATCAGTATGCGCTACGTGAGGGAACTGTGGGCGATAGGCGTGCTGGTTGCGGTGTACGTTACTTTGGGAGCGTGGAGCGTGTGGTTCTGCGATTGGTGCTAGTTATATAACGGGGCGCACCGTACCTCTAGAGCGCACCAGTCTGATTCGTTGGGCTGGTGCGTTTCTGTGTCTGACGCGAGAAACCCCGCCGAGGCGTTGGCAGGGTTTCCGTTCCGTTGAGCGTGTCCGCGCTCGCTGGTGATATTTAGCTTCGTGTCACATCGCTTGCGAACTGCATCGCCCATTCTCGATTGCGAGCAAACTCTGCGGCGAATCGCTTCGGCACAGAATCCCCATTCTCGAACTCGCTAGGCAATCCATCGGTGTTGATGTATGCCCACGTTCGTTCAACTACACCTTGATACTCATTACCGACTGACTTCACGAGTGTAAGTTCCCTACTCACGATTTTTTCGTCTTGCCAGTTGTGAGGATATTCAGAATGAATCTTCAATGATTGAAGTTTGTCGCTGAAATCGTGATCGAGAATATCGCCATGCTTATCGACCATCTCAATGTCCCATTCGTATTCGGTAGTGTTTCGCATGTTGTGGTTCTCCTGCCCCCTTGCGGGGGCTGTTGGTTGTGTTCTTACCAGTCGATTGAGATGAGGTTGCCGGTCATTCCGTTTGCGTACTCATCGAGCATCCATACCTTGCGCCCGTTTGGTCGCTTTACTGCGTGGGTGGCTACGATGCCGTTCTGTCGAAGTAGTTTTGCGTATTCAGGAGTTCGCTCAGTTGCGCCCTCGGCTGTAATGGTTTCGGTTACTTCGTAGATTGTGCCGTTGTGTGCGATCTTGGTTCGGTTAGTCATGCCTGTGGTTCCTTTGTTGTGGTTTCGTTCTGCATGTAATTATACACACTTCGGGAGCGATTGCAAGCACCAATTTAGACAGATATAAAAATGCCCCAGCGGGAGCGATAATGCCATCATGCTCGACCGCCGGGGGCTTTCTCCGCAGGGAACCACAACGAACACCGCGGATACAAATAAGAGTCTATCGAATAGTCCACGTTCTGCGCGTGCGAGGTGGCGTACCTGATCGCTTATCCCCCACAGCTTTGAAGCCAGCAGCACTCGACTTATGCCAGTTGTAAAACCCGCGCCGAGGCTCGACCGTCTTGACCGGCACAACCTGATCGCATCCACGACATACGGCCTTCGGGTTATCAGGGTCGCTCGTGTCTACGTTGTGAGGCTCGAACGCTTCACGCATGGCGAAGTTCACATCTTCGATATTGCTAGGGTTGTCTTTGGTTGCTAGCGGGTAGATTCCAAAGGCACACTCGTCTTTAGGCATCGCCATTAGTACCCCCTACCGCCAATCTCCGGCTCATAACTGCCGCCATCAGGTGGGTTCATAATGCAACTACCAGCTATCGCAACCGCAAAGCCAATCACGACCACAGCAATAATTGTCAGTATGACAGTCTCGCTCTTTTCGGCTGCGTTCTGGTCATTCCATTTCTTATCGTTCATCACGCACCTCCCCTCGTAGAACTTCCCACGCGTACTGAGCAAGCCAGTCTTGCAAGATACGTTCCCGCTGGTTTAGTGGGTAGCGGGAGAGGGCGGCGTATGTGATCTTAGGCATTATTCGTCCACCTCTTCGTTCTCGTACATTTCTGCATCGAGTCGGTTGTGATCGTCGCCGCCAAACCGTAGAGTCACAATATCGGCGTAAGGAATTTTCTGCGCTGCGATCTTTACCTTCTCTCGAACCTTGTCCATTTCGTCGGATTCGTCCCACCCCTCTTTGCTTCCATCTGGCGCAACAAAGAAAGTGTAGTAACCGTTGATGCCTTTGGTTGGTTCAGGCATATAGCGCGCTGCTGTGCCATCAAACTTTAGAGGCGTTTCGCGTAGGAGGTTGAACGTTTCCTTGAACTCTTCAAGCCCTCCCATCCAATCGCCTACTGTGACAATAATTGCAGAGTGTGAAATATATCCCATTATGCTGTGGTTCCTTTCTTCCATCCTTCTTCTTTAGCTCTATCCGGTTGCTCATCGAGTTCACCGTGGCAGCGTCGGCATATCGCTATGAATCGCTGCTGCTGCCTGTCTGCCTTGTCGCCGGGAACAATCGCACCGCCGATTCCTCTCGCCCACCACTCGTGAACGTCTTGCGAACGTCCTGTGCAGTTCTCCCATTGCACCATGCAGATCGGCCAGCGGTCTAGGTACTTGGCAACAAACGCTCTGCGCCCATCGCTTCCACTGTAAGCAGCCTCCATCTTCTTCGACCGCTTACGTATAGGCGTTCGCTTCAGCGGTTGCGTGCTGCGCTTCAGGGGCGTGCGGTTGAGTCCGTTCCACCTCATTAGTAAAACCAACCACACCTAGCACACATCTTTTCGTTGGGTGACATCGACCACCTCTTTCGGTATTCGGTTGTTATCCAGCGTTCCTTGTGTCGCCTGATTAGGCACAACGCCCGACCCTGAATAATTTCTGTTATTACCCAGACCGGATAAGCGACCAACATTTCTAGTTTCGCCAAATTGCCCATCCTACTTCCCCCTATTGGCTGGCTCTACTGCTGGTGTACTCAGAGCGGCTTCTACTGTGTCAACGTAGTGTTCTGGAACAGGAAACCTCTCCGCTGAATACTCGCTTCTCAGGTAAGAAACAATCTCTCTCATCGCTTCCAACGCCTCATGCCCTAATGGTTCACTCATCGCTGCTTACCTCGCTGGTGTCGGTGAACTTGCCCCATTGCATCTTCCAGTTCTTACCGTCTGACGTAT
>CENS01011592.1_pt1 | contig 30410 bp, 49 predicted proteins | sample 530201 | NCBI WGS metagenome assembly CENS01 (sample SAMEA2619747, study PRJEB7988) | marine metagenome | biome: marine biome (ENVO:00000447); feature: surface water layer (ENVO:00002042); material: "saline water (ENVO:00002010), including plankton (ENVO:xxxxxxxx)" | depth 5 m | reverse complement strand
CATGAAGGATACATCCCTCCGCATGAACGCTTCGACAAGTACGATGGCGACAAGTGTTGGCAAGGACACCTGCGGGAACTCAACATCGACAAGGATCTACGCGATGCCCAACTGACACGGGAAGATGCCGATCGACTACGCACGTCAGATTTTGAATTTGAATATATCCCCAAGGAAGACAAACTGAAATGTCAACAGATCGTCCAGTTCATCGAGCGTCATGAGTGGCTGGGCAAGATGCCGACATGGGTGACTCATCGCTTCGGATGGTATCTCAACGTTCCCGGCAAACCGCGTGTTCTGTCTGGTGTCATCATCATGGCAACACCGAATGCCTTTTCCAACCTGCTTGGCAAAGAGCATCGTGACAAAGAGAAGCTGATTGCGAGAGGTGCCTGTATTTCATTTGCTCCCAAGAACATGGGATCATATATCATCATGAGTGCCATCAAGTGGATGGTGAAAAACACGGATTTTCGCTTCTTCACTGCCTATTCTGATCCCGATGCCAAGGAGCTTGGGACCATCTACCAAGCGTGTTCGTTCACCTATCTTGGACAAACAAGCGGAACCAAGTATCAGTATTTCGTTCCGGGCAAGGGATGGAAGGGTGACAAGGCATTCACAGAACGCAGCGAGTACGTCCGTCATGCCAAGGATCTTGGAATCGAGTTTCTGCCAGAGTGGCGAAAGAAGGGAAAGGTCAACTGGAGCAACATTCCTCCTGAAATCGCATCACAACTGAAACGTGCTGCCAAGGACAAGAAGGCATCCTGTAAACGGCGACTCGCAAAACCCAAGCATAAGTACGTCTATATATTAGGGAAGGGAAAGAAGGAAACGAAGTACCTTCGCAAACTGTTTGATATGAACAACCCGGATCTACCGAGTGAGTATCCGAAGAATCGAGGTGAATGATACAATGACAAAGAAGATCGAACTAGAGTTGACCATGACCACAATCCTGACGATTGCCGGTGTGGTCGGTGTTGCGCTGGGTGCCGTTCGATGGGTCACGAAAGCCGAAGTTTCGCATGATGAAGTGGTGGTCCATGAACAGCAAATCGAAAAGCTGGATCAGATCGTGGATGAACTACACCAACAGCAAAAGCTCGAAAGAGAACTGTGGGGTGAATCCTATCGTGAACGCATTCATGAGGTGCTGACCAATGAAGAACAATGAAAAAGACATCAAGAGACTCTCCCTTGCCGTGTTGATATTGACGATTATGTTCATTGCGCTGACACACCTGTTTCCCAAGGATGCCCATTCGGATGTGTACGATGCCGAGATTCTTCGCATCATTGATGGAGACACCGTGGTCATCGCTGCTCCCTTTCTGCCGTCACCATTGAAGCCACAACTTGCCATTCGCGTCTTTGGTGTGGACACTCCCGAGAAGAGTTGGCGTGGAAAGTGTGAGTACGAGAGGAATCTGGGTCAAATGGCAAGCGACTTCACCAAGCAACTCATCCTGTCTTCAACAAGGCATCAAGTGGATATAATGAAATGGGACAAGTTCGGAGGAAGAGTGTTAGGCGACATTCTGCTGGACGGAAAGAGCCTGCGAAGAATGCTGATCGAGAATGGCTATGCCCGAGAATACTTTGGCAAGAAGAAGCAGTCATGGTGTGATAGCGAATAGGAGAATTTTGTTATGATGGGAAATGGACCGAAAAAGTGTTCCACATGCGGAACAACCTATGAATTTGCACTTGGCAACTTCTATCGCGATAAGAGTAGCAAGGATGGAATGCATACACAATGTATTGAGTGTAAGACAAGAGGGAAGAGAAGTTCGCGAATCAAGCCGCTCAAATCATTGGATGTTGAATACGCAGGGAAGAAATCCAGAAGGAAGAGTTATTCAAAAGGAAACACTCTTGAGACATTCTATGATAAGAAGAAGAAGACCATCATTGCTTCTCATCAACATAAGCTATTTGGCATTCCGAAAGATAGCAATATTTCCAAAAAGAGATGTACCGCATGTCAAAAAATGTTCCCTATAACAGAGGAGTTTTTTTACAAAAATAAGACTATTAAAGGTGGATTTGAAAATACATGTAAAAAGTGTGGTAATGTAAAAAGACTTAAATGGCGAACTAAAAATCTAGAGCTTTCTGTGTTTGTCAAAAAAAGGAGTAGAGTATTACGAGCAGGTCTTGAGTTTACTCTTGATCAGGATAGATGGGTTCGACTGTTAAAGGAAACCAATACTTGTGTTGATTGTAATGGGAGTATGACTTGTACCGCTGAAAATCGAAATGAAACAACCTCCTTTGATAAAATAGATCCCACCAAAGGATACCTTGAAAATAACACTCGACTTATCTGTGTGAAGTGTAATGCTCAAAAGAGTGATCTTTCTCCTGATGAGTGGAATGCCGTGTTGGAGGTGCGTGTGAGAAAGGGAATCATAGAGGAAGTAGACCCGAGACTCACTGAGTATGTCAGGCGACAGGATACGCTGGATGGGTTTTTCGATAGAGGAGAGTAGGAGTTTGTTATGTCATATAGAACAACATCGAACCAAACGGGTGACTTGAGTGAACAGATATTCTACACCGAAATGATCCGTAAGGGGTGGATGGTGTTGACGCCTAGTAGTCGAGATGCGATCTATGATTTTGTTATTGATATGGCAGAAGATGGTTTCATGAAGGTACAAGTAAAGACTCTTAGAGGGAATACGATCAGCAAATTCATTGATAGGTCAAGCTCTACGGTATCAACAAACGGCAAGGTAAGGAACTCAACAGACTATGCAGCACACGGTATTGATTGGTTGGTTGCTGTGGATGTAGAGAAAAGCGAGTGTCATTACTATAGCTTGAGTCTATATTCAAGTATCTCTGGAAAAACGATTAACGTGAAGAATCACCCATCCCAAGAATTTCCTGTTAATGGGAATGTCCTGTCAAATAAGCCGAAGAGCAATACACCAAAAAAGGTTGAATCGGCAAACACTCTGAATGGGTTTATTACGAGAACAGAGGAGAGTAGAAAATGCGTGGATTGATTGAAGCGATGTATTTGGACATTACGAGAGGAGTGACCAATAACGGAAGGCTGGGTGCCACTGGTATTGTATTGGAGAGCAATATAGACCATGAGGAGTTTGTTAAGCTACAAGAATTAGTCGATTGGGATATAGAGAGAAGCCTTCGACAGATGAACTGGAAGACCGTGAAGGGTAGGAGAGTATTCGATTTCGGGAGAAAAGGTTAACGGGAACGTTCGTTAACGGAACGTTAAAACGTTAAAAAAAGCTATTTGGGCGTGTATGCCACTTGATGCCACTGTATCCCACAGAATGCCTTTGAATGCCTCTGAGAACCCTTAGAAACCCTCTGAGAACCTCTGAGAACCTCTGGGTTCCAGTGATCTAAGCACGCGAGCGGCGAGCGGCGCAGAGAATCCCTAATGAAATCGCATAGTTACGCGCTGACGCGCATACGAGACGCCGAGGTGCCTCTGAGAAGCCTCTGAGGGACACTAGAGAAAATACCTGAATTTCCCAGCAAAATCAGGTAGTTACAGCGGAATTATTTTCGCTAAAACCATTGACACGGTGTGGTAGGGAGCTATCTTATGGGTGTTGGGAGAGAAAAAAATGCTCATCGAAATCGCCATTCCCGTCTTTCTGGTTCTTGCTGCTCCTCTTGCCATTTTCGCGCCTCTTCTGGCGTTCCGCTAACGAACGTTCCGTTAAAAAAGGAAAAATCAAAATGCCCATTCTAGAAATTGACCATACTGCCCACTTCGTGATTGAACGAGAAGGACCGGGAATCGAAGATACCACTACCAAGTGTACCGGAATTTTCCGAAAGCCTCTCGACGAGCGGGGTGGCGGTCGAAAGATCATGGTCACACACGACGAATTTCGCGATCAGATTGTGGTCGATATCGAAGCTGGCGACAATGCCGTCGCTGCGATTTTCACTCTGAGACAGGCTGAAGCTCTCGTCAAGGAACTGAATAACGCGATCGACGACGCTCGAAAGTAGGAGAGAGAGAGATGATCGACGTTTGTATCAAGCCGGTTTCCAAAACGGAAATCGCGATCACGCATGATTATGAATATAATGGTGCTGAAATCATTCCGGCGACTCCCGAAGCTGTCCTAGAGTGGATCTGGGATATCGCTGATGGTGCTGAGATCGCTGGCGGTTACACTATGGAAACCGATCCTGCGATTCTGAGTGCTACTGAGCATTACGAGCTTGGCAAGTTGGTCGCCAAGGTCGTCGAGGAATACAATCGTCCTCATACGGTAGCATTCTGGGCATCTGTTCATGGTCCTGAGGAAGCTGCTCGTCTCGAAAAGGTGTATTGGGGATGATTTTCCTATCGGCGATGTCAATATCTGCGGGGGTTCTATTGACAAAACAAAAAAGGAAAAATCTATGTCTTTGATCGCTTGTGAAGTTTGTACCACTCTCCTCGATACCGATGAAGTTGAAACGGTTGTCTGGGATGGTCTGAATCCTCTCTGCGTAGATTGCGCTGAGGAGTTCAATATTCAGGAGATTGAATAGAAGTGACTTCTGAGATTCTTCTTCTCCCTACGCTTCTCCTCTGGGGATACGTTTTTTATTCAACTGTAAAGGACAATTAAATTGGCTGACATGTATTGGGAAATCGACGTGAATCCGATTACGCATCGGGAGATTTCTGTTAACGTAGGGGGTAAGATTGCGCCTGTCATGGCGTCTGTTCCTCGAATCCTCACTTACCTGAAGAAGCACGTTCCTTCGGATCGAATGATCAGCGGTTACTTCTTCAACGATAACGTCGAACTCTCTGAGGAAACCAACGAGATCCTTCGACAAAAGGTACGAACTGCGATTCGTTCGTATAATCATGCCAACGGCATCTGAGTCAATATAAGGCACTCTGAGCCTATAACAGCAAAAACTCGAATTACAATAGCGTAGTTCGGGTTTTTGTGTATTTCAGAGATATTTTTGAGTTCAACTAACATGTTCTCTGAATTTCTCTGAAACGCAACTGAGGCTACTTAGAGGCATTCTGAGCCCATTTTAGGGGGCCAGGGGGGCCATTTGTACGGGAAGCACCCCCCCGGATGGGGTCGAGGGTCTAGCGGCATCAAAAAAAATTCTGCCGAAAAAAATTTCCCCAGAAGTCGATCGTCGAGTAGCCTCTGAGTAGCCTCTGAGGAATATATTCAATTGAAATTGAATTTCATTTTCTCCCAAAAGGTGCCATTTTTCTCCCTCTGAGAACGAACTGAGGCACCCTAGAAAAAATAGTCTGATTCCTCAATAAAATCAGATACTTACAGACCCCCATAGGGGTTGACAAGACGTGGTATCGGGATTATCTTTCCTTTGTTGGTTGAGAAAAGGAGAAAATCATGGAATTGACCGAGAAACTGCTTCTTACGGACTTGAAGTTCGCGAAGCACACGATCGAGTGTGCGATGGAGAGCCGACGAACTCGGCTCGATCGGGTCGAGTTGGTTGAGGATGCTCTCGCGATGTTGCGAGCGGCACTCAGAACTCTCAATGATGAGGAGAACAAGTAATAAGATGCCCGGAAGAGTTCAGATGACTTGTGAAGAGTGTGGATTCGAGCGAGAGTTCAATCTGCGGAACCTCTACTTCGCAGGGATCTTGGAAGAGGACGCTAACGATCGTTGGCGGGATCGCTACAAGGGAGAAGGTTACAAGTGGGTGTGCGCGAACTGCGGACACAAAGAACTAGGAGTCTTCGGAGCATTCAAAGATCCGGTTTGGGACTACACTAATGCTCTTGACGCTCACAAGTGGGGAATCGCCGGACGCAAGGAGCCGATGACGGACGAGTGGCTTGAAGAGATTCGGCAGAACGAAGTCGCTGGGATCGAGGAGCGACTTGAAGACGAACTGAACGATACCCTCCATGAGCTTGCTGCTCTTGGTTACACTGAGGAGAACAACTAACATGGCAAAGATTGAACCCGCGATTCTGAAGCGACTCGAAGAGTATGTCAATCGGCTCGATGAGCTTTGTGTGGCATTCTACGAAGGTCGGTATGATCACATCGAAGCGCCTGAGCTTCGGATCGAGCTTGGTCGGAAGTACGCCAAGGTCTTCAAGGGAGACAGCATTCACACGTTCGTCAATCTGATCAACGGCGACATTCTGAAGGCAGCGAGCTACAAGGCTCCTGCTCCCAACGGTGTCCGTGGCAACATCTTCGACGATGACTGTGGGATTCATTGCGTCGGTCCCTTCGGCGCGCTCTATCTCAACGGTCCTACCATCAACTTCTAAAAAGGAGAACACTGAAATGTCTTGCGAACTTTGTGGAGAGATTCTCGCGCTGATCGCGGAAGCGACTTTCAGAGAGAACAATCGAGGTCAACTGCGAGCCTACTGCCTTCCTTGCGCGGAAGAGCTTGCTGCCTTTGAAGAGGAGAATTGAGAAAATGGGTGCTTTGACCGAAGAGTGTGCGCTTGAGCGCGAGAACGAACGTCTTCGCGAACTGCTGAGTGAGATTGTTCGCTATGTTGGAGACGTTAACTGCTCTGGTTACAAGTGTAGACTCCCGCAGTGTGGAGACTGTAACTACGAACGCGACAACGGCTACATCGAATTGTTGAACGAGATTGAGGAGATCACGAAATGAGCAAGAACTTCATTTACCTTAACAGCGTCGGATCGGTGCTGGTTCCTTCTACCCTGAAGGTCTATCCTGTCGAGCCGAATGGTCATGCGATCTTTGATCCCTGTCTCGGCACTCCGCTCGAAAGCTGTGACTCTGAATGGGTCGCTGCTCTCGATGATCACGATTGGGGTCTGGTCGCGGAAGCAGCGGATCTGACCGAAGAAGAAGTGGCGTGCGCGAAAGAGCTTGCTGCGGATCATGAACCCGACTCGCTCGCTGCGATCGTCGGAATCTATGGAGATGGCTGAGATGAAAGTTCGATTGACTGGCAAGACGAAACACGGCAAGAACCGTGTCAAAGAAAACGGTGAGTTTTGGAAGGTCAAAAGCATTCAAGAGAAAGAACGGTTTCCACGAAAAATAAGTGGTCCCGGTCCTTTTCTTTTTTTGATTTCTTTGAAGTCGGGAACAGATGACATTCGATGGGTGTCGGAGATCGACGATCCCAACTTTGAAGTTGAACATGTGGAGGATTGAGAGATGGACATTGTAGAACAACTCGAAAAAAGCATCGCGATGTTGCGCGAAAGCCAGATTGATCCAACACTTCTGGAAGCGGCGCGTGATGAAATCGTTATGCTGCGAAAGGGTGTCGAGAATCTGGAAGACAAAATTGTCGATCTACAATACGAGATAGATCCGTGGGGAGGTGTCGATGAATAAAATAAAGTTCATCATATCCTACCTTATAGGGTGGACAATACAAATCGCAATAATGGTTGGAGGGTTTTATTTGTTTTCTTTTTTGCTTGAAGGCTGTTTTTTATGATTGAATGTGTTCGATGTGAAGAGGAAGTAAATCCAAGACGAGCAGAACTTGGATACAAAACGTGTCTTGAGTGTGGTGGCAAGGTAGCCAATGCTGAACGAGCGCGGAAAGCAAAGTGTACTGCTCCGGCATTCAACAAAGGCGCATATCAGTATGTTACGAGTTCTGATATGGCACGCGACGTAGGAAGATAGAATGAACGCAAGAGAACTTGAAGAAGAGATTCGGTCGATTCAGCTTACGCTGGCAGTCAACACATATCATCGCGGAGATGTGATTCTTGACATTCTCATGGATCGACTGAATATTCTTGTCGAGCAGCATCACGAACTGGTACACGGAGCATCAAGTGGTCTAGGCTTCTGATCCAAACATAACACGAATACGTTTCGATATTACCCCTCGGAGATTTTTCTCCGGGGGGTTTTTTGTTTTTAAACAAAGTTATTTACTAAATACTAATATAAATTCACCTTTTTTGGAGATACATAATGTCAAAAACAATTAGAGAATCTCTCGGACCTGTCCACGAACGAAACGCCGCTACCATCATCGACGAGGCAACTCCTCAGTTTGAGGTTAAGTATTCTAGTTCAAAGCGTGGACCTATCAAAGTTACAAAGTTCATGACTCAAGATGAAGCACAAGCATTCCTCAAGAAGATTCGTGGTGAAGGAATGAATGGTATTGTGTCAAAGGGTGGTAAGCCTGTTCGTACACCGATGAAAGAAGACGCAAAATCAGATCGACTAGCAAAGATCGAGCGAGCAGCGAAGGCTCGCGAAAAGGATCAGGCAGCGCAGAAGAAGAAGGCAACAGAAAAGCATAATAGAGCTTCTGCCAAGTCCCGCGAAGCTGTCAAGCACTTCGGAAACAAGGATCAGTTCGGTAGACCAAAGAACGAAGAGATCGAGCAGGTTGATGAAGCCAAGTCAACATATAAACTGAAGAAGACCAAAACTGAAAAGGTAACTGACGCCGGGGACTATGGAAATGAAACTCAACTCATAGTACACTTTGATGTTATGCAAGGTGGTAAGAAAGTTGGAAGAGTTCAGGTTGATGACTATTTTGGAACAATGTTAGGAAATCTTCATGGGAAGAATCTACCGAAACTATATGGACATCCAAATACTGCTCAAAAAGACTTTGATAAATTCATCAAATCAAAGACTTTCCAAAAGAGATTCAGTGAATCATTCATGGCTGAAGCCAAAAAAACTATTAAGCTCAGTAGTGGAGATGTAGTTGAGATCGGAAAGATCGACCGAGGAAATGGGAAGACTCATTACTATTGGAAACATAAGAGTGGATTGAAGAACATGTTTTCAACTCTAGAAAAAATGAGATATTCACTTCGGAATGATGGAAACTTCAAAGGAGCCGAGAAGGTAACGAAGCAACTCGGCGAGTCTCTTCGTCAGCGAGCCGATGATTCGATGACATTCAGCAACCGACAGGCTGCTTTCTCGACTGCGTTCAAGAAGAAGCACGGTCGAAAGCCAACAAAGCAAGAGCTTCGTGACGCTGGTGTCGGAAAGGGTGGAGACAATCCTGCTGGAGCGAAAGCATACCAGAAGGCAATGAGCAAGCTGCGACCAGCAAGTCGATCAGGCATCAAGGACAAGTTCGTTCACAACGAAGAGATCGAGCAGGTTGATGAAGCCGCACCAAAGGCAAGCGCGAAAATGATGGCAAACACCCAATCTCAGAAAAAACTCCGAGCGAGAATCGAAAAGAACAAAAGAACAGAGAATGAAATCGAGAGTCGAAAGCAGTTGAGAAACAGAATCATAAAGAAAAAGACCAATGAGGATATTGAACAAGTTGACGAAGGTCGTCGTCGAGGAATGATTGACGACGAAGGTTATCGTAGAGATTCGAGAGGTCGAGAGTACAATCCTGTAGACGATAGGATTCGCGCTCGCAATGCTGCTCGTCATCGCGCTGAAGCTGAAGCCAAGCGTAAGAAGGCTGAAGCCGAACGTAAGAAGAAAGAGAAGACTAACGAGTCAGTTGGCATCACAGAAGACGACAAGGCTGAATACAACAAGCTGATGGACAAGTATGGTGACATGCCGATGTCCAAGGTTCCCATGAAGGCACGACTGCGTATCCGAGAGCTTGGTCGCAGTGTCCGTGGAGACAAGGGTGGACCAACAGCGGGTGATCTTGTCAAGAGCATGAAGCGTCGTCGAATGGGTGAAGGAATCATTTCAAAGATCAAAAAAACAATGAATAAAGAGAAAGACGAACGCCAAAAAAGAATTGAGAGATTCCAGAAGAGTGGTCGCGGACTCAAGAAATCTGATCTTACGCCCGAGCAACTAGCATCACTCAAAGGACATACAGCAGCTATTGGAAGACGCATAGGAGAAGATGTCGAGCAGGTTGAAGAAGCAGTCGATGGATGGATCGCAATGTATAATGGGAAGAAGGTAGAGATCAAGAAGGGTGAAGCCAAGGATCTTTACGCTGCCAAACTCAAAGCGATTCAGATGCTCAAGGTTCCGAAATCAAAGCAGGGATTGTTGGCTATTAAGCCTGCGGTGAACGAAGAGGTCGAGGTAGCGGAAGCTGGAATGATCGGACGCACGAAGCCATCGCGCGAACTGAATGTCCAGAAGGACGAGAAGCCACATCTCGCTGGTGTCAAGTCCCTCAAGTACCAGAAGCGCGCTGCTCACAAGGCTGAACGCAAGAAGGGAAAGCAGGATATTAAAAAAGACGAGGGATGAGATGAAAACCTATAGGCAGCTTACAGAAGAATTAAATATCACACATATTAAAGAAGCAGAGGTAAAAATAACCGCTGCTGATTTTGAAAACTTCATTACAGTTGCTTTTAATGGTGGTCCAAACAAAGACAAAGAAACACCAATAAAAAGTATGGATGCCTATAATAATTCAAAACCAGCATTGAAGAAGATTGCCTCGGCTTTGAAGAAAAAGGGATTCAAAGGAAAGATGACTCAGACTGGCAAGGCTCAAGGTAAGTTGAATTCATCTTGGCTTGGCAAGGATTCAACACCAAAGTCAGATATGGTTGTAGGAAAACACGGCATCTCTTTAAAGAAACGTGGTGGATCTCAACTAATGTCCGCAAAGAAAGCAGAAACCGTCTCGACCTTCAACGCAGCGGTTGAGTTTATGGACAGCAATGCTCCAAAAAACGCGACCAGACTAGCAAAAAATATATCAGGAATGATGAATGAGTTTGCCGTTCCATCAAAGGTCGGAACCATTGGTCAATTTTTAGATAAGGCAAAAGGCAAATCTAAAATTTCTGGAAAAGCCGAAAAACAGCTTGCTTCGGAGTATCTTAGCAAGACAGGTATGTTTAAAAAGATGACCGGAAAGGTTGTTAATTTTTTTGAAGAGAATGATGATTTTAAAAACTACTTTGTATATGAAGCTGCGACCGGAGCAAATAAATTCAAGGGAGACAAACTGCCTGCGGCTGCTAACTATATAGTGGCGTTTGATGAAACGAGTGGTGATACATCCATTCATCAAATTTCAAAGGGATATGGAAAGATGGGAAGTTATATTCCAGAATTGGCTGGTGGTATAAAGTTAAGATTTTCGTGGAAGACTCATAGCAGCAAATCACAAAAAACATTTCCTTCATTTAGAGCAGACGTTAGAGAAGGTGTTTATGATGAAGATCTCACATTTAAGTCAATGTTCGATTCTGAATTCAGCTTGATCGAAGAGGGTGTTGTAGGAAATCTCGTAAATAAGATTTCTGGTTTCTTGAAAAAAGTTTCAAAGCAGATTATGAGTCTTGCGAAAAAGGGAGTCTCGGCAATTCTGAAGTTCTTTGGCATTGTTCCTGAATATGTTTCGATGCCTTCCGTAAATATTACATAGGAAAAAATATAATGAAAAAGGTGGAGTCAGTTCTTCATGTGGTCATGGGATTTTTCGCGACAATTTTAAACTTGAGGTTACTATTAACACTAAGAGAGTATAAACAACTTCCACCAGAAAACGATAAGAACCCTGTAGTGTGGATCGACTGCGAAACACGGGGAAAAGATTGGGATTGGTGTAAAGCATGGTTGGGATCGGGCTATGGTGGCAAAGAGTATTGGTCAAAAGAACGTGTCATGGACACGCTTAAAGACTCGCTTGAGTATGACATTGGCGCAACTTTGGGTTGGTTTGCCGTCTTTCTTCTTGGTGTTCTTTTCGGTATAAGGTTATGATATATGTTTTCACCTATCTATATTTCAACAGAATTACATAACGGAAGCACCACGGTCGCGACCGGAGACTATTCTACAATATCCAACAACTTTGTCTATCAGGTTCCTTCGGGAAGAATAGCTGCCATCACAAGAATGATTATATTCATTGGTGACGTTGGAGGTTTCGATCCAGATGTATATGGTGCTGGGAGCAACCTCACGAACGGCGTCGAGGTTTTGGTTACGAATAGAGATGATACCACCATTCAATATATCACATCAAACTCTGTTGCTGGAACAGTTGGTCAATACTCACATCCAATCAAAACCAATGGTGACTGGCAGGCATTAGGCTATGACTTTCACTTCAGACAAGATACAGGGAATCAAGAAGACATCGGTGTTTTTCGGTGGACATTTGCGAGAGCAGGAATGCCACTGATTCTGTCAAACCAAGAAAAGTTTTGTATTAAATTAAACGATGACTTTTCTGGTCTTGTTGATCATCGCTTTACCATTCAGGGATTGGAAGCTCCAGAGAACTCACACAACCTCGAACTGTTCATGAGACAGCTTTCGACTTAGGATAAAGAGAATACGTCAAGCTATAAATTATGCTGGTCCACTTCCGATTGTTGGGTTCGTGATTTCTACCGGAAGCGTGATTGGTTCTGGTGGGACGTTTGATAAAATTAATCCATGAAATGTAATATCTATATCAAGAATTCTGTCAAGTGCTGGAAGTATGTTAAATTTTAATGGATCAGCAGAAGGATCTCCATTAACGAAACCACCAACATAATCATATGTGAGAATAGAAACATCACCTATTATCGCATCATAATCTGCTTGTGCCTCTGGTGGATTTGCGACTCCGTTTAGATAAGTTGGTCTTCCTTCATTAAAAACACCAACATAATCATAATTACCATACCACCATATTTGACCAGCACTTCCTTCTGTGTGTGATTGTAAACCAATTGAAGTTGGTTGAGCAGAGTGTGATGAATCAATATCATATTTATGATATGTACAGACAATAGAAACATATCTACCGGGATGACCAATTACACCCGAATCGTCGGCTGCTACTTTTGAACCTGTAGCAGTAACGGGATCGGGTATTGCCGCATCGGGTATTTCTGAACCGGCTGAACCATTTGAGTGTGAATTTGTTGGTATTAATGATTCATCAACAGCAAATCCTGCGGTGGATGTGCTAGTAAAATTCGCAACTGCTCTCACACCATCATCAAATATACCAGAGCCCGATTCAGTAAAATTACCGTTAAAATTAGTTAGTTGCGTTACTGCGGTTATTTTAGAAAAATCAAAAGCCCATGTGTATTCATAGTTCAATCCACCCAATACCGCCGCCAGTGTATTCTGTTGCCCACCAGTCATTCCGATGGAATTTGAAATCTTCATACTACCTCGCCTTCTTCGGTGGTCGCTTCAGTCCACGTCGGTTTGCTGATTGTACTGCCTTTACGAATTCACCTTGAGTGTCGTGATATGAAAACGTGAAGCGATACTTCTTGGCTAACTTGAACATCATACGATTGATTCCGTTGAGGACTTCTGGATTGTTTTGAATTTGATCCATTAAACCGAGACGATCATTCTTCCAATTCCTTGCCACCGTAGGAAAGAATGAGTTCAGAAAATCAACATGGAAATTGAGTGTACGATATATGTATATATGCTTTACCTTGAAGTTATTTACAACAAGCTCGTCCCATGATTCTGGATTATTGTCTTTACCATAGCCAAAGTCACGAAGATTGCTTTCGACATCCTTCGCAAACTTCTTCATGATCGCTTCCAACCCATCAATATATTCGCCGACCATCTTTCCTTTGATTTTATTTGCTTCTTTCTGTGCGTTCTCTACGCCTGATTTGACCAAGAACGAGAATACCTTTTTGGGAGCGTCTTTCCACATATCTTTAATTTCATTCATTTCAGACTTTGCGTTATAAAATGAAGTGTCCACGCCAGCATACTTTCCTAAAATGTCAAGACGTAATTGAGAAACCATGACGCGAGCTTGGTCTTCATTTTTGGTGTTCAACGCAGTAGCAAGATAGACCCATCGTCTGCCATTGCTGTCCGGTGTAGAAAATATATCCTCTGGATACTCAATTAGAATATCGGCTTCAATATCAGCAACCACTCCACCCCTCGTTTGAATACCACCTACTATTGCGCCGGGATTCATTTCAGTAAATGCGCTGATACTCTTCTTCTTGCCGATCAGCTTGAAGAAGTTTTTCATCTTTGTGGCATCCATCGAATGCTGAACTGTGTCGCGAGGAATATTGCCGAGAATACGCTTGAAGATCGTAGAACTCACGGGTATCTTCATGTCCTGAGAGAAGATATAATCAGTTGTCTTCTTCGTCCATGCGGGCTCTTCTGCGATGTATTGAATAAACCGTTTCATGTTATACCTTTGCCTTTTCGATGCGAACGAAGCTAATGTTCTTTCGCAGCACTCGTCCCTCATCTTCGTCCACGATTATAGTGAACTTGCGACCAGAATCTTCTGGGAATGGATGTGTTCCGATCATCCCCTTTCCAAATGTATCATGTCCCGAGTCAACATCAAATCCGCCTCTGGATAGAGGAAGTCCAAACTCCACAGAGGCTACCTGCGCGTGTAGTGCTTCCGTCGCACCCCACACCAACAACTGATCCTGTGTTCCCACGAATCGAAGAATGCCACCCTTCAGCGCAGCCTCCACCTCTCTCGGAGAAGGATTCACCAACCCTTTCACGATTCGCACCTGAGACGCTGGCATTCTCTTATACATGATGTCCATGCGTTTTTCTGTGATGTACTGCGTAAAGCGTTTCATTTTTTCTTTCTCTTTTTCATTCCTCTGCGCTTCATTTCGTTCTCAATCCATTTGGTTGCCATAGGATTTTTAGGCGCTTTGGAAATGAACTTACGAGCAACCTTGTATGCTGCCATCGTTTCCTTATTGAAGTCTTTACCTTGGGTGTTGTCCACAATAACAAACCGACCACTTCCGAATAGACGTTGAAACTTACCAATATTCTCTTGAACCTTTGACCACATCTTTGTTACCTGTGCTTTACCAACAGTTCGTGATCGCATTTTGTCTCGTTCAACGGATGTGTCGAGAGTTGTGTTGACGAAGATCATCATTGTATCATATCCAAGACGCTCAAGACCAGCCTTTTGCTTTCTGATCTTCTCTACGTCCTTTCCGGTTCCATCAATCAAAAGACCAATGCGACCATCAACGAGAATATCCTGCTTCTTTGAAGTGAGTGCTTTTGCTCCACCTCGAATGTTCTGACCCTTGTCGGACATGATGTCTTTTGTTGTGATGTCATCCATTGAACGCTTGAATGCCCGCTCAAGATGCTTCTCAAAAATATCATCTGAGTTCACAACACGAAGACCCATTGAGGTTAGACCAGTCTTTCCAGCAATAAACGACTTACCAGAGCCGGGACCACCAGCCATGAACACTGCCTTGAAGATGGCAGGATCATTGACGCCTTCATCTAATTGCGCGTAGTGTAGTTCTGAAATTAAATCTTTGTAACTTTTCATCGAAGTCTCTCCATTCATCATAGAGTATAAAAGAGTGCTACTATATTTATTATTTATAAATATCTAAGAATGGAGGTTTATTTTGAAAATATCAGTGGGTATAAGTCCATCAGATACAAACAGGTCTGGTGTCGCAGCTTTTCTTGGTGGTGGTGTTCAGACACTCACCTTGACACTGAATGCGCTTGCCTATAGCGCAGCAGGAAGTACCATTGCTTCCAGAAAAAACTCAGATGGCAATTACTACACAGTAACATTTCCAGACGACTTTGTTCACACAACAAACAGTGAAGACACTCTCGATGTTTCCGATCAAACGGGTGTCACAGTACCCAGAGATCCTTTTGTTGGACTCCGTTCGGCATCTGCTCCATATCAAATAGATACCCCACTGGATATTACGATTGAGATTCCCGAAGGAATGTCCATCGGAACAAATACTCATGTTACACATGTAAAAGCAAGAGATGTATTCTCGGCTTGGGATAATGACCATAGCGGATTAGACGCAATTAGAAATTCTAGTATTTCATACGAATCACATTCAGTAGCAGACCGTCACCATTATCGTGAAGCGTGTGCTGATCCATGTATATTAATCGACTTCAACACTGATAAAGTTACTCAACAAACTATCGGAAGTTCTACGATTACAATCGAAAATAGCGGAAATACACTCGGTGGTGGTGGATTCGGTGGAATGGGTGGTATCCAGTTCAAACTTAAAGGAAATAATGGTGAAGGCGGTGGTGGTGGTGGTGCCGGAATGGGTCTTCATCAAGCGATTCCTTCTGACAGCTACCCAACAAATTCAACACAATACAGCTATTACCAATTTTCAAATATTGCGACAACGACGATCAGTGGCGGTGTAATCCAGATTCCAGAAACACCCGGAGATTTTCTTCCACTACCGGGATCAGGTGGACTTGGATACCACTGGTGGCCTCATGTCGCAACAGACATTGGAGTTTCTAACTATGCTGCGAACGGAAGTTCATCGGATATAGATTCCTCGGGAGCAGGCGGGGCAGGACAGTTAACTACGACGATACCCGGAAGAACGTATCCATCTCTTACGGCAACAACAGAGTTTTTTAATAGAGAGATTGATTATTCCGTACCACAGGGTGGCTGGGGTGGAAATGTTGTTTACTTCAGATCAAACGTTTTCAGTGACTCTGCTCTAAGCGGAACCCATGTCAATATCATAAATAAATCAACAGGATATATGCGTGGTGGTTGCGGCGGCGGTGGTGGTGGCGCTGACGGAGGTGCTGGTGGAGCGGGAGGCTCTTGGTATTCCGGTGGATCGTACAACACAGCCGCTGCTCATGGCTCACCCGGAGCATATCACACTACATCATTTCTGGAATATTCTGCCGGTTTAGAAGGTTCTCTTCTTTTCTGGAATACGTCAAACGTAGCATTCTCCAACACATTCACAAATGAGAGAGGTGATGGAAACTGGATGCAGGGTAGAGACGCGAGGGTTACATAAAAATGCCAATTCAAACGACCATACATAAACTAGACGTAAACAATGGAATATGTGTTGTAACGGTTATTGACGATGGCGATTACATATTTGATCATATCAATATAGGAATTACTCATGACGGAAACACGGCTTTTGTAGAGGAAAGAATAAAAAACGCTGTCTTTGAACATCGCCAACAGAAACAGAGAAACTTAGATAACCCACTAATTGATTAGGAAACATCATGGCAATATCCAAATGCTCTTTTAATACAGAGACTCTATGTATTTTCAATATGCTCAATCAAGGGGAGACGATTGATTATGATTGGAGTCTAAACACAGACTACTCGGTGGTGGTCATGGAAGGCAGTGTTCAATTTCAAAATTCAACGACGGTGAACTATGTAAATGAGTATAGAATTCAGCCGAATGAGAATTTGACTGCGACCGCAATCAGCCCCGGCAGGAGCTACTTCATTTCCCTTTATAGAATCGACATTGATTCAATCGCAAATCAAATCGTAAACGAAACCTCAAAAAATAGAATGAGAAACTTTACTCCCACATGGTATGATTATGGCGCTCCAGATTTTTCAGAAAATCTCAATATAACATGGAAAGACGAATTTGTTTCTGGTGACTATATTCTCACAAAGACATTGATAGATTCTCAAATATCATCAGGAGATTGGTCATAATGCGAAGAGTAAAATGGATTGCTACCAAAGACCATCTTGTAATATCAGGCAGAACATACTCTGCGAACGACGAACTCCATTCCACTGACGGAAGAAGTGGACAGAATCTAATATCTGCGAATTTGATTATGTATTGGACTTCTGGCAACACCAGAGTCTTTACTTGTAACACATCACATAACGTGTGGACGACTCACGCGAATATTCAGGCACCGCGCGGCTGTGTAAGACCCATTTGCGGTTCTGCTGAAAGCTACACTGGCGGATTCGGAATGGTCAATCTCGAAAATGCGAACGCAGCCTACACTGCGATCATCCCAAAGGTCATTCATAATTCTGGAAATTGGGGTGAGATTAATACTGCGTCCGAAGAAGAGCATGATATTATGGATCAAAGACCAACGGAAACGGTGGTTGTTCAAGATCAATGCTTCGTCGCAACGAAACGTGATCCTGATACCTTTGAGGTGTACACAGAAGACGAACCAGAATGTGACATCACGAAAGAAGATTTGAATATAGATTGGGGATAGAACCAGTAAACTTAGCAGTCCCACTTTCGTAGGGCTAGAGCCTTGCGTGTTGGTCTTCCCTTCTCGTCCTTCATTGGTCCCGGCATTCCACCCATTCGAGCGCAGAATGACTTACGACGCTTCGCAGCCTTTCCACCCTTGCTCTTCTTTGCTTGTGCTGCGGAGACAGGAGCCTTCAGGTCACTGCCGGGATTCTCGCGCTCATACGAACGACGACCCGCAGCGTTCAGACCACCTTCCTTGTTCTTGCCTTCTTTGCGCTGCCACGCAGCAGACTTCTCGTCAACCTGCTCGACATCCTCATCTTGTTGCTTTCGCTTCTTCATTGCCTTTAATGCTGCGTCACCAACCTTCTTCTTCACCATATACTTGGCAACACCTAATGCTGCGCGACCAGCCAATGCTGCGACAGGAGCAGCTTCATCAACCTGACCACAATCACATGGATCGCAGACGCAATCTTCGCAAGGACATTCAACGTCCTCATTCGTCTTCTTTTTCCAACCGCCACCCTTTTTCTTATACTGCTTTGATGCCCAAGCATTGGCATACGCAGAGGGATATACATCAAACTTGGAACGTGCCTGTGAAAGAACAGACGACCATAGACTTGGATTGGTAGGAACATTCTTCTCTTGAAGTTCAACTTTTAGATCGCGAAATGTCTTCATCTCTTGTATTCCCTTTTTCTTAGGGTCTTTATCTGTAACACCCGTCTTTACGTTGATGGGCTTTGCTCCCTTTCCGCCATCACCCTTATCAGGTTTCCCTGCGGAACTCTGAGCCTTCCTCTTTCGTTTTACAAAAGAGGAAACACCTTTCTTTCCTAGCTTCTGTGCCTTTTGCTTAGATAGACACGCAGCATAGGGTTCACCATCTTTGGAGTCTCCACACTTTCCAGCTTTCTTTCCTGTGCTGTCATAACGATCCCATCCGGGTTCGCCACCAGCGGATTGATTATGAAACCACTTTCCAAGACCAGAATCTCGATATACTTCTTTGAATGTTTTCATTATATTACCTTCAAGGAAAATACCTTTTTGATGGTATTCAAACTCTTGTTTACTTTTCTTACGGTCGCTGGCTTTCCTAGATTCTTTGCGGAGGTCTGAATCAGAGCCACGGCGTCTTTAAGTCTTTCTCCACCACCCACTGCCTTTTCACGAACCTTTTCCGCAATATCGAATCCTGCGATTGCGTCGATCATATGAATAGGTGTGCTGATCAAGTGGAGTGTCAAAACGTCTGCTCGAATCACAAAGTCAAGAAGTTCTGCTTTGACATTGGATGTCTTGAGAACTCTTTCGAGATTCTCCTTTGCGCCTTCCTTGCCAGCCTGTGCCTGAATCGCATACAGGATTGCCAATGCTCCATTCTTTCCGATGGAACCCAGAAGCGCAAGAAGGTTCTTCTTTCCCTTTGAGGAAAATCCAAGTTTCTTTGACGCTTTTGCGAAGAGTGCTTTTATGGTTTCGCCGCGTTCTTCAGACAGAACATCCTCGTCGGAATCCATGAGCATCATGAACTCTAAAACCGTAATAGCATCTTCCTTCACATCAACCACTTCGTCCTGTGGGCTGAGTATGTTTTTAATATCCGAATGTAGATCAGTATACATCTATATAAACCTCCTGCCATTATATTTATGATTCATAAAGTTTTCAAAATAATGAAATCAGAGTATTCCTAAATAATAACATGAACCACTAAGAGGTAAAAACAGATGAAGTTCTCAAGAGGAAAGGTTAGCGCATTTTACGGCGCTGATGTGGAAACTAGGGATTCGATCAGAAACGATGTTCTGACAGAACGATATGTTGATCTGTTGGACGAGAAAGAAAATCTGGAAAATCTGCTAAATATAGCAGAGAATGAATATGATGAACTTCTGTTCGATATAAACAAACAACTGTTCAATATATTAGAGGACATTGTACCAGAGGTCTTTACCGAGATTCAAAACCTTCGAGAAGAAGAAGAAGGAACAAAGAGTATTGCGGATCGAATGCGCGAACGAGAAATGAAGGTAAGACAACTTGAGAATCATCGTGAAAAGATGAACAAGGCAAGAGACAGTATAGAAGATGCTCGTCAAAAGGTCCGAGACGCGAAAGACCCGACGATGAAAAACAAGCAAATGGAAACCCTTAGAAAAGCTCGACAGAATCTTTCCAAGACAATGGAAAAAGGTAGAGACTTAAAAAAGCAAGAAAGAGGTAACTAGTCATGGCAGACGTAGAAGCAACATATCCCCCAAAGTTTAATGGGAGCTTGGATACTTTTGAACAAAAGGGTGGTGGTGAACTAGATTCTCCTGCCTATCGAGCATTTCCTATTACACCAACAAACGATTCCAATCTGACTGTTGCGACACGCGGTGTCTACATTGGTGGTGACGGTAACGTGTTTTGTCGAATGGCAGGCGGAAACGCATCACACTCTGAAGCGAATGTGTTCTTTTATCAGGTTAAAGCCGGAACAGTTCTTCCTATTCGCACAGACGGTGTATACGAATACAACACAGCAGATACATCACAAAACACCACTGCGACATTCTTGGTTGGACTTTACTAAAGAGAGAGTATATTATAATGGCAATCGCAAAGCCTATGTTTAATAATAAAACATTGGCAATCTTGAACATGGTGAATCCTGACGAAACGATTTTTTATGACTGGTCTGTGGACGAGGATTACTCTATCGTTTTGTTGAATGGCTCGATCGAGTTGAATGACGGAACAATTTCTGCGGTTACAGAACACAGAATTCAACCGAATGAGAATTTAGTCGCAACCTGTATGAGTCCCGAAAGGGCATACTTTATTACTCTATTTAAAATCAGTAGACAGTCTTTGGCAGAGCAGATTATCAGTGAGGAGGCAGCAACTCGAATCCAAACGTATGCTCCTGATTGGTATGATCAAGGTCATCCACTTGATGCCAAGACATCATGGGAAGAAGACTTCGTTTCTGGGAGTTATACATATACAAGGGATATATTGAATACCCAGATTCTTAACTCAGATTGGAATTGAAATGAAGACATATCAAGAACTGTCAGACAATTTGAATGAGCGAAACTATAGGAAGGAGTATGATAATTATCACTCCGACCCGAAACAGGTTGCTCGACGATCTGCTCGAAACTCTGCGCGAAGAATCATTCTCAAGACAGTTTCAAAGAAAGATGCGAATGGAAAGGATGTTCATCACAAGGATAATAATCCGATGAATAAAGACAAAACAAATCTCTCTATTGTAACAAAGACCTACAATCGTAAAGAGCCCAGAATGAGAGAAGAAAAGACAACTGAGGAGTAATATCATGTCAGGAAAAAAGATTATACAAGAAATCTATGGTGAAGATGATAATATTAGATTTGATGATGAAATCACCGACGCAATCAAAAAGCTCAAAGAGAGATATGGAGATGATTGGGTCGATCATGTAAATGAGTTGGAAGAGTAAAATGGCATCCTTGGAAGATACGTTCCGAATCATGAATGGTGAGGAACCAGTAAATACAAACCGATTGACTGCCGAAGATAAAAATCTGAAAGAGAATCGTGGCAGGTATAAGAATGTCAATGGTCAAGTCGGTGGTAAGATTACAAAGGATTTCATGAACTGTGTCACAGCAACCATCATTGAAGAACGAGATGGAGTTCGACCACAGACACAACCACTTCATGAAAAGCAAGCAGAGCTAGTCGAGAATGCGAAAGTTCTTACTGCTCTATTAAATTCAATTCGAGATGATCGGTTAGATGAAAGAGTTCTATTGAATGTAGCAAAGGATATCAGAAGTTTGACCGAGCATCTCTCAGTTTATCCAGAGTTTACGAATATCATTGAGCGACGTATAAAGTAGGGTAAAACCCTTAGTGTCTTATATAAATATGGTGGGGTACTCATATACATATATAAGAGGATAGAGGGAATGGCTGTAACAGAAAGAGAGTATGGCGCTTTAGAACAGGAACTCAAACAGATTCAACATAAAATTCGTAACATACAAACAACTATATCTTTATCTGGAATGTCTTCAATGACAAAAGAAGACGTGGACGAATTTAAAAAATCATTGGTTTCGAGTTTCCATCAATCAGATTCAATTGAAGAGGTAGAAAAGAAACTTGTGAGTCTGACTGACGAAGTTACCAGAATGAAGATTAAAATCTATACGGCTTTTTCTGTGATCGGTATTCTCTTCACTGTTGTTCTATGGTTGGTCGATCTCGCATTCAAGTTTACTGAAAGTGTATAACGCAACCAAATGTTCACACGATTTTTTAGATAAAGTTCCTACATATAGGTGTAGTGATCGGATGATGCTACACTCACGAAGTCGCGTGATAGTACGCGCAATATATAGTAGGAGATGCTGAAAATGAGAAGAGAAAGACGGAGACGCTATCGGGGTTTACTGAAGCGTACTCAAACAAAGTATTCACTTCGTATCGTCATGGGGAAAATAAGTTTCTAAAGTAATCGTCCTTCGGACGATGTTGATCCTTCGGATCAACAAGTTCATTTAATACTTATTTGAATTGGTTATGTTTAAGTTCTATTGGGTTTCTTTAGAGTCCTATAGATATGTATATGCTCTTTTCCCAATTGGAAAATTTTTCTTGGGGCTTGACAGAAGAAAATGGTGCTTACGTTTAGGGTCATGGAGGGATCGTCCTCTGTGACCCTTTTTCGTATCCCCCTCGGGGGTCTGAGACTCAATACAGAGCCCCTAGAAAAAAAAGTCTAAAACCCCTTTGTTTTCAACCACTTACAAATCAACTATTTTTCCCCTCGGGGGAGAATCCTCTTGACTCGACCCTTGATCGTGTGTATCTTTAGGGGGCTTTCGAGAGAGGTGTCATTTGACTGAGTTTTCCGCGTTTTCTTCCCTTTCCGCCGTCCTGCTTGCGCTTGGCGACGATTCCCTCCTTTCCACTGCCGAGGCTATTCTGGCGCTTCCGATTCATCGACGCGCCGCTGCCATCGCCGCTGCTCGTCGCAAGCTCGCTGCTCGTCGAAAGACTTCCGCAGTCCTTCGGAAGCGCGCCGAACGGCGTGAGTTTAATTCGCTTGTCTTTCCCAAGGCAACGAAGCGAGTCACTCGCGCCGATGCCGATCATACCCTTCGGCTCTCTCCTTCCTCTTCCGACTCCGACGCGATGAAGGCATTCCTCGCGAACGGTGGAGAGATCAAGGTTCTTTCGACGCGGAACTCTGCTGGCTTCAAGCCTAACAAGGCTCGCGTCTCTGGTGGTTCCACGGTCACTTCTCTTGACAAGTCTCGCCGCGCTCACAGCAAGGTCGATCGCGCGATTCGGTCTTCTCGCTAACTTACTCTTTCGAGGTATCAACTCCAATGTCTGTTTCCTTTGACTCCAATCTGCTGCTCACTCGAAACGAGCAGTATCTTGCTGCGCGCAAGAAGCTCGTCAATCTTGATACGATCAACTCCCTCGCGAATCTTCTGGCTCGCGAGGATTTGACCGTTGTTCATGACCCTTCTGCTCCGACTGCTTCGTTTGTTCCTTCGACGCGAGTTCTGACGCTTCCCGCTTGGAACAACATTCCGAAGATCATCTACCTTCTCTTTACGGGTCATGAGATTGGTCATGCTCTGTTCACTCCGCCGGATGGCTTTGATCATCCTCTGGTTCGTCGGGATCTTCTCCACACTCCTTATCGTAACATCCTCAACATTTCCGAGGATGCTCGTATTGAGAAGCGCACCAAGCGGAAGTATCCGGGTCTTCGCGCTGACTTTGCCGAAGGCTATGAACGTCTGTTCAAGGCTGGCTTCTTTGGTGTCACCGTTGACGACCTTGCTGGTCTGAACCTTGTTGATCGTCTCAACATTCGATACAAGCTGGGTTCTTTGGTTGCGGATCTGATTCCCTTCGCCGATGGCGAGGAGAGTGACTTCCTCGATCGCGGCTTCTCTCTGGAGACTTTCGAGGAAGCTGTTGTTCTTGCCAACGATCTTTATGATTACCTTGCTGATACCAGCAACGATTCTGAAGACGGTGAGTCGGGAGAGTCTGGTGAAAGTTCGGAGGAGTCCTCCGAGTCTTCCGAAGAGTCTTCCGAAGAGTCTTCGGAGGATTCTGGTGATTCTAGCGATTCGGGTGACGAGTCGAGTGAGGAGTCTGGTTCTGATAACGGTAACGACGAGTCTGGAGATTCCAACGATGCTGGATCGTCTGGTGACGAGACTTCCGATTCCGATGGCGACTCCTCTTCGGGTGACGCTGGTGATGACTCTGAGGATGGTGATTCCTTCGACGATTCGGAAGAGTCGGTTGCTGCTGGCGGAAACGAAGCTGGCACTTCCAGTGATGACTTCAACGATAGCATCGCTTCCATCACCGATGAGTTCTCTCGTTCTGCGCTGGAGTCTCTCGTAGACACCGACGCGCTGAAGACTCGTCACTTGAACATCCCGTTCGATCGTGTCGATTGGGAGAAGGCTGTTCATGATACCGATCGTGTCCTTCGCGAGTGGGACGAGAACGTTTCCAATAACTTTAGCAACAATGCTGATCTGATTGGCACGTTCAACGTAACTCTTCGTAATGAACTTGCTTCCTTTCTTTCGCGTGCGAAGCCTGTCGTCTCTTATCTCGCAAAGGAGTTTGAGATGCGAAAGGCTGCTGATGCTCATCGTCGAGCTTCGGTGTCTCGCACGGGAATGATCAACGTCGGCAAGCTCCATGCCTATCAGTATGAGGAGGATATTTTCCTTCGGAAGACGACGATGCCTGACGGTAAGAATCACGGTATGATCATGTACCTTGATCTTTCTGGTTCGATGGCTGGCAACATTGCTGGTACGATTGACCAGTTGATCAATCTGGTTCTGTTCTGCAAGCGTGTCCAGATTCCCTTTGAGGTCTATGGCTTCAACGATAATGCTGGCTACTCTGGTGATGACAGAACTTCTCATTCCGGTCTGTCGGTTGGTGATCTTGTTCCTGCTCAGTGTGCCTACCTTCGGAAGTTTGTCTCTTCCGACTTGAAGCCTGCGGTGTTCAAGCGTGCGCTTGAGTATCTCTTCTTCATGCGAGAGTATTGGGCAAACTACAGTGGTCGGAACACTGACAGTTGGCTCGGCAATTATCCCGGTGCCAAGTGGCTTCGTCCGAATAAACGGGACTACCTTGGTTCGACGCCTCTCGATGATACTCTGATCTATGCTCATGGTATCATTGACGAGTTCCGCCGAAAGACTGGTGTTCAGATTTGTAACTTCGTTGTTCTCTCTGATGGTCAGTCCAATCGGTTCGATACTTGGAACGATGGTTCTTTGAGAAACAATGGGAATTGCTCGATCGGTTACGATTCCGATTATCATCGTGAGTCTCATTGGATCTATGACGAGAAGACTCGCGAGGTTGCGGAGACTGGATGGGGTGGCAATTCAACTGCTCTTCTTCTCAAGTCTCTGAAGGCTCGCCATGATCTTCGGGTCATTGGGTTCTATCTTCTTCCCGCGACTCGCAGGGGTCGTCAGGAAATGAACGAACTCAACGGTATCGTTTCCGATGATGTTTGGGAGAAGTTCAAGAAGGACGGCGTTCACGTTTCTGGTGCTGCTGGTTATGATACTCACTTCGTGATCAAGGATGGCAAGAGTCTCAAGACCAGTGATGACGATATGTTCGGATCGGTCGCGGACAATGCCAAGGCTTCTCAGATTCGTTCTGCCTTCAAGCGAGGTTCCAAGAAGAAGGTTTCTTCTCGGGTTCTCATCAACTCGTTTGTTGACGTTATCGCGTAAACAAACTTTTCATTTTCTAGTTCAACAAAAAAGAGGTTCATTTCATTATGTCCAATCGTCAGTCCCGTGCTACTGTTGCCGACAAGAACAAGTTCATCGAGCTTGCTCGCGAAGAGTTTGGTGACACCATTTCGCGTAAGGACGTTCTGCTCCTTTGCGATAAGCATGACCTCCCTACTCCGACGTGGTTGATGGGTGGCAAGTTCTCCGCTGGTCGCGGACTCTATGCTGTCCCTGCTCCGTTTGAGTCTGGGTCTTCGGCTGCTCCTGCTCCGAAGAAGAAGAAGGCTGCTCCGAAGAAGAAGGCTGCTCCGAAGGTCGTTGAGTCTTCTTCGGATTCCGTCGTTGAGTCTTCTTCGGATTCCGTTGATGGTGCTTCGTCGGTTCGTTCCGGTCTTCTCGAAAGTCTGGTTCCTTCCAAGTCGAAGAACTTCGTTCCTTTCGGTTCGTTCAGTGACGTTCACACGATCATCGCTTCGGAGATGTTCTACCCTGTGTTCATCACTGGTCTTTCCGGTAACGGCAAGACGTTCGGTGTCGAGCAGGCTTGTGCGAAGGCTGACCGTGAATGCGTTCGCGTCAATCTCACCATCGAGACTGACGAGGACGATCTGATCGGTGGCTTCCGACTTGTCAATGGCGAGACTGTTTTCCAGAAGGGCCCGGTTGTCGAAGCGATGGAGCGTGGTGCTGTCCTGCTCCTCGACGAGATTGATCTTGCTTCCAGTAAGATCATGTGCCTTCAGCCGGTGCTTGAGGGTAAGCCTCTCTTCCTCAAGAAGATTGGTGAGGTCGTCGAGCCCGCTGCTGGCTTCAACATCGTTGCCACTGCGAACACCAAGGGTAAGGGTGATGAGGCTGGACGCTTCATCGGAACCAACGTGTTGAACGAAGCGTTCCTTGAGCGTTTCCCGATCACGTTTGAGCAGCCTTATCCGTCGCAGTCGATCGAGAAGAAGATCGTTGCGAAGGAACTCAAGCTCCTCGGTGTCGAGGACAACGAGTTCGCTGCTCTTCTTGTCACTTGGGCTGACACGATTCGCAAGACGTTCTTCGACGGTGGTGTCGATGAGATCATTGCGACTCGTCGTCTGATTCACATTGCCAAGGCTTTCTCGATCTTCAACGATCGCCTGAAGGCTGTTGAGCTTTGTGTCGCTCGCTTCGACGAGGAGACGAAGGAGTCCTTCACTGAGCTTTACAAGAAGCTCGATGCGGAAGCTAATGCTCCTGCTGTCGAGACGATCGTTGAAGCTGGCTCTTCGGACACGGTGTCCGGTGATGCTTCGGATGACTCGCTGATTCCGTTCTAATATGGAATCATAAATGAATGTATGCTCCTGTAGCTCAACTGGTTAGAGTCCTGTTCTTATAAAGCAGATGTGATGTGGGTTCGAGTCCCACCGGGAGTACCATTCATTTCTTTTGTCGCTACTATCACGCGCCTAACATCTTTGGAGTTTTGAATATATGTCCGCATCTTTTATTGAAACCAAGTATGATGGAATCACCGTTGCTCGTCCTTCTCTTCGGAACGGCGGCAATTCCAATTTCATCTATAGCGTTGGTGATCGTCGGTCGCTTTTTCTGAAGTATATTGAGAGGAAGTCAACGATGGCGAGTCGGGGGTTTGACGTATACAAGTTCATCGACGAGGATAACAATCGGTTCATTTGTTTTTCTGATAGCGTTGCGTTTGATGATAAGGAAATTGAGATTGGTTCTTGTTATATCATGAATGCCACGATCAAGCGTCATGCGAAAGATACCTATTCGGGAGACGAGGACAATCACATCAATCGTGTCAAGGTTCTTCGGGATCTTGGTAAGAAGGAGAATAAGTAATGAGTGTTCCCAATATCAAGTACATTGTTGAGGATGCGATCAATCGCATTGACTCGGAACTTTCTATTTTTGCTGATGAAGTTGTAGAGCCTGAATCGGAATCGGTACTACACACGGCGCATATTATTGTCTCTAGTCTTCTTGAAGATATGGATCGGGAGATCGAGGCAAGCGGGGGATACCTAAAGTGAAGACTGCTATTATTGAAGAGATTCTTGAACCGATCGTTGTTGTATTAGAAAACCTTTCTGATGCCGAAGACATTGCCCACTTGAAGTTGGCACTCAACGCTGTTCGATCTGACTTGAATAGTTTTCTCGGTGACGTTTTCGATCCTGAAGATTCGTATGACTTCAGTGATGATGTGTTCGACGACGAGGGGTTTTAGATTCTATATATGTTTAACGGGGCTGTATCTCCTGTGGTTTCTACCCACTAGAAAGAGTAATTGGATACATGCGGGTTCGACTCCTGCCAGCCCCGCCATTTTTTAAAAAAGGAACTTTAATATGAGTATTGATGAGATTGCTGAAGATGTTTACCAGTCTTCACTGACTCGTTTGTTTGCCAACACCGCAGGTGTTATGTATACGGTGAGGGATGCTGCGGTGATCGAGGCAAGTCATCGTGGTTTTGTTGGAAACGATCTTATTGAGATTGTGGATTATGTTGAACTCATAGATGATCGCTCACGATTCATCGAGTATTACTCTCAGGTTCATGGTGTTCGACCGTGTAGGAACGAGATTGAAAGATTTACTCGACTGTCTCCCGTTGAGAGGATCATCGAGATTGGTAAGTTGGCAGAGGATGTGATTTGAACATGACTATTCCACGACGATGCGTGGTTTAGTCGAAGAAATGAGATGGGCTCGTAGCTCAATTGGCAGAGCAGAACACTTTTAATGTTCAGGTTCTCGGTTCGATTCCGAGCGGGCTCTCCATTTCATTTGCTGGGTTGGTGGAATTGGTATACACAGGAGACTTATATTATTTGAGCACTTAGACAGGAAACTTCTAAGTGAATCTGGTTAAATTCGGGGAAACCTTAACAGGTTGTGCTGATGGCAATCCCGAGCTAAGTTAGTAGGAGCCTATATTCTTTCCTCTATAGGTTGGAGTTTGGGCATGACAATTTGGACAAAGCAATCTTAGATTGTCGAGACTATTGTCTGAATTATTTCCGTTGATATGATCAAGTTCTAAAGGTATTGGTTGTGAATTCCATTCCTTTAGATCACAGCTTGAACATTGATGTTGGAAAACGCTTTCAGATAATAATCTTTTTCTCAGTTTGTTTGATTGTATTGGAAATTTGTTAGATAGATATTCTTGAATGTCTCTTTTGGGACCGAAGGTTTTGCCTCTATGTATGGCTTGACCTTTCATGTGAGACGTATCAAGGTCAAAGTGATTTATGGCTTTTCGTAAGGTCGCGTAGTTGCCTCCGAATGCTTTGATGTTTAGCTTTATAAGCACTTGTCTATATGATGGCGATGTAGCAACAGCTTCTCTTAGTTGTTCTTCAGTGTATTTAAAAAGTTTCATATAAATATCTCCTACTAAAAAGTGTAGAGACTTGACAGCCAGTCCCTAAGTGTTCTCAGCATATGGGAAAGAGAAAGTCCAGACCACAAATGCCTTTACCATATTTATAAGATTTGGTATTTTGAGGTAGCAACGAAAGTTGTAGTTGGTAAGAAAATCTCCCGACCGAAAGGTCATGCGGGTTCGATCCCCGCACCCAGCACCATTTTTTATACGGCGCGTAGCTCAGTCTGATTAGAGCGTCCGCTTTGGGAGCGGAAGGTTTCGCAGGTTTGAATCCTGCCGCGCCGACCATTTTTTTATAAACAACAATAGGAGAAATGATTTGCCTTATATTAGCAAGCAAGACCGTGGGTTGATTGACGATAACGCAGACTATACTGGCATGTCTGGATTGTCCAATTTCATTAAGAAGCTGGATACACTCAGAGCCAGTGTGGGGGATGTTGACATGGCATATCACCCCGGAACACTGAACTACATTATCACTCGTTTGTGTGATTATTGGTGTCGGGATTGGGAAGGTGAAGCCAATTACGAAAAGTATAATACAGTGATTGGTGTGCTTGAGTGTGTCAAGCAGGAACTCTATCGGAGACAGATTGCTCCGTATGAGGATAAGAAGTGTGAAGAAAATGGAGATGTTTATTATGAGTAAGGAATTGAAGCCTGTTGTCTATGTTGCTGGAGTTTTCAGTAATGGTGACACTCTTCCCCTTGAGGAGCAGGAGAGGAATCGTGCTGCTCTTCGATACTACAGCGCGATCTTTATGAGAAAGGGATATGCTGTTCTTTCGCCTATTGAAAATGATCAGTGGGCATTCGAGAGTGGAATCATTTCTTATGATGAGGTGATCGAGTCTGACCTTGCCGTGATCGCAAAGTCTGACTATATCTTCTTCGGTCCCGGCTGGAAGGATGGTCACGGAACTCTGATTGAGTATGAGTTTGCCAAGAAGAACAATATTCCGATTCTGTTTGATGTGGATGATGTTCCTCATGCGAAGGATCTTCACCGAGATTAAATGTCACTAAGCAAGGAAAATAAAAAGGCTCGAAAGTTTCTTCGTGCCTTGATTGAGCAAGCTGAATGGATGGGTCATACAGCACACTATCCTATCAAGGTTGCTTTCTATCCTGCCAAGAAGATGGATGATTGCTACGCAACCACCGAACTGAAAGGCAGGGGCAAGAAGAAATATTTTGAAATTGCCTTCGATGAGGAATATCTAAATACGCCACACGGTCGAGACTTGTGTCGAGTCAACATGGTTCATGAACTCGCACA
>CENS01070530.1_pt1 | contig 30516 bp, 10 predicted proteins | sample 530201 | NCBI WGS metagenome assembly CENS01 (sample SAMEA2619747, study PRJEB7988) | marine metagenome | biome: marine biome (ENVO:00000447); feature: surface water layer (ENVO:00002042); material: "saline water (ENVO:00002010), including plankton (ENVO:xxxxxxxx)" | depth 5 m | reverse complement strand
AAAGTAGTTGTCTCATTAAATCCAAAATCATCATCAGGTCCAAGTAAGGCATCGTCTGCCGCATTGACAACACCATCATTATTTTTATCCGTCAATGCCTTAGGAGTTGCTGTATATCTCATCTCACGCCTTGCTTTCTTGGTATCAGTGCCAGCATGATAATCAACCTGAACTTTCTTGATAAGACCATCAGAATTATCAGCAACAGGACCAAACATGTAGGTCTTGGCAGTGAATCTTAAGGTGTAAATTATCGCTCTTCTTGTGGAAAAATCTCCTTCATAATCATCTTGGAAAGAAATACTATCTAAAACAATTGGAACATCTCTTGTTTCTCCAATTGAATCGATCAAATCAATAGTAACATTGAATGATGGTTGAAAATATGGCAAAATCTGCTCTACAATTTGAAGAGCATCATCATTTAATTTTGCCAAAATATTAAGTTCAAACCCCATATTATAGGGAACTGGCATAAAAACTTTTTTTACTTTTGAATTATTTTTATCTACTGCCTTAAATGTTTGAGTAATACCAGTTTTTCTTGCAGAGTCATATTGAATACCACTCATTTCAAACGACAATCTTGGGAGTGTTATTTGAACTGGTTTATTAAGATCTGCCTGTTGTTCTAATCTAGCCAGAAATTTTTGAGACGGTCCATATGCGAGAGGAACTTTCATTTCACTATAACTGTTTCCAGAGGAATCATCATGGCGAATATTGATTTGATTAAACAATGTGCCAAAGGCAACAATTGTTTTTCTCATTATTTCATGATAGTAATAAGTCCCTAACATCAGTATGTACCAAATGGATTTGTTTCTGTAAAGTTCAAAATAGAGTCAGCCTCTGTTTCGAATTCCTCACCTTTATCGTATTTATCACTAGACTCGGCAGATTTAATATAATCAACAGTAAATTTAGCACCAGATGTAGCACCAGTAATAATGTCTCCTGCAACAAATGTTCCGTTTGTTGTTCCCAACTTTAGAATATTAGTTGAAGCGTCCCATGTTTTTACTCTGGATGTGGCACCGGATATGGATCCAACAACAACTTCATTATATTGGAAAGTTCCAATACCAGCACTAGCGGGATTGGATATGGTTATAGTTGGAGCAACCTCATATCCTTCACCTGGATTAGAAATATACAATGAAGTAACTGTATTGGCAGCGGAAACATTTGCAATGATGATCGCTCTAGTCATACCAGATAACGAATATTCTTTATCAGAAACACTATTTCCAATACTGACATTGGGTGCAGAAATATATTTTGTTCCTGGATTTGTAATTGTAAAACTAGTTACAACGCCACTAGTAATTGATGATGTTGCTTGTGCCGTAACTCCAATTTCAAAATCCTCAAGAAAAATTCTATTAGATGCTTGTGCTCCGTTATAAACTGAGGCATCATCATAAAATTCTAAATTATCAATATATTGAGTTGTTCCAGTTCCTGCCAGACTGAATTGTCCATTAAGTAAAAACGTTTGATTTTGATAAAATGAACCATCTCCATAAGTAGCAAGATTTTCTGAATGTTCTAATACTCTTCCATTAGATCCACCAATTTGTGTTGACCACCAAGCAAAGAATATACCATTGAAACTAAATTCAAATGTATACCATCCAGCACCATTGTCTAATTCATCCAAATCAATAGTAAATCGATCATCAAGAGTGTTATTAGATAAATTTTCTACTTGAACTAAAACTCGTTTGTTGGTGTCTTGCCATTTAACTTTAAATTTATCAGAACTATAAAGATATACAGAAGAACCTGGTGTTTGCCCACCATCATAATACCAATCAAATTTTACAGTTCCTACATTATCGGTTCCCTCCCTAGTATCAAAATTAGTGGAATTTTCTAACTTAGCTGCATAAGTTCCGGAACTTACAAAGTCCGTTGATGCATATGACGGAAGTGCTGGAGCATCAATAATAACAGATGGTGCTGTCCCATAATATTTACCTCCATTAGTAACTGTCAATGCCGTAACAGTTCCTGTGCCTACATTTACAGTTGCTGTTGCTGTTGCTCCTGGTCCTACAGGCGTGGAAGCAGATACTGTTGGTGCTGTTGGATAACCATCTCCACCAACAAATGTTGGATTGCCTGAATCATCAACACCAACTCCAACAAGATTTAACGTGCTAATTCCTTTGGATACTGTTTCAATTGAACATGTTGCTACCGCACCAGTTCCACCACCACCTGATATTGTAATTGTTGGTGCTTCAATATAACCAGCACCTGGATTTGTAAGATAAATTTGATCTACAGAATATACATTATTCTTATTCCTAATTGTTGCTACTGCAGTTGCATTTGTTCCACCGGCAGGAGCTGCTGAAATAGAAACAGTTGGAATACTTGTATAATCATATCCATCATCAATTAGAGTTAATTCTCTAATATACCCAGTATTAATTGTTGCTTCTGCTAAAGCAGTTACTCCAGATCCAACCAAAACTAATGATGTAATATATCCTTGAGTTTCAATAACACTATCAATTTCTTCAGTCGTTGTGCTCAGTTGATTCCATCCACCAAGTTCATCTTGATATTCGAAGAGTTCACACTTAAGTTGATAAACATAATTTTTACCTAATTGGTAAAATGGTTGTTCGTGCTCAACAAACTTAACCTCAAAAATTCTTTTACCAAGTGGAAAATATATTAGATCTCCTTCTCTTGGTCTTGTAATTACATTAATTTCAGAATCATTAGCATCATTTGCCCCACTCAAAAATGGAGCAATAAAATCTTCAAACCTTTCTTTTGAAATTGTCACGGTGAGTTCATCTTTCAAACTCATACCAAATTTGGTCATTATATCTCCGGCACCACCGTAACCATCAAAAGTATTAACATATGCCTCAATGGCAAAGTTATCATCAAATTTTGATGACTCTATTTCATTCAATATGTTATCTTGATTTACAATTTTGCGGGGAATATAAATTACCTCAACACCATAAATTGTAAGTTGTTCATTGATCAACTCTTGAATTAGTCTCTGTTCACTTTGTGAACCTTGTAAAAAGAAAGGATTGAGTGGCATTATCCAATAAAGTCGTAGGGTGGCAGTTCATAATCTTGCATCATTCTTTGTTTGAGAGATTCTATTTCTCTTTCACCATCTTCATAAATCTCTCTTCCATTTAATTCAATTCCTCCAGGAAGTTTAACTCCTCTAAACTTAATCAAATTCTGTCCCCACTGCCTTTTAATAAGAGCAGTAAGATATTGCTTTACAAAACTATCATTATAAACCTGATTAAAGTCGGCAGGATCAAGTGCTCGATAACAATCTATTACTAAGTATGTATCTTTTTCTTGAGCACTCCAATCAAAGTCCAAATATAATCTATCCTGTCTTTTATTAAATCTAACCTGTTTATCTGTAGTTAAAAGAAAATCAATATCTTCAAGATATGTTTTAACCATGGAATACTGCAATAACTCAACAGAGTTAAAATAATATAAGTCATTTAAAAATAATTGATACTTTATACTAAACATTCCACCAGAAATAGAACTGGTATCAAATTTAAATATCTTTTCAATACCAATTACTGAATCTGGAACCTGAAGATAATTTGAGTTTTCATAGAAACTAAATGTAGTTGCCGTCCCAACAATACTAGAAGTAGCAGAAGTTGTTGCTATACCAACTCCACCGGCACCACCTGCCTTTCCTCTATCAATATCTTCTTGAGTGATCTTATATTTAAGATACATTCTTTCGACACCATCAAAGTGTCTCTCGTTGTAAAATTGTATTGCATCATCTACAAGATCATCTACTTGATCATCGTCAACATTGATCTCTAACACCGGAGCACCAAGTCTCCTAAAACAATAATCAATTAGTCCTTGTCTTGTACTTGGTTTTGCCATTAGTAAACACCTCCATCGATTTCTCCGGCAGTCATTGTACCTGCTATATTTACATTATTACTAAATGATGAAATACCAACAAAAGTTGAAACGCCAGTAACATTAATATTATCACTAACATCAACAGAAGAATTTATATCAAGATCACTTGCAAATGTTGATATTCCAGTTACATTTAGAGTTTCACTAATATTAGTAACATCTAACTCTGTTCTTCCGTCAACATCTAAGTTTTGGGAGATATTAAGATCTGACCCAAAAGTAACGCTACTACCAAAAGTTGTTATTCCTGATATATTTACATCATCTAATTCTGTCTGTCCATCAACGTCTAAAGAAACACCGATATTAAAAGTTGATCCATCAAAAGTTAAATTACTATCATCCTCTAATTCTCCACCTGTACCAACTATAACAACACGATTTAAACTTAAATCCTCTACTTTTAGAGAATTTATTTGAGCATTAGCATTGGCATCAAGTAATCCACTAAATGTTGCAATATCAGAGACATTTAATACATCTAAATCAGTTTGACCATCAACATCTAAGTTACCATTAGCATCTATATTATTCGCAAATGTAGAAATGCCAGAAACGTTTAACTGCTGTGATGTTAAATTCCCAGTAATAGTAACTCCTAGTGTAGAAACACCAGAAACATTTAATCTTGAAAAATTAGCACCTCTCCATCTTTTAGATGATGTGCCAAGATCATAAGTATCATCAGTATTTGGTACTAAACTTGATGTAAATTCACCAGAAATATTGATGTTATCTTCATTAGAATCACCTAGACCAATAGTTCCACCTTGAAATGTAACATTTCCCTGAAACGTTGATACTCCGGTAACATATAAATTTCTACTTAGATTTAAATCATTACCAGTGATAACTCCAAGAGAAGAAATACCGGAAACATTTAAATCTCCATCTATTGTAACGGTGGGATTTGAGGAAAGTATTATGGCAGTGCCAATTGAAAGAATGCCATTAGCACTGTCTATGGAGATTTCACTTGAACCACTTCCAAATGAAGTTTCTCCTAAAATTGTTAAATTTCTTTTTATAAACGCATCTCTTTCAATATATAAATCACTTCCAAATGTTGCTATCCCTACAAATGTCGAAAGTCCGCTAACATGAGATCGTGTTACCGAACTAATACCACCTATTACATTTAAAGCTGTTGTAGTTGCTCCTCCACCAACTCCACTGCCAGTAGAGGTAGAAACAACTTTTATAGCATCTGCTTGCCCTACACGAACGTTAATACTCGATGTATTTGCTTCACGAACTCTAATTTCTGGCGACATTATTTCGTGACTCCCTCCCTTACAAGAGCAGATCCTTCAACCACTCTAGTTTTTGATAGATCAGATGTTTTTGTAATTACAATATCGTAAACATACCTTCCAGGTTTTAAATCTGAGGTTTGTGTTGGAGTCAACTTTATACTAACTTGCCCTCCGGAAGGATTTGTAGTATCATCAACTGTAAAATCTGTTTTGGTAGTACTACCAGAATGTTTTCTTAATTGTGCGGAAGCGTCATACAAAGACAAATCTACAGCAGTGTTTGAAGCATTGGTCAAATTAAAGGTCTGCTCAAAACTAGCACCTTGATTGATGACAATATTACTAACATATACAGCAGCCATCTAACTCAATATACGGTTCTCTAATTAGTATTTAGGGATATATTTATGCTAAACGGTTTAGAATTTCCTTTAAAGCATCTTTTATGTCACCGATATCTTTTTTCATTTCATCTAATTCTTCTTTCTTTTTATCTCTAATTTTTAAAGACTTAAGATAATTATTGTATCCAGAGTCATCCATGTTTACAATCGCTCCAGTTGTTCTGTCACGATATAAATTTGAATGACCCTCAACTTTAATATAATTATTCATCTTAGTGCTATAGCTCTGATATCTGAGAATCTTGGGAATTGTGCTTGATTTGATCCAGACATTACAATTTTTATAGCAAATCCAATAAATGGAGTATTATTTTCAGATGTATATTGATATTCTCTGAACTCATTCAGATCGCTAGATGGTACAAAAGCATCTGGTTTTCCACTATTTTTAGTCAAATCAATAACCTCATCTCCAAAAGCATCATCATTAGTAGATCTTAAATTATCAAATCCTGGAAATAATTTAAAAGACTGCTCAACTTCAGATGAATCTGGTCTAATCAAACGATATAGCACTCTAAAGTCTGTTGAAAAATGCCTATACGCAGATAAATAAACCCTTAATCCAGTAGCTTCTTTAGATAAACGAACATCTTTGGAAACATAAACTGCTGCATGTGGATCATCTCCATTAATATCTTTAATTTCCGAATTACTAGAGTAATCTGTAATTGGATTATTCAATCTACTTGATATAAATTCTACTATCCCTAATGTATCTAATCGAATAATTGGTGAAATAAACTTATTATCAGAAGATAAATTGAGAATTGTGCTAAATGATTTACCTCTAAGTAAATTATTAGCATATACATCTTCATTAGATTTTGATGCTACCATGCGAAGACTATCAAGTGTGTTATATCCTTTAATCTGAACATCTTCAAATCCTAAGTCTTCGAACGAATTTTCTGCTCCAGAAATACTTCTAGCAGACATTGTTCTTATTCTGGCACTTACCTTTGTTCCAATATTTTCGGCTCCGGATGGAGTTACAATTTCAAAATCAGGTTTTACAGCGCTAAAAATTATATTTTCGGAAGATGTTATTTCAGATCCACCAACTTGTTCAACTTTATTGAAAGAAAGTCTTGGTTTGTTTGCAAGATCGTTTCTTCTATCAACATGAGCACCACTGTCATCACCTCGGTTTATTTCAATATAATAATGATCTGTATCAATATCTGTGGAAGATACATCATGTTTAACTTTATTAATTCTACGAAGAGAAACTCCATTTAGTTCATATTTTTTAACCACAGAATCTTGTATGCCATGTTCTTCGGGAATTTCACCCCTTGTGATATCACTTATAGTATCACCACTTACAGTAGTGTACTTAATAATCTCATTGTTAATAATAAGATATCCAGGTTGAGATCCTGATACAGTAATTCCCTCAAAAGTTGTAAATAATGTTCCTTTTCCTGACTCTAATAAAATGGACGCACCAGATTTTGTTAAGGCAGTTGCAAGTTTTACTCCAGGTGTATTTGGTTCAACGTTATCAATTAAAACTTTATTAGTGCTTTGATACATTCCATGATAATCATGAGCGACTTTCAAATGCTTACCATCATTTATTCCAGTATCAAAATTAACACTGCTAACTGAAATTCCAGTAACGTTTGTTACAACATTACTATCATTAATATATTTTAGTTGTCCTGTAAATGAACTCGATTCTCCTTGAATATTAGTTAAGAATATTCTATTTGCCTGACTACTTTCTAACGTATTAACTGTAAATGTTGCTCCATTTCCTTTAGTAGTAGTAATTCCTACGGTATCACCAATCTGATACCCCTTCCCTTGATTTGCAACAGTTACTGATGTTACTTTACTACCACTTGAAGTAACATTTAATGTTAATCCTTCACCGTTACCAGTAATATTTGTAGTGGTAAATGTTTGTGCTGTTAAATTTGGATAGTTTGTTCCACCAGCAGAAACGGAAACACCACTTGTTCCTACACTAGAACCTACACCAGTAATAACAGCAGATGTTCCGGCAAAACCATTACCTTCAATTTTTCTTCCTGCAACAAGAAGACTTCCTGGTGAAGTACTAGTATCAATTGAATTAGTATCAAGATACCCAGTTTGTGGAAGAGTTTTTAAGGCATTTGGACGAAGTTTATGAGATCCTTGCTCCGTATTTCCGGGAACCAGAGTCGGATTTGTAAATGTTGCCGTACCATTCAAAGAAGTAAATTCTGCTTGATATAACTTAAATGTCATATCTTGAGATTGATCTTCCGTCCACTCAGCACCATTTTGGGACTTATAGAAAGTTCCGTTCAAATACTGTCTATTGTATTGTAAAGTTCCATCTTCAAGTAATTGAGATGTTTCATTTGTAATAAAATTACCATGGACAGCTGTCCAAACTTTATATTTAATGCTATTAGCAGCAATCAAAACGATTGCATATGCTTTGCCTGCAGAAAGATAAACTAAATCATCAAATACGAATTTTGTTGCTTTAGTTCCGTCTTCGGAGAATCTGATATAATTTGCTTTAACACCATCATCAATATCATCTTCTGAAGGTGGTTCTAACTGCTTCCATGCTATGACAGTTCTGGAAGGAGCATGATTTTCATTCACTTCTCTAATTTGACATATAACTGGTTGATCTGGATCAACTGTCTCAAAAAATACATCAACCGCAGTGAGAACCATACCATTGGTTCCACTAAACTCGTCTTGTGCTCTTGGAAAATCTACGCCTGCTTGACCAACATAAAATGTTTGAGCAACCGGATCTGTATATTCTACGCAAACTTGATGAGTATGTGAATATGAAGCATTAATATTTGTATTTAAAGTTCCTTTAAATTTCGCTTTAATATCGAAAGAAGATCTATTTTCTTGAGTGAAAATTTCATTTTCATACTCTGTATAAGTTCCTTCTGACTGATATGTAGTTTCTACAAAAGTGATTTCGCCATCTTCACCAGGTAAAATATCTTCATTAGTAGGACTTGTACTTACTTTAAATGTTTTTATGCCAGTTTTAATTCTTATTGGAGGTACTGGTTCTTCATTTGGATCTCTTATGAAGAAAGATCCTGTTACTTGACCATAAGCATCGGCGAGTAAATCTATGCTGGCAGGAACAGTTGCTGTTGCTTTACTGGTTTGCCCAGTAAGTGTTGCTCCAGGAACAATGTATCCATAATATTCACCTAATTGTTCTGTAGACATTGCATATGTATCTACATTAATAAGAGTTGAACTGTTTGAATATGCTAGAGGTATAAGTGATTGTGGTGTACCATCTACCGTATATCGATGTGGATCATAATTATATGTCCGTTCTGGATTATTATACAATCCTTTTTTGTGGTTAGGAGAGCAAACTCTAAAAGCACCAATTTTTTTATTATTATAGTTAATAACAACCGTTTCCCCAATTTCGAATGCTCCAGAAACTGGTGTAATTTTTAATAATTTTGGAATTATATCAATTTTCTGCCCATCTAAGAATCCATAAAGACGTTTAAATGATTTAAAACCAGCGGCATAAAACTGAACATTTCTTGACCTCATAAATTGATCATTTTCATTTGCAGTTAATTTTAGAGTAGAAAACTTATTTGTATTTGAAAGAGTTACTGTATCACTCTGAGCTTTAAATTTAAACCTAGTTCTATTACTATCACTTCCTGATCCAGTGAAAGTATCTGTGCCCTTTAAGGCGTTTCCTATCTGTACGTTTGTTGGTGTTTGTCTAAGTTCGATAATCTCATTAGATTTTCCTTTTAAAGATAGATCTAAATTTATATTTTTGTTGAAGGTATCTTGAAGTTTAAGGGTTTGTGTATCTGAACTATTTGCATCTAAAGTACTTTGTTTTTCTATTACTTCAGTCCTAGACCAATTATCTGAAGTGGGAATAAGGTTTATACTTCCCTGATATATGGGAACTTCAAATGGATTAACATTTACAGTATCCTTTACACCATCTTTGTTTTCTGTGGAAAATATTTGTTTAATATCTGATTCTATTTCTTTATATGCCAGTGATAGTGTTTGACCAGTTTTTTGAACATTGGAATCCAATAATTCGAAATTAGTTTGGTCATCATAATTAGAATCAATTGTAGCATCTTTTGGAACAAGAAGCATTTTTAAAGATGATCTTACTCTAACAGGAATAATTTCATTAAGACTTGAATTTAATTCAAAAATAGATCTCTTTCTATTAATAAAATCGTAATTTTTAAATGGATCTACAAAGAATCCAGACTTAAATCTATTAAATCCTTCTGCATCTTGTATTTGAAGTGCTTCAACCTTGCTTTCTAGAAGAGACAATGTAGTAACTTCTTCTAATGTAGATACACGATCATCAATAGATCCAATATCTTTCATTGTATATCTTTTATTTTCATTTAAAATAAAAGAAGCGTCACTAGGATTATAAAGATATGGTGGAAGTTTAATTGTGCAGACTTCCATTAAAGAATCGTCTCCTTTTATTGGAGCTTTTGGTTTATCGGATGATATTCCTTTTTCATATATGAAAGATCCATATCTGTTTAAGAAAACACTATCAATTCTTGGAAGATAATACTCATAACCAAAAGAAATACTTTCCTCTGGAGTAAGATAATGAGTTATTGAAGATGTATTAAAACTATCACTTCTACTAGCAAAACTAAATGGAGACTTATTGGTTGCTGTAAATGTTGCTACTCTTGGTCTAAAGTCTATAGTGTCGGATAATCTAATATTCAAATTACCGACATTTGGAATATCATCATTATATCTTTCATTATCATAACTAGAAACTGTAAAGAAATCTCCTTTATCATTTGAAGGAACCACATAGTGATCAAATACGATTGTCAGTCTTTTAGTTGGTTCTGAAGATTGAGGTTTCCTTACAATTCTTGAATAGTCACAATATTCTTTTCTTTGTCCGTTATCCAGAATATAAGAACGAGTAATATCTTTATAATTTCCAAAAGAAATTGATTGTATGGATGATTGAATATTAGATTCTTCAAATTTTACATTTTGTCCTTGAATAAATTTATCGGAAGTTAAATATACAATATTTACTTTACTACCATCTTTACTAACAACTCTTGCTACAACTGTTTTATTACTTACTTCATTTCCTACAATATTTTCACCAATTATAGAGTTTGTTTCAACTCCACTTGTCGAAGAAAACTCTAATTGATCAAAAGTGGGATCGGCAGAGTCTAAAGATTCATAAACAGCAATTACATGTGCAACATCAGGAACATTTAATGAAATTTCTTCATCTTGAACTCTCAATCCATAATATGAATTAGTCGTTAAACCATCATTTAAAGTTCCATTTGTGCTACCCGATCCAGAATTTCTTGATTTTGATATTGTTAATTGAGCACTCTTGGTATATGTTTTTGTTTTACTTCTTATACCTTCTTTAAGTACGGTGGCAAAAATTTGATAAGTCGAAGAAGTATCTTCAAGAGCATTAAAGGTAATTTGTCCTGAAACACTAGTATCAACTTGCTCAGAAGAAAGAGGTTCTATGGTTCCATCATCACTAATTAATGTATATCTTTCTTGATCAAAAGTTTCAAAAACTGAAGAAGATGAAATAGTATCATCGGCACTAATAATATCCGATAAAGGGAGAGTAATTGAACCACTAGATGCCTGTTTTGAAATCTTTTTGGTAGTTCTTAAATTAGAACTACTCAAATTAATTGATGATAAATTTATATGAGGAGTAGGAATTACAAGAGATCCAGATCCCCTTATATCTGCTCCTGCTATGGCAATATTATTAACAGAAACATTGGATGATGGAAGAGCACCGCTGTAGGAAGAATTTAAAGAACTAATCGCAGATACAGTTATAGTACCATCAGCATTTATGATACTTACTCTATTGAAAACAATGGATTGTCCTGGAATTTGATAACGGACAATCATTCCCACTTTCAATCCAGTAATAGATTTCTCTGAGGAAGAAATTACACCGGAAGAGCTTATGGTAACATTATTTCCTTGTATATTAGAAATTCTTCTTGTTCCTAACAAAACATTAGTTCTAAAATCATTAGCACTAACACTACTAAGATCTACACCACTTCCTGCTATAGAAATAATGCTATCACTATCATATTCTGTAATTGTCTTTATGGTTCTTGAATTATCAACACCATTAATTTGAATTTGTTCGCCCCTAGCAAAATCTCCAGAAACTCCGCTAAGTTTTATAGTAGCACTATTAACATCTACAATATATCCACTAGCGCCACTACTTTTACCTTTTATATAATTACCAACTGCCACTCCACCATCCGTATTTAATACAAGTTGTGTATATGTTTGAATATCATATAATTTTAAATCAAATTCCGTTGTATCATCAACATATGCAGCATCTCTTAAATTAAACGAATATAATCGTGCTTCACCAATTGCGTCACCTGGTACTGGACCTTCCTGATGAAATTCATTATATAGTTTTACTACGTTATTTTGAGAAAATGTCCCTCTGGCAGCATTAGTAACAATATTATATCCTACTTCTAAATCTACTTTATCTGTTTTTATATTTGCAACCTCTCTTGGTTTATCTACATCAATAATAACTCCAGCTTCTTTTATAATATCATATCCACGAACATATGCCTTTCCTGGTTGGAGTTTTAAACACATTACATCATCAGATGGTTGATTTTGTTGTTGTGTCAACTCATCATCAAAATATAAACCAGCATTTCCTAACTTATCATTTAGTGAGTTATGTAAAGATGGAATGAATGGAATAACAGAATAATGACCGGACTCATCATAAGTCCTTTGTGCCATGTAGTCTCTAATAATATTATATTCTGTTGTATTGACAGAAGAAACTTTTTTTCCTTCTTTAATACGCATCAATTCTATAAAATCGACAGTATTATTATCATTTAAATCTCTCTTTGTTAAAACGAGTTCGATTTTAAATCTATCAGCTCCTGGAGCAGAATAGTTAGTAAATCCCTTAGCATTATCAAATAGAGATTCATCAGTATCTGATTTAACAATACTCTCTACAATTTGCAGTCCAACTTTATATGAACTATTAGTATTATAATAATCTAATATTAATGTTTGATCCGAAACATTGACAAAATGTTCTCTTACAAAAAATGTTCCTTTATTGATGTAAGCTGCGGTTCCAGTTGCTACTGAATTTGATTCAATAGCAGAAGCAAATGTATTTCCGGCAAATATTGTGGTATTTCCATAGACAACATCTTCGGTACAGAAGAGGTCTTCTCCATCTTGAAATAGAGATACCTCTGTATTATTTACAGAACCAACCGAAGTGTAAAGGACAAATAATGTCGGATTAGTTACTTCTTGAGAATCTGACGTTAAGGCAATATTCTTAACAGTAGCACGAACACCCGATATTTCTCCTACAACAGTCTTTCCGATAAAATTTTTAATATAAACAGAGACATCTACTCCGAAAGTAGATGTATTTAATTTTACTGATTGATATTTATCAACATATCCATGTCCACCTGGAATAACTACAGAACCTTCTTTGAATATATTTGTTCCAAATTTTCCAATTTGATTTTGAAGAATTGATTGAGACGTTGTTAATTCTCTCGCCTGAATTGGGAATCCTGGTTTATATAAAACTTTATGAAAGTTTTTTTCATCATCAAAATCATCATAATATGGTGTGATATTTAAATTAGTTCTTTGTGCCATTTGTTCTTAAAATTCCAGGACGATTTTGATGTCTTCTTTTTGTCTTAAATCTCTTTCAACCTCTTGACGGTTGTCAATATAAATTATGTCTCCCGTCTTTTTATTTATCTCAGGATTAGAAAGTCCAAAAATAAAGTTAGAACCTAATTCTATAATTCCTCCAGAAGATGTTGTATATGCAGTAGCACCTCCAGAAGATCCAAATGTAGTATCAATGGTAATATTATTATCTACAGAACCGGTGGTAATGGTAATACTATTTGGAGAATTATCGTCAGAATTTGTCTTTGTGTAAAAGTTTGAAACTTTCCCATATTGTACAGTGTTTATACTATCAAGATGATCTACACCATTTCCAAAATGAAGAGATCTATCTTGAAAATACTTTAATACTTTTGTGGATGCATTATATGAAGCAACATACCCCCTCGCAGTTCCTCCACCCTTATCCGATGGAATAGTTTGTTTTATTACATTTCCAACATACTCAATCGTATTTGAATCATTTAAAGGACCATTACCATCAACATCTTCTTCTAGTTTTATTGAAAACAAAGAAGAAAAACTATTTTTATTGAAGTTATTTTCAGAGTTAAATTCTTTAGGATTTTTTATAATACCAATTTGAGAAAATTTTGTATCAGTAGAAAAATCAGGATCTGAAGAATCAAATCTGGTGTAAATTAGTACTTTATCTGCTCCTAACTCCTCATAAATATCATATCCATGACCTTTTGATGGTGGAATAATTGGTATTAACTCTGCCGAAATTGACGAATTCTCTTCAGTACCAATTCTGACCGTAGATAGGTCTACAATTCCATAAGTATATCCAGAACCTCCAGCAACTACTTTTGTATCAGAAATTCTTCCTTTACCATCAACAGTAACTAAAACTCTACCACCGGTTCCATCACCAAGAATATCCACTACATACTCACCTGTTTCATATTGTGCAGTTGATGAAGGACTTCCGGGATTTTTAATATAAACTTTTTTAATTTGATTTTTATTAGTATCAGAATTGGATGATTCTCTTACACTTTCAATCTGACTATCAGTTGAAGTTGACCAATCATTTGGCAAAACAATATACTCTGTTGAATCAAACTTTATAATGTCACTAGGAGAAACGGTAAACAAATATTTCCAAACATATCCATCACTGGTAGATCCAGCAGGAGCTGCTGTTGATGGTTCTAAATCTGTGAAAGTTGGCTCATACAAAGAAGCATTTCCGGTAGGATTTGTTCCTGGAGTAGCAAGACCTTTTTTTCCACTAGATCCATTATCAATACAAATATAAACTCTGAAATCACTATTGATTACATAATAATTTGAAGTATATAATAAAGCATCAGAAATTGGAGATAAATTTGTGTCACTATAATCATGTCGATACATATCGAATCTATTGTTTTTTACCCATTCATATTTTTTAACGACTCTTCTAATATTGGAACTTGTAATTTTTTTTCCAAACATCATAGAATCTCTATAATTAGTTAGATATTCTAGATTGTCTGTGGGATCAGGTGTTCCTTCTCCATTATTATCATTCCATGCAGAATTTCTACCAAATCCAGTATTACTTCCTGCTTGAGGAGGTACTGCCGTCGGATTTGGCAATCCAGCAAAAACATAGTAATTATTACTATTCACAGAATCTATGAAATTAGAGGCATTATCTATTCTAAATTTATCTGTTACTACAGCAGGCATATTAATAGTTTTTTAGATATTTATATGTATAATTTAAAATATAAATTAACTTGCTTGACTAATGTTGATGGAAATATGTCCACCATCTCTAAATGTACTATCTCCACCATTCCTATTAATGGATGGGAAAGTTGACAATCCAGCATCAACCGTAAATCCTGTAACTCCAATAGAAATTGGACTCGAAGATCTTGAGAATGAAGTAATTAATCCTAATGAATATCCTCCAACAGGATTTGCAGTTGTTCCAGTCGCAACTAATCCAGTAATACTAGAATCATTTTCAACAATACATGTTATAATTCCAGTAGCAGGAGTTGCTCCTGTCTTACTAAATTCGGAAACATAGTAAATATTATCTAAGAAAGTTGTTCCTATACCAACAAGAGTGGTTCCATCGGATTCTAGTGAAGTAGATCCAGAACCAATTGTAGTACCAAAAATATAGATTGGAGATCCTTGCTGAATTGGATAAAATTCAGCACTTGCAAAACCATCATAAGGTTGATTTTGTTGTTTTAATGTAAATTTAAGAGCAAGATTAGATCCAACAGTGGTCGTACCAATACCAATAACTGGACCAGAAACTCCATAAACAGCATCAAGATCTGTTACTTCTTCGTATGAAATACTGGGGGTATTTACAATAACTCTTGGAGGATTGTTAGCACTATATCCAAAACCAGGATTAACTACGCTAACATTAGATATCGTTCCAGTGGCACTGACTGTTGCCGTTGCCGTTGCCGTAGATCCAATTCCACTATAATTTGTAGTTGTTTCAACAGAAATTGCAAAATCATTTTCTTCATCGATAGAAAATTCATTTACAGCATAATCTAATTGTGGAGGTGCAGCAATTTTTACTGTTGGAGAGAAACCTGTGTATCCAGATCCTCCATCATTAACAGTAAATTCAGTAATAGTTCCACTTGTTCCGACAGTTGCTGTGATAGCAGCTGCCACCGGATTAGTAGCACCAGAAACTATAATTGCTGTTACAGGATCATCTTCGATACCGGATCCACCTGATCTTGATTCATAATCAAACAATCTAGCATCATCAACATACACATAATTTTCTGTTCCTGTTCCATAGATTGAACTAATAATTTTTGCTGATGGAGTAATTTTTGGTTCCAGTGTTTCTCTAACTTTAGTTAAAGTGATACCATTAACAATACGAGTGTTTTTTTGTTTAATCAATTTAGTAGATCTAAAGATTTCAGAATTTATACCATCTCCAATATATAAATTTGTTTCTGCTGTATTAGAATCTTTAATCCCATAGAAAACTCTAGAATCTTGTTTTTTAATAGAGGGAGATTTTTTAAGTTGTATCTCATCACCAGGTTCAAAATCTAATAAATCTTTATTTCTTTCGATTACATCATTTTTATCGGTTCCTTTGTAGAAGAAAATTTCAACTTCATCACCAGTATCACCATCATCATTAGATGCTCTTGGAGCAAGACCAAATTTAACAGATGTTCCACCAATAAAATCATAATTATCAGGATCTTGAAGAACTCCATTTCTCATAACAAATAAAATATTTTTCAAGTCTCCAACATAATCTGGTGATGCTTCAATACTTAGTAACTCACCATTTTTCTTAAGAGGGAATCTAGTTCTAATATCATCTTGAAGACTCTTAATTGGATCTATATAATCCACTTCGCCAAATTGCCACATACCAAAATCATCTGTAAGTTCTTGTGTAACTTCTAATTGGAATTGATTATTCAATTCCTTAAGTCTCCTATCCGTAACAAGACCGACAGCAGTTACAACATCACCCAACTTATAAGAATAACCAGGAACAACTACTTTAAAATCAGTAACTTCATATAAAGAAAACTCATTATTTGGTCCTGTAGTGAAGGTAGATGGTCCTACAACCGCATTTATTCTTAGTCCGGTTCCGGTTTGTGTAGTTGCTCCTACATCACGTCTACTAACACCAGTAACCGCTAAACGCTCATATGATGGTTCTGATACTTGAATATTAGGATTATCACTGTAACCAGATCCTCCATTAACAATGGTAAACTCAAGTCTTCCCCCACCATGTGCTGGTGCAGTGCCAACATTAACAGTAAAGTTGGTAGCGTCAATAAACGTTACGGGTGTTGCGATACCCACCACAGGATCAGTTGAACGTGGATATAAGTGTTCTGTACTATAATTATCTTGAGCACATGAGAATTTAAATGTATCAGTTGCTATAGTTACAGTACTAGAATTACTTAAACCATGATTCGTTGTAGTATTAAAATGAAGTATTCCAGTATTGGGATAATATGTTGTGAGTCCAACATTTATAAGATTTTTGTCTAAATTACCATTAGAAGTAGAAAGGTCTTTTTCAATACTAAGTAATCTATAAGTATTAAATCCAACTGGTTGAGCAGTAATTGATGCTCCAACTCCAGTGCTGTCAGTTATGGTAACTGAAATTCCAACTAAGTTATTATAACCAGATCCAAATGTAAGATCATCGTAATATGGCATTATTACCCCATTTCCAGTATATGTGTTAACACCAGAAATAGACTGTCCAATACGAATATCGAATTTAGTATCAGAACGTTTTCTGATAACAGAGAAACTATTATTACTAATTGATGGGAAAGTTGCAGAACTACTATCATCAATAAAAGATAATCCATTTAATCTTACAGTGTCTTTCTCGGAGTCTGTAAATGAAAGACCATGGGCAGAAAGAGTAGTAACTGATAATATTCCAGTATTTGAATCATAGAATGCAGTATCTATACCAATTGAAGGACCTGTAGTTGCAATACCCACAAGACTTGTTATTTGACCACTATTTACAGTTGCTCTTACTTTTGCTCCAACAAGAGGAGCATATCCAAGTCCAGGTGTTGATCCTAAAGAAACTACTATTCCTCCTCTTGGTAAGAAGTTTTGATTGACATCATCCACTGATTTAACATCAGTTATAGACTCATTGACATATGAACCCGAAAATCTGACAGTAGAAATATAATCACTTCCAATTTTAGATTCTATGATCTGAAAGTTATTAAATTTGCTGTTATCAGTAATTGGAGTTTGGAATACACCATTGATAAGTAAGAATCCATTTCCACCACTAGTGCCTATACCTGTTGTAGGATTCGATCCTTCAACAGATAATTTAAAATCTTCCGTAATACCATCAAATTCTTCTGATATATCATCATAAACAAAATTTGTTGAGTAATTATTTCTTAGGAAAACTCTTCCACTAAATGATGATCTTGTGAAAGGAAGACCACTTAAAAGTTCTTCCCCTTGTGGATTTCCTCTTGGTGCCTCTGAAAAGTGAATTTTACTTTCTTTTATATTATAAGATCCTTTAAAAATTCTTGCCGTCGAACCATCATCATGTGTAGATTTGGAGCTACCAACAGATCCTCTTTCAACTGTTACTAAACTAAATGTGCCGATACCTGGTGTAATCGGACCTACAGAAGTTGTTCCAACACCAACATTGGTAATATTCATATATTCATTATCTATTTTTAAAATATTGCCAACTTTAACAGTTGATATTCCACTTAAACTAAATGTGGTATCAGAGTCAGAAATTTGAGAACCTGTATTATTTTCTAAAGTTTTGGTAATATCAGTAAAAATTAAAGGATATTGTGTAATACCATCAATGGAAATAATAGTTTTAGTATTAGATTTTGCCATCTCAAACACATGAGCATTTCCTGATCCAACACTAGTAAATGTAACAGCAGATCCCACTACAATGTTACCATTTACATCATATGATCTTGTTGTTGAAATTTGGAATGTATCTTCATCTGTTTTAATAGCAAAAACAGATGCTGGTAAAGTATCAGTTCCTCCACTTTCACCTTTGTAAGTCATTGAGGTTACACCAATAGAATCGAAAGTAGATTTAGGTGTATAAATTAGTTCTTCTCCTGTTCTAAAGAAGTGATTTGGTATTGTAAATACACCTGTAATAGGATTTAAAATACCAGCAGAAGAATCTGGATTGAATGACTTAGCAAAAATTGGAATACCACTGATGCCATCCACGGTAGTTTTTAAGTCAAAATCTAATCTGTTAATTCTTTTTCCATTAACAGAATTAAAGAAATTTAATTGAACACTTTCTTCTGTTTTTCCATAGGTAAGTTTATTAGGAGTATTATCTTCATCATATTCTTTATGGAATAATTGATTAAATGCAGTAAAGGTAGTTACACCAGTATTAGAAGATGGGTAAAATTCTAAAACAAATTTATTACTAGAAGTAATTCTGGAACCAAATGTTCCTAATCCAGGACCAAATGTAAGTTCTGATGATGATAAATCATTCAAAATATATTGAGATTCTTGAGAAAATGCATCAGTTCCATTATGAATACATGAAACCTGATAAAGACTAGACGTAGAAATACCTGAAGATTTAATTTGAACTATAGTTTTTGCAGCATCATATTCAGTATAGTCTTGCTCAAGAATTGTCGCAACACCGACATTGTTATTAACAGTGTCTGTAAATGATTGATATATTACTGATTTTACATCAGAAGTAGGTTGAAAATCAGATTTAAATCTATAAACAGATGGATTTGTGATAGATACGGTTCCTAATCCAACTATTCTAGTTCTTACTTCTACACTAGAGTTACTTTTATTTTCAAATTTAATTTTTAATTTATTGTCTTCTAAAGATGCTGTATGTATCCCAATAGATTCATCACTTGTACCATAAGCATCAACATAATATTCAGATAAACCTACGTTTTCTCCATCGTGGACAATATAAGATTCGACTAACTGTGATATAGAACCTTGTCTAACTTCGGATACAACCACGGCAGATTCTGTAAGAGTTTTAGCAATTCCAACAATATCTTTAGTTTCACTAGCAGTTAGATTATTCAATGACGAAATTAACTGGACACTACCAAATGAGGTAGATCCTATTCCTGATGTTGTACTGTAATAACGATTTCTTAAAATTTTTAAATCATAATCTATATCAAAAGCATTTACAGGAACAAATCTTAAATACGTTTTTTGAGTATCTTCATCTTTTTGAATTTGAAAATCTACTAATTTATCATCACTGAAAGTTAATGTTGAAGATCCACTACCAACAAGAGAAGATCTTTCAAATAACATATTATCAGTTCCATTACTAAGAGTAATAAACTCTGTTATCTGTGTATGAACATCACTATATCCATTACTAGAAACTTTTACAATAAAATTATCAAAGTTTGTTACACCAGTTTGTAACTCTCTTATATTCAAATATGTATCTGCATCTACTTCAGCATTAGAGAATTTTTCTCTAATATTATCAATTACCAAAACTCTATTAGTTTTACATTCAATATAATTTGATAACTTTTTAGTTCCAAACTCAACAAATTTTGACTTGGAATTTAATACGTCTTCATCTCTTACAATGTCCAAATGTTGTATTACATCAACTCTATTTTCAGAACTTAAATCTACGATAGGAGTCAGTACACTTGATTGAGTGGTAATTCCAGATCTATTAACCTTATTTTGTATCTCAGTATCGGCAAAGTTTTTTAATCCAGAGGTATGGACTAATTTATTGACAAAACTATTTTGCTTTTTCCATGTGACTGGACTCTTTACAGAATATGATAACTTTTGATAATAATCATTATCAGAAATAACTTGGTTATCAAAATTTAATTTACCAGTATCTGTTTCCCACCCTTCATTTTTTCTACTAAACATATTTGTAGAAAATTCCCCAAAGTTAGTAATAATTTTTTTAATTTTTGCAGATGATCTTGTTGATTTTCCAGTAAGAATATTACCAATAGATAAATCATCAAATCTACCAATAACTTTGAGAGAATCGGCATTATTAGATATCACTCTCAAATCTCTTTCGAATGAATTTACGAGTAAAATTTCATTATTTTCAAATTCTTGAATTTTTTGTTTCACTTCAAACTTAGGATATTGATCTTCGGGTATTAATATTCCGTATTGAAATGTTTGTGTTCTGGATACACTACCAGTATTTGATGTACCCAAATCTGCTAAATTGAATGTAACTTGGAAAGGATTTGTACCAGAAATGGATTGAACTTCAAAGAATTTGTATCCATAATCTTCAGAATTAAATCCAGTTCCTTCTGTACCTTGCTTTTCAATTCCTTCAACATAAACTTTGTCTCCTACTTTAAAAGGAGCTACATTATATCCATTAATTGGAGTTATAATATCACATGTAAATTCTGTAGCACTAGCAGAAGTATCAATCTTAGTAATAACATATCCATTAGTGTTATTGATTGATCTTAAAGTAACTGGCGTTTCAGGAAGACCGACTGGTTCATCAATTATTTTTATATTGCTAATTCTTCCAGAATCTGAAAGTTCTGATATTAAAATTCCAGAATCAATTTTTTCGTATGTTTGACTATCCACAATAATAATCTGTGGAGGATATACTAAACCAGATCCGCCATCAATAATATTAACAGACTCAATTGTGTTAGAATTATCAACTATAAGAGTCCTTGGAAGTAATGCTTCTGGTTCAATAGTTTTATCAACCGAGTATCCAAAACCATTATCAAGAATTGTGATTTCTTTTATTTTACCAATAGTATCAGAAACTGGACTTAAAATTGCACCATTAGAAACAGTTGATGAAGTTCCCACAAATTCTGGTAACTTTTTATAATTATTTCCTCCAGAAATCAAATTAATTGTATTAATAGGACCCAAAACGTTTGTAGATTTTGTGGTGTACTCTAATACATCACAATCACTTTGTAAATATGAATAACTTTCCGGATAATCACTCAAGAATAAATTAAATGTAGTATTTCCAACACCAGAAATAACAAATTCTTCATTAAATGCACTATTAACAAATAATATTTGATTATTGTTTAAAGTATTTGTATCAGTAGTACTAATGGTTCCAGATTTTTCTAAATTATAGAATAATTTAGTTGGTAAATTAGAATCATGATTTAATGTCAGAATTGTATTTCCAACAGAAACAACATTTAATCCACTTGTTGTTCCGGTAGAAACAAATTCATTATTAAAATCTTTATCATAATAAAATTTAAAGTTGTATCCAGATAATGTGGAATCCGATAAATCAAACTTAAGATTGTTATTATTTGTTACTCTTATTTGTGGATTTACTAAAGTAAGATAATCACCAGATGTAAAGCTTCCTGAAGTTTCTAATGTTTCAGGTGGATTTTTAATAGAATCTGCATATGTCAAACATAAATTGAAAGTATCATCATTCAACTTATGTACGTAGAATGAATTATCCTTAAAAGATTCTGTACTAGAATCTTCAAGTACATATGCAAATGAACCTGATGTGCTATTATATCTTACTCTATCACCAGTATTGAGTATATGGTTAGAAACAGTAAATACATGATTACTAACTGAAGTAATTGTCGATGAAGTAATTCCCAGTATACCATCATGTTGAGTAACAAACACTTCTGTAGAAGTAGTTCCAATACCAACATCATTCTTTGGTTTAATATTAAGAGTTACTATATCATCATTTTTAAGATTATGTGATGTTGATACAGAAACTGTTGTCTTCAGTCTTAAAACATCAATTTTTTGTTGTTCAAATGTACTTGTAAATGAATACTCATCATTGTATTCTCCATTTGCTTGTCCGCCTGATAAATCGGTAAAGAAAATAGCACTTCCACCTGGTGTTGTAGCAACACCAACATTATTTGGACCATTATTAATAATATAAACTTCTGTTCCTCCAGTTAGATCTTTTTCCGTAGTATCAGTAGCATTTTCTTTATATTTTAAAGTTTTAGTTGTAGAATTAAAATTAGTATCATCAGCAAACTTTGTAGGATCACGATAAATTACTTTTTGATTAGTTTTAAATGGATGATTTTCAACAAAAATATTTTGTGTTAATACATCAGTCGATCCGCCCGTCTCACCCGCAGATCCTGGAGTAGTTCCAAATCCAACGTGCTCTCCAGCATTAAAATATACAGGTAAGTTTAAATTAGAGTTAAACTTGTCGATTGATGGATTCTTAATATAGAAGAAGTTTGGTTTTATAACAACAGAACTTCCTTCAGTGTAAAAAAGATCATTTTGCCCTCTCCTTACAAGAAGAGTATCATTATTTCTATTAACCTCCAATACCTTTAAAGTTTCTGTTCCAATACTTATTTCACTATCAGGTAATATTTGTAAAGAGAGTGGAAAAACCGTAATTGTAGTAGTAAATCCAACTCTAGATGCATTTGTTTGATCGAAATTGATATAGTCAAGATTACTTGTTGCAGGAAGAGAAGATCCTAATGTAACTGTTTGTATTTCTTCAAGTTCTATGATATGTTTTCCATTTAAAGAATTTAGCGCAGTGTTGATACCGCTAGTAGATAAGATAACATTGTCACCGTCAACAAAATCATGTGAAGATGATGTATGAACTAATAATCTGTCACTTTTTTGTCCCCAAAGCAACGTTGAGTTTGAATATAATGACTTTGTAGTTTTAACCGAAGTTACATCTATCCCTTTTACAGATCCTACTTTGGCAAAAACTCCATATCCATCACTATTAGTTTCAAAATTTAATACTTCATCTACCTTATAGTCAACACCAGGTTGAATTATAGAAATATCAGATACAGATCCTTCAGTAGTAGATTTAATATTATAATTTTGATTTGTAATATCTTTAATATTAGTTAAGAAATTATAATCCGAATTTTCAGTATATGTTGAATAAGGTAGAATGTTTCTTTTTAGATTAGACTGATTAAAATCAAATGAATGATCAAGTTGACCAAAATTTTCAGTTATTGATGCAGATTTAAATTTATCACCAATAAAATATGGAAATACTGGCAATCTGCCTGATGAAGATTCACTTACTAAAGCATGATATACGTAAGCCCCATTTGGAAAATCTTGATTTTTTTCAAATCTTCCATTATATTCATCTAAATCTCCAGAGTTAGTAAACTCATAATCTTCTACAAAATATCCTCCTTGAAAAGAACTTGGTCTTAATTTATCAGTGTTATTTTGACCAATTTTACTACTTATTGAATAACCAGATATTAATCTCTTTACATCATTATTAGCACCACCAAATTCTTCAGCATTAGTATATCCATAAGGACCATAAATTGGATTGCCATCATATGCCCAACCAATAATTCCTGAAGATACGAAAGAATCTGGAGTGTCTTCTTGAAGATCTATCGTTTCTTTATCAAACAGACTAGGATTATATCCCAAATACAAATAATTTAAACCATCATCAGAGTTTAATGTTATTGTACTTTCGGGTTTTAAAATACCACTACTTAAATTTCCAAATCTAATATTATTAATTAAAGTATACTGATTTACTTTGGGATCCGTTACTAAATTAATTCCCAGAGATTTTACCCTAATATACGTTTGAGAACTATATCCAATTCCTTTTTTAATAACTTCAACACTAGAAATTTTTCCATTTTCTACTTTAGCCACTAAAAGAGCGCCAATACCATCATTATTAGGATCTACTACTTCTAATTCTGGGGTAGAGAAATAATCATATCCACCATATTCTATTGTAACTGCAATAATTTGTCCATTTACTACTGCAGGATTTATAGAAGCTTCTTTTCCTGTTTTAACTGTGATAAATGGTTTTGCTTCGAAGTTTAAAATTTCAGAACCATATCCACTACCAGATTCATATAGATGAATTTTATCGATAGATCCCTTAACAAATGGAGTTAATGGTATTTCTGTTTTTCCTACACCGGAACAAATAGCAGTTAAATTTGCCTTTATCGCTGGATAGTTAAATTGTTGATATCCAGATCCAGAAGATTTTAGTATTACAAATTCTTCTCTATCATAATTTGATTTAATTGTTCCACCTATTCCCGCATCACATAATCTAAAAGAGTTATCATTCACTTTTAGAACATAATATTGATTGTTAACATTAAGACCACTAATTGCTACTGGACTATTCGTAGAAAGATTTGAAGCGATCGAATATTCTACGAGTTCGCCATTATTATATCCATGGTCATTAAATGTAATTGTGTTATAAATTGTAGAAATTCCTACAGGATTTACAATTACTTTATTATTTGTAAATCCTTCACCACCATTTAATACTTTTATTTCCGTTATTTGATTACTAATATCGGAATTAAATTTATGTACCCCAGATAAATTATCACCATTAAAACTAACAACTAAGGCATTTGAATCACTTACTGATCTACCCTCTCTAATATCCAAATCAAAATCAAATCTTGATCTATAAATTTTAATTGCTTTATTATTGACTGTACGAGCAATATAAGATGCTCTATTAATAAGAGTTTTTGGATTTGGATTAGAAGTAGTTGTTACGATTCCAACTCCAGAATTTAAGTTAGAATTATAGAATATTTCTTGCCCATCCACAAATCCATGGTCAGTATCAAATAGAATACTATTTTGATCCGTATTAATTCCTGTAGAAGCATTGAAAAGAACTTCTCGAAGATCTTTTTTTAAAGTTACATCTAAAACACAATTTTTTCCATTTCCACCAGTTATTTCAGTTGATATAATTTCTTGTACATCCAATGTAAAATTCTTACTTAAAAGAACTTTTTCTACAGAACCTTTAACTACTGGTTGAATATACGCGGTATTACCTGCTCCAACCGAAACCTCAAGTTTTGGTGGGTTTACTACATCAAACTCGGAACCACCATTTAAAACTTCTACAGAGGACAACTTTCCATAGTAAATTTTATCATCACTCTTATAATTTAAAATTTCAACTCCATTTTTTAATATTCCAATTTTTCCAGGTAAAGTTTTTTCTGGAACTTGATAATTATCAATCTCTAAAGGAAATTTTTTGAATACCTTTTGAACACCAACGAAATTAGATGTTTGATTAAAATATGTAAGTGTATGAGTAGATCCGGTATTTACTTGAGTTGTAAATTTTATATTATTATCAGATCCAATAGTATTATTAGTTAAATGCAATTTAACTACATCTAACCCTACTGTTTCGATATAATATGAACCACTGCTTAATCCAACTATGGGTGACCCACTGTATTCATAAACTACTTTGTCTCCATCAATAAATCTATGGTTAGATTTAAATTTTACTGCATTAAAGACTTGTTTGGAGTCATCAAAATTAGTTAATATACCTACAGTAGATTTATTAACTTTAGCATTTATATTTTTATTAAATGAAAGACTATCAGGACTAATATCTGATCTAATAGATCCTGAAGGAAGACCATTTGATGCTACAAAAGCGTAGTCTTTATCAAAATAAACATTTTGAATATCGGAATTAATTTTATTATTTCCATATTTTAAAGGTATGGAATTTTCAGAAGCAACTGCTTTATTTAAAACTCTTCTTACTTGAACAGTAGAATTAGAATTTAAACCCTGCCTAATTAAATCGCTACCTTCGGTTCCCAAATCTGCAAGAGAAACGTCCCGAGTAACAGTGTCATTAACATATGGATAAACACCATCCACTGGATATATTACTTTAGAAGGATTATCTTTATAAACTATTTCTACAAAATCTCCTTTTTTAAGATTAGATACTTCTGGTGCGAACGCCAATCTTAAAGTTGCTGTTATTGTTTCATCTTCAGGGATATTGATAATATCAAACGAAGATGAAGTATTATACAACCACGAGTTAGCAAGAGATTTTTTACGTGGATTTATTTCATCATCTTTTACAGTCGTTCCAAAATTCCTGATTGTTAATGGATCTTCAATATCAATAGAACTTGAAGTATTACTAGAAAACTTATCAAGCACTCCTTCAAAAATAAGTTCCACCTTTTTTGTGGTGTCCCCATTTTCATATCCATAATATAATAAAGATGGTTGAATTACATCTTCAGTTTTTTCTATAGAAGTCTCAATAGAAATTGGTGCATCGAGAAAAAACTGATTAATTGTTTTGTCAGTATAATTTACAGCATTGGATCCTATTTGAATAGTGCCTGTTTTGTTAAATCCAATTGTAGAATCAACAGTGATAATAGTATCTCCACTATTAACTTGTTCCACACATTTAGTAACAGGTGTAGTGTCAAAAATACCTCTTACGTCAGACTGCTGATCATATCCGACAAATAAAGAAAATTTATAATAATTTATATTAGATCTAGTAAATATTTCAACATTAGATATTGATGCTTCAATATTATTACTATTATTAAAAAGAGACTGTCCTTTTAACATTAATGGATTTCCACTAATTGCTCTGGCAACACAAATTTCTCTCCTAGAATATTCAGAATATGAAGACTTTAAAAGGTAATTTTCTAAATTTATAACATCAGCTTTTTCTCCAAATAAAATTTGAAAAAGAATCCTGAAAGATTCATCAGATCCTTTACTTTTATAAAAAGAAGAAATTTGTTTTAGGAAACTTCCTATGTCTAAAGAAGTATTTAAATTTGTTTCATGAAGACCTGGAGCAAAAGTATATTTGTATTTCTTATAAAGTTCTTTAAAAAATAGTGAGCTTAAATTCTCTACCGTATCACCAGATGAATGTGAACTTGCTTTCGTAGATTCAAAAACAAGCTCTTCATTATTCAGATCATGAGCATAATTTGTAATTCCACTGAATCCTCTTACACATCCAGTAAAAGAATTTGTTGTGGTTCCAGTATAAGTAATAATTTCATTACCTATTTTAATTAGACCATATTCGGAGGGAAATCCCTTGGTACTAGAAGTTATAGTTATAATAGTATCCGTTTCTGATAAATTATCAGCAAGATTTGTTGATCCAACAATTACTTCCGGAGTTAAATTGTCAAGATCCAAATACTGGTCTAAATTATTAGATATATCAACGGGAGATGTTTGATACTCTTGAGAGATGTAGTATTGCTTTAAAAAATCAACTGTTTTAGGACTTTCACTTAAAATAAATTCTGGAAGCTGATTTGATACAATGTCCTGTACCTTTATTCTTTTCTCAAAACTAGTTTGTATCATAAGTCTATTACTTTCTCGTTAATTTCCCGTTGTAGTAGCTTGATGTAAAGGAATCTTTGATGAATTTAACACCAGATACCTCATCACCAGATGAAATAATATCTCTTACCATATTTATTTTACTTTTTCCAGCATCCAAAGTGATGTACAAATCTTTCAATCCAACAACATCATTTGATTCGGGAACTGCCTGTATTTCGATAATATTACTTACTTTATCAGTCGATGTTATGTTTACAGTAAATAACTGAATCTCACCTTTCACATAGTCTACTGATCCGGCAGAATCAACTACTGTTTCATATTCATTATCATTTACAATTTTAATAATAGAAATTTTTCCCGTTTTCAAATTTTTATTTGGGATATCAGTTAAGTATACTGTAGACGAATTGCCGAATATTTTAAATCCTGTAGACTTTATATTCTTCCCACCCGCATTAACATGAAACTGATTACCATAACAAAGTTCATATTGAGCATTTTCATTTAATGCAGTTCTCAAATCTCTTCTAATAATAACTTTTGTTATATTTGACGTAATGGCATTTCTATCAACGTTATCAATAATTTGTTGAATCTTACTATATTTAAACCTTCCACCAAATTTATTTAAATCAGTACTCTTTGAATACGTTACTAAAGTATTAGATATGTTTGTTTTTAATTGTGAAGACTCTGATACAAATGAATCATTATAATATACATTTGATTCCAATTCAACATATAAAAGTTTCAAGTCAATTATTTGTTGATTAATTCCGGAAACAGTATATTTTTTTAATCCACTTAAAATTTGTTTTTTGTTAAAATCAGAAACATAAGAACCTGATATTGGTTTTATACTGATTATAACATTTCCAAATTCTGGAGGATCTAATTCTTCTCCCCCAACTATAGAAACACTTTCAGTGTTTGGATATAATTTTTTAATAATTGCCTCATAATCTTGAGACGTTACTGCTCTATTTTGAGAAGAATATGTAATTGGGGCAAAATAACGAACTGAATCTATAGGTTCAATTTTGTTTCCATTCTGAGATACAGTATTTGTTATTACAGTAATTGATCCATCAATATCACCATTTATAACATTTGAATTTTCATCTTCTACTGTACCAATAAAGGTAAATCGATTGGCACCATTTCCATCTTCTCCATCAGTAGTAATGTACTTTACGGTTATCTCAGTTCCATCATCATAAGTACCTTCTCCTAATTTTTTGCCGAATATTCCATCACCAAATTTTAATTCATATTTTTCATCTTCTACCTCTCTTACAATATAAATTCTAGAATTTGAATTTACATCAATAATATTATCAACTTTCTTATATTCAATACCATCTCCAGAAATATTTGTTTTATTTACAAATACTCTAATCGATGAAGTATCGACATTTGGATTATTTAATATAAATTTTTGATCTAAAGAACCATCATAAGTGAATTTAGATTCTAAAAACGTCCCTTGATAAACTTTAATTGCATCAAAAGATGCCGTAGATAATATAGTTCCTGTTTCTGTTTTTGTTTCTGTTGGAGTAACTGTTATACTCTCTGGGATTACAAATGTATATGATTCATCGCCAGCACTTGCCGTGGCAACTAATCCTGGTCTTAAAGTTACTTTTTGTGGTAAATTACTTTTACTGGTATCTTCAAACAGTATTGAAAAAGATATTTCTGCTTCTGCTGCAGAAATTGATCTTGGGTTATATCCAATATTTCCTGCTAAAGAAACTACATTTTTCCTTAAAATTGCTGAATCCAAGAAGGATTCATTGACAATCATATTAGAATTAAATGCTGTGATATAGCTATTATATGCTAAAGTATCAATTAATATTGAAAAATTAGACCCTTCAAAATCAAAATCCGTGAATTCTGAATTTGCACGGAGATAATCCTTAATGGATGTCTTAATTTGATCGAAATCTAGGTTTGTAAACTTAGTGAAAGGCATTTTATTATCTCGTTGCCTCTAATATGAATGAATATTCTTGAGTTGGAAAATCTTGACCGACAATATCAAAGAATATATCTACTTCAAAAGTGTTTTCATCGGGTGAAGGTACAACTCTTACCTTTACATTATTAACTCTAGGTTCAAAATTGTCAATTGCTGTGATAATTTGGTCCTTAATGACTGCTGCCGTACCAAAGTCAACAAAATCAAACAAACTTTTTGTCACATCAGACCCAAAACTAGAGTCAAAAAACTTTTCCGACGGTATTGTCTGCACAATATTGCGAACAGAACGACGAATTGCCGATTCGTTTTTTAATATTGGCAGATCTTTTGTAATTGGGTGAGGTTCAAAGGACAAATTAATATCTTTGAACGCTCTTGATATGCGTGTAACCGCCATCGAACAGAGTTTTTATTT
>CENS01077938.1_pt1 | contig 30997 bp, 38 predicted proteins | sample 530201 | NCBI WGS metagenome assembly CENS01 (sample SAMEA2619747, study PRJEB7988) | marine metagenome | biome: marine biome (ENVO:00000447); feature: surface water layer (ENVO:00002042); material: "saline water (ENVO:00002010), including plankton (ENVO:xxxxxxxx)" | depth 5 m | reverse complement strand
GAGGTGATAAATTCTTGTTTTGATGTTCCTGAATTAAAAGTTACTCCAAAAGTTCTTGAGTAATCGTTATAAGAGGATACTAAAGTAGGAATCTCTACAGGCCCTTTGACTGTTGGTCCGATGATTGCTGCTCCGACGACTGGTGCTGCTGGTTGAATAAAAGAGATGTCGTTTTCTCTTGTAAAAACACCTGGGGAGATTATAGTTTCTGCCATGTTAGGTTAAGATTAGTTTGTTTACTTATATAAATATATGTTTAAAGTGAAAACCGTACTATATAAACGGAGTTCAACTACATATATAAATATGTAAAATGTAGCTAAACCTTATTTAGAAGGGTGAAATTCAAAACTTTCTAAGTCTAATGTACCTTTACCGTATTTTTGATTTAACCTAGCTACAGTTTCATGCTGCAGATTAAGAGTACTATTAAAGGTATCTTCTAAATTCTTCTTTCTTCTTTTTAAATTTAATTCTAGAAGACCAAGATCAGTAACAGTTTTTTCTATTTCTGACTGTTTTTCTTTTAACTTCTTAAGAATTAAAATTTCTTCTTCTGATAAATTAATTATATTACTCATAAATATTGTTTGAAAGCTTAGAACCTATACTTTGTAAAACTTTTATTCCTTTTTTATTAATCCATTCAGTCCAAAAAATACTTCCTTCGTAATTTTTTCCATACTTTTGTTTAAGTCCTCTATGGATATTTTTCATTTCAGTATCTAAGTCAGTATTTAAATTAAGAAAAATTTTTTTAAAAGCAAAAGGTTTACCTATAAACATTCTTTCGTCTAAAGTTTTATAGTATTTTAATCCAAATATACATTCATCTATTAAAATGCTATCTAATAAGGGTCTGCTTAAAAATTTAGCAGTGTTGAAGCTTTCTTTAATGTTGCAGTTAAAATTTATTTTTTCAGTATCCAAATTTGGTTTAAATTTAAGAATATAATCGTAAGAGTCTATGTTTTCTATTGAAGTAACTGCTTTGTGAGTAGAATAAAAGTATGAAAAAAGCTTTAAATCGTATATTGGATCTTCTATATTAATTTTTAATCTATTGCAAAATTTTTTATACCTATTTAACTTAACAACCCATCTGGAATGTTTGGAATTAGGTTTTTTCCAGGTATGTACATATACATCAGTCTCTTTGTCTAAAAAAGGAATAATGTTATCGGATATATTATCAAGAAAACCTGATATAATAACTGCTTTCATACATATTTTAACAGGTAATCACTGCATACTCCAATACATTTACTAACATCTTCATTGTGGAGTTCAGGAAGAACAGCTATACTATTCTCTAAAGGCTGCATGCCTGGGTAAGCCCATATATAATTTTTGCTAGTTAATGCTAATTGATCAACATCGTGCAAAAAGTAATTTAATTGGTAATGAATAAAAAGTTCTTGACTATTATAAAAAAAAGAAAAAGTTTCCGGTGTCTTACAATGTACCCACAGCCAGTTTGTTCTCTTTTTTAACCAGCTAAGTTGTACTTCTTCTTGTGCTTTATCGTGACCTAAATAAAGTTTATTATTCTTTAATCTTATATCGATTTCTACATCATATCCTGCATCATGTGCTTCTTCTATATAGGATAAAGTATTTTCTCTTTCTTTTATTGGACCGTCTATATTTCCTCTATGTGCTATTAAGATCATATTCAAATTAAATTATTATTAGTAATATACGAAAATAAGTAATCAGACCAAATTTTATGAGAAAAATCAGTTGGATGCATAGTTCTAAAGTATCTGTTGTTTTCAGTCCAGTATCTATCAGAGTGTTTTTCTATCAGTTCTTTAAAGTGTCCAACGGAAAGGTCTTTCTCTATCCATTTTTCTTTGTTAATAAATTTACCCATTGTATATTCATTTAAACTTTTAATACCGTCGAAAGCGTTAAAAAAAACATACCTTATGTTATGTGATTCACAAAAATTTTGCAAATTTAAGTAATAAAAAATACTTCTTGATTCAGCTAATATAGTATTATTTAAATTTTGATCTGATAAAGTAGCAAGTCTTATTTGAGAATTTTCTATTTTATTATTTTTATCTATAGTAAATGAATTAAGCCTTATAGGAGAGGTCCATCCTATTATAACTAAAATATCTTTTTTTCCTTCTTTTAGAAGTTTAGATAAAATATTAACTGTTCGGTAAGAAATATTAAAATTATCATCTCCTAATCTACCTGCGTTTATAGTATTAAAATTAAACTTTTTTCCTAGTAATTTTGGCCATACATTACTGTCGTAAAATTTATAAAGTATACGGTCGGCAATATTACCTTCTTCCCAACCAAAGTTTTTAGGAATACTATACCAGTCTAAATTTTTTTTTGCGTTCCAATTTATATCTTGCGCTGGATTATCTCCTTGAGTCCAGCTATCTCCATTACAGACTAGAATCATAAATACTAATAGAATTTAAACCTGTTCCTCCTTTATAGTGTAGAAGAAAAGGTATATCGTTAAACGTATGTATATTAGCCCTCATTTTGCTTAATACAGGAAAGTATCTATCTAAAACTTCTGGTTTATAATAAAGAGATTTATCTTCATAAAAACCAGGTAAATGTAAAAATTTTAGATTATTTTTATAACAGTGAATAGTTGCAAGATGATTACTATCTCCTCTTATCCAATCGATATAAATATTATTTCTGTCATAAAAATCTCTTTTACACATAAACCAGTATAAATCAGCAAAATAATCTAATTCTTCTTGTATTTCATTTTTGCTATCTTTTTTATGTTTTTTATCAACTGTTACATAGGAATAACCTTGCTTTACTATTAATGCTGATATATCACTAATTAATTCGGTAGGATCATAAAAATTTTTAAGGTATACTGTGTCGTTGTGTTGCATAACTACAACATCTCCGGAGGAATATTCTAACCCCATTTGGTATGCAAGAGATGTAAAAGCAGCTTGATTACGATGAGGATCAAATAATTTAATGCCAAGATTATCTTTTTTATCTAAATTATCAAGATCCTTAACTTTTAATAACCAATCAGGCATAGTATCACTATCAGTCCATATTTGAGGCCCTTTTAGAACAGTTAAAAATTTATTAGTATAATTAAAATCACCGGAATTATCTACTAATATAATTTCTTTATTTAGATTAATATTACTTATAGACTCAATTAAATTAACTGTAGTTTTGTATAATTTCTCGTCTTGAACAGGATCAGGCTTATAAGGATGCTCGACAGTTCTACCACCATAAGTGCTGACTGTGCTAGACCACGTAATAATAAAACTGATTTTCATTGGAATCTACCTCTGTAATATTCGTGATTAAATTCTTGAATATTGTTAAATTTGTTTAGATTAAGATATTGCTCCTTTATAGGTAGCTTACTAAAGTTTTTTAATTCTTCAGCCATTTTTTCATTAATACTTACTTTTCCGTCACGTGTATCGTCTTTATCTAAAATAGTAAAATGTCTCTCTAAAACACTTATTCCAGAAAAAATAGCTAACTTAGGAACTAACAGGCCATCAATATAAGGGTTTGAATGGTCACTAAATCCTATTTCGTCTAATTCAAAGTAAGTTCTATAAAAATCTATATTCTGCAAAAACGCTGATTCGAGAGGGGTAGGGTATATACAGGTACAGTGTAACATAGTAAACTTAACTCCAAGAGAATCTAAGTTATTTATAGTTTTTTCCAATTCGTCTAAGGTAAGACTAGATGTAGAAAAAAATAACTCATCAAAATTTAAATGTTTAAGTAATCGTCCATAATCAAAAGCAGGTAAAGAATACCCGGAGAGTTTTAACTTAGAGTATCCTAATCTATTAAATCTGTCTATTTGTTTTGTAGAAAATAAAGTAGTCATAGGTTCTACGCTTAATGATCGGCATTTATCTATAAAGTACTTTTCATCTTCAACTTTAAGTTCTAATTTTTTTAATCTACTATATTCTTCATTGAAAGATCTATATTTTTCAAATTTCTCTCTATATGTTAAAGAGTCAGCAAGTATAGTCTGAATCTTAATAATATCGGCATTTTTTGAAGCCTTAAGAATCATTTCATCTAAAATCTCTCTTTTTCCATTGTGGTTCTGACACAATTCAGCAATTAACTTCATAGTTTCGCTATTTGTTTTAGTAGTAATTCAAACAGTATTTTATTACCGTTAGGAGATGGATGACTTCCGCAGAAAAATTCCCCATATGGTGGTTTGTTTTCTCTGTATTGTATTTGGTCAAAGCCGTCAGAAGACGAACTCTTCAAGTTTTGTAAATGCATCAAATAGCCGAACCAGCAGTTATTCGACGTTTTGGTTTTACTTCTTGTATCAGCATCATAAATTTTTAGTTTTGAATCTTTATCGAAGAAGTTAAAATAGTTTTTTTTATTTGGCAAATCAAAGTAATTATCTATACTATTAAACATAATAAAATCTAAATTTTTGCTACTTAAATAACCGTCCACATAATTTATAGTAGATTTTAATTGAAGAGTTAAAAAATCAATATTAAAAAAAGCTTGAACAAACATTTTTTGGAATTTTAAATATTCTCTCGTAGAGTAGGCAGTCCCTAAGATTCTATTTTTTTTTTCAATCCTGTTTTTATCCTCTTTATACTGATTAGCATCAAAGTCAAGAGGGTGATAATCAAAAAAGTTATCAGTCAACGGTTTTCTATTGCTAAAGTTAGAAAAGTATTCAAATCTAGTAATTCCGCTTAATCCTATAATTATAAGCGGATTAATATATTTACTATTATTTTCAATCCATTCATTTAAAACTCTAAATATACGTTGATTGGAAGAACCTGATTTTGCTAAATTGATTTCAGGAACATTAAAAAATTCAGAAAGTAGTTTAGATGTTCTATACTTATTACCAACAAAATTTCCGTTAATATCGCATATATTATCTCCGTGCATAAAGCTGCACCCTACAGCGACTATAGCATCATATTTAGATTTATTGTTCATAACTATTCAAAAAACTTTCTAACTTATCAATTACTCTACCATATGCTTTTTCCTGTGTTTCAATTGCAGTTCCGCCTATATGATCAGTAATAAATATATTAGGAAGATTTGCAGAAAAGAGAATTGAGTGTTTTAAGGTGTGTTCTTCTTTTACTACATCGGTAGCATATCCTAAAACTTTTCCTTCGTTTAAGAGCTCTATTATCTCTTTTTCGTTAACTACTTCTCCACGGCTTGTGTTTATAATAAAGATAGGTTTTTTAAATTTAGAAACAAACTCTTTGTCAATAAAGTTTTCATTTTCTTTATTTAAATCAATATTGATAGATAAAAAATCAGTATCGGTAAAAAATTTATTAGAGCAAAAATCTTTATCTTTTTTTAAAATAGAATTAAAGATATTTTTAGTTTGTTTTTCTAACATTTTACCTAATCTACCATAACCCAATATACCTAAATTACAGCTTTTTAATTCCCGAATATGTCCACTATTTCTTGTAATACTTAAAATTAAGTATAAGTTGTGTTCAGCAGTTGACCATAAATTCTTTAAAATTTTATCGTTTTTTAAATGAATAATTTTATTAGTAGAAACTTCAATATGATTGATTCCGGTTGAAGGAGAGACTATAATTTGTTTTTTATTTCTAGATAAATCACTATCTTTAATAGTAAAATTAATGTAATTAGGAGCAACAAAAATTATGTCTGAGGAATTTATGTAAAGTTTTTTTAGCTCGTCAGTAAATTTACTAGCATCTTTTACTACATAATTTTTTTCTACTCTCTGTTTAAAAGATGGTAGATGTTTATACGGGGTCAAAAAAACTATCGATTTCATATAAAATTATCTATATAATATTCTTTATAATCTTTTCCTGTTTTCCAATATTGGTGTTCACAGTTTACTAAGTACACTCCATACTTCTCTGATTTTACTATAGAAAAAGTAGGATTAAGACAAAAAATAAATTCCTCAATTAATCTAAATTTTTTCGGAATTAATGACGCTTTTTGATAATAAAAAAAACCTTTGAATTTATTCAGTTTAACAAGTTCTTCAATATTCATTTTAGTTTCTATAAAATTATCCTTAAGTATATTATCCATACTATTAGAATACTTACTGCTGTCAATTTTTTCTTTAATTGAATTTAAAAAATTATTTACTGATATTACAAGTTTTTTTTCTTCGTTACTGAAGATAGTGTGAAACTGATCGGTTGCTGTAACATCTTTATAAAAATTATTGCCAGTATAGTCATAGTTAGAGGGAAAAATAATGTTGCTAAAATTACTGAAGTCTATATTAAGGTTATTCTTAAAGAAATCTTCTTTGTAGAGGAAGTAATTTTTTTTAAATAGTGGTTTATCGTCAGTGTAAATATGAAAATCGTTATTAAAAAAAACTTTACAGAAATTGTTAAATTTTAAAAATCCTTTTGATAAATAGTCTTGCGATGGATGTTGATTTTGTAAAGTATCAATATTATTATTTATTTCATATACTTTAAGAATAGGTACATTATGAGTTTCGTGAATTTTTGGAAATATTTTATTTTCAAGGTAAGGACTATTGAAATCTAATGATTTAGCGTTACCGTTATGTGTATTATAAAAACTAAAAATATTTGCCGGAGATACTCTAGTAAAACTACTATCGGGTCTAAAATCTATGTTAAAATCTTTATTAAGGTACAGTAAAACGTTTTTAAGATTATGCTTGAAAAAAACACTTGTTTGAGCTCTAGTTTGTCCAGGGTGAATAATCCAGTAAAAATCTTTGAAAGTATTTTCGTTATTAAAATCTAATACAGTTTTTTCACATTCATTTTTAGGCATAACTGATATATGAACTGGAACTAAAGAATTAAAATCGAACTCCATCATTTCATGAATCATAGCTAACCTCTGCCTGAAAGTATTTAAATAATCTGAATATCTATGGAGATCTAATAATCTTTCAATAAAAGATGAATACATCGGTAAAGTTTTTACTAAACCTAAATTACCGTATATCCATTTTGCTCTTAATTTATCACTATTTAAATTAGTTCCTATATCTTGAGAACTTGCTATATAATTAAAGTTATTAGAATGATATATATCACTAACTTTAAAAGCACCTTCTAATATATCTATAGATTTTTCGTTAATTTTCATTTAAAAGTTGATTTTCAAATTTAGATCCTCTTATACTTAAATCATAGTTAAATTTATAGAACGTTTTTTCGTTTAAAGGCAATTTTAAGGTTTTAAGTTTGACTTTATTTTTTTTAAAAATTTTTTCTAATTTATTTGTTCTTTCAATAAAAAACCAACTTGAATCAGTATTAAAAATTGAAAAGTCTTTTTCCAATTCTTTTACTAGTTTATTCTTATAAGTAAGAGTTTCAGAAAAATATTTTTGAAATAAGCTTATATTATTTAAAATATGTGTACAAAAAGTTACAGCAAATGAATTAACTTCATACATAAACCGAAATTTACTTAAAAGCTGTATGTTTTTTTCAGAAGTTATTATATAACCGCATCTCAATCCAGCTGCACCAAAACCTTTTGAAAATGTTTTAGCAATAAATAAGTTTTTATATTTTTTAACTAATTTAACACAGCTTTTTTTATTACTTAATTCTATGTACGCTTCGTCGATAAATACAGGAAGTTTAGTCTTAAGTAAAAGTTCAATCTCCTTTACAGTAAAACTATCTCCAAGTGGTGAATTAGGATTAGCTAAGATAATAAATTTAGTATTATTATCTATTTTTTCTATAATACTGGTGATATTTAATTTTAAATTTTTATAAATAGCATAACGAATATCGGCTTGATATAGATCGGCATAAACTTTATACATTGGGAAACAGTAATCTGAGGTAATTATGTTATACCCTTTAAGATCGAATAATTCATAAAAAGTTTTTATAGCAATATCCGAACCAGGTGTAAGCATAATTTTCTTTGAAGATATATTATGGTACTCACCTAGTTTTTTCTTAAGAAGTTTTGTATTAGGGTAAAATCTTATATCGTTCTCAGAAATAGAACTTAAAAATTTATTAAAAAACTCTTTTTGAAAATTATAGTTACGTTCGTTTTGATCTAAATTAAAAGCAAAATTATTTTTTTCCCATTCGTTTTCATACCTTACTATTTTTTTTAAGTGATTTTTCATATTAACTACTTTTAATTTGAGTTAAAAGCGGTGTAAGTTCTTTATACGAACAGTTTTTGCAGTGAGAAGTAGGAGTATTAGTGTTACAGCCTTTTTTAACATTTAGATAATCATCTGATACTCTTATATCATCTATACTGTCTAAAAATATGTTACCGAATGGTTTTGCCGCAGTATTTAAACAGCACATTTTTACATGACCTTCTACGGTTGTATAGACTCCCTCTTTAATCCAAAAGCAATCGCTAAAATTCCACTTATCTCTACCCTTAATATTATTTTTCCATTTTTCATTAAGGTATTTAATTTGGTCTAAAGTATACCCTCCAGGTAATGATTTATCTTCTGACCAATCTTGTGCTATATTTAGCCTTAGTTCTTCTAGCTTATACTTTTTAACTATTAAATTATTTATAGTCTCTATATCCTGGATATTGTCTTTATTGACTACGTAATTGCAAGTGACTTTGCAGGATTTTCTATCAATATTTTCGAAATCATTTAAAAAATCTATAAGTTTACTCCATTTTGCAGGTGCTCTATCTCTTTCATAACTTTCTTTATACCCGTCAATGCTAAAATACAAAAGATCTATGTAATTCATACATGCTTCCATCTTTTTTCTCATTTTAGTACCTTCTTTTAATGTATACTGGCAATTAGTTGCAACAACTAAGTATGCATTAGGAAAATATTCTTTAAATATAGCGCATATTTCATCAAACTGAGGGTGTAATAATGGTTCTCCCATACCCATAAGTTTAGCTTCCTTGATTGGGTGATGTTTAAGCCTATCCAACATAATCCTAAACTTCGTAGTAGACATGTGCTGCAGGGCTCCAATAACTTCATTCCTATTACAAAAAGAGCATTCAAGATTACAGTAATTAGTTGTTTCTAGGTAAGCATATGTAATAGGTTTAGGTTTCATATGATACCTTCTTTAAAATTTACCACAGTACTTCCGCTAACTATATAATTGTTATCGTATCCTAAATCAGTAGCTGGTTTCCATTCAGCTTTATTATCAGCTAATATTGAAAAGATATCTTTGTTAAAGAGATGTTTGCGAAGTAAACTTATATCGACTTTTGGTCTGATAATAACACTAGGTAAAGAAATAGAGAAAATATTTTTAATTTTTTCTTTTATAATAATACCGTGAGTATAGTGCCCGCCTTCAACTTTAGTGTATTGCTGCTGAAGTTTGCTTTCATTTTTAAAGAAAAAATCGTAAAGTTGAGAATGATTATCAAATGCCTGGCTAGTACTAAAAAAAGCAAAATCAGAGTCTAAATAATAATTTTCCTTATTTAATCTAATAGGGGAAAGAGTAAAAATGGAATTATCGTTTTTTTTAGACTCTAATAATTGCTCTTTTAAGTATTTAAAGGTTTCTTTTTTACCTAACATTACGTCAGGTCTAGTATAAATTATAAAATCGTAAGTAAAATTGTTTATTTCTTCTTCTTGTTTTTTTAGTCTATTTACCTCTTTAAGAAGGAAAGCCATTTTACGTGTATTCCCTTGATCAGTAGGTAGCTTTGAATCTTTAAATTTAATAAATTTTTTATTTTTAAAATAGTTGTATATTTTTTTATTTTTAAAATCATCCCAAGTAGCTACAAAAAAATCTATCTCTATATTACTATAATTTTTCCATGATTTATAATAAACAGATATTAATTCTTCCAGTCGAGTTTGACCATAAAAACAAAATCCTATACGAAAATTATTCATGTGAAGAATTTATATACTCTCTAAGGTGTTCTGGGGTACCTAAGCTGTATAATTTATCTACTTTTGTAATAATAATTTTCTTACAATCTTTTACAGCATAGTTGTAGACTGGAGCTACGTAAAACTCATTGTTAACCCTGTCATTAGCTTCAATCATTTGTTCAGCATATTTAACAAAATCAGAACCGTGCTTCCAAAAATAGTAACCAGCAGTAGCATTATTTGATATTTGTTTTTTTTCTGCTACTTCTACTACAAAACCTTTTTCATCAACTTTAGCATAACTCCATAAATTTCCTTCTCCATAAAAGCAAGGTATACCCCCATCGGCTAATTCTAATTTTTTAAAAGTATCTTCTACATTATAATCTATTAACTGGTCGGTATTTATAGAGAGCATAGGTGTTTGGGTATTTATATACTCTTTAGCAGTAAGTAAAGTACAAGCAGCTCCTTCAGTTGTTGTTTTTAGTGTTTTAATAACTACATTATCATGTCCAACGATTTTGCGAAAAATACTGAAATCATAATTATTAAAGTCGTGTTGTTGTGCTATAATAACAGTTTTAAAGTTTTTATCAAAGTCTATTTGTAAATTTTCTAAAACTTTTTGAATCATTGGTTTACCGTTTACGTTTATAAACGGTTTAGAGTTTGCATATCCCTGTTGTTTAAACCTACTACCTCTCCCAGCCATAGGTACTACTAAGTTAAATGTCTGTTTTATCATTTTAATTTATTAAAATCGTCATTAAAAAAATCATTAGGGTAAAGCATTTTATCGTCTATGTAGTATGTAGCATCATGAAGTTTGAAGAAAAGCTCGTGATACTTACAACCCCATAAATCTAATTGAGCTTCAGTGATAGGTCTATAATATTGTTCTCCTTTACCGCTTTTTAATCCTCTTGCTGTATGATAAATAATTGTATGGCCTTGATCATATAATCTATTTATTATGCTTATTCTATTTAAAAGTGGTTTACGGTTTATAACCGGACCTTCTTCTACACATATAGTATTATCTATATCAATTACATATTTTTTCTTACTCATTTTTAAATAATAATTTTGCTAATTTAAAATCTAATTCAGTATCTATATCTATGAGTTCTTCTTCAGACCAATCTATAAGGTAAGGAAAAGGCTCATTGTATAAGTTAGGAAATAATTCCCAATTCTCCAACATATAGCTTTTTTTATATCCTACTAAAGAATGTGTAGCAGAAAAAATATAAGGTCCTGAAGTAGTAGAAAGTCTATCTCCTGGGGTAAAATTTATTGGTGTATAATCATCAAACCAGTAAAAATTTCTTTGCTTTTTTACTGTAATAAAGCTACTTTCTTTAGAAAACTTAAACCAGTCTATAACTTTTTGTAGCTTATTAACATTGAGGAAAGGTTGGCAAGGATTAAAGTTAATAATATATTCTGAATCTACATTTTTTAAATGTTTATACATAATGCTGTGATGTGCATTACCGGGAGCTACAGCAGCGTACTCTCTTTCTAAAACGGGAACTTCAGTTGTTGCTTTTACTTTTAATTCTTGTTCATGAACTGCTAAATATTTTTCCTCAATATTTTTTAACTTACCTAATTTACTAAGTGCAATATCTATTAGAGTTGTCTCACCAAATTCTCTTAGATGTTTATTAGGGCATCTGGTACTTTTAGTACGTGCATGTATTAAAACAGCTATACTTTTCATAGTTTTTTATTTTTTAAAAAGAAACTTAATTTTTTAAACTTAGTATCAACTTTTATACTAAGGGAGGAGCCGTTAAAAAAATTAGGGGTAGATAATTTAAATACAAAATTTTGTGTAATGTCGAGAGAAGGGAAATGGATAAATATAGGGATGTCACTACCTGCTTTAGCAAGTAGCACAGCTCTATGAGTACCTCTACGTAAGATAAAATTAGAACTATTATAACAAATTGGATAGATAATACCATTTTTTTTCAAGCTAACATACTGTCCAATATCAAAATCCTGTCTCCATCTGTATTCATCATCATGAGTCTCGTAAAAATCTGTGTATGAAGATTTCTCAGAATATTTCTTATCATAATCTTTTTTCAATTTTCTCCAGTAGTCTGTTTCCCATTTCGGGTCTTCTTTTTCAACATCGTCTATATATTTTCTAAGTATTGTAACGTCATCATTGTCATGCATGTTAGTCATATAGTTATTAATAACTTTACTAGGGATAGTTAAATATAAGTAATGACTCCATTCAGTACCAAGCCCAGACATATCCATTGAATGAATATCTGCTTTCGCCTGTATAACTTTATCGTTTATGGGATCAATATTAAAATATAATGGTGAAAATCCATTCCAAGGTTTTTTTGTGTCTATTTTTTCTTCATCTGAGTTAATAGGACGATCGTTCCATCCAAAGCTTTCCAGTTTTTTTTCCTGTAGTAATTTTGCATTAGTATTATATAACTCTACTACTTCCTGATAAGGTAGAATTTGAAACGGAGTTAAACTTTTAAATGTATTAAACCAGTAATTTACCATCATTGAACTATTAAAGGAAATTTATAATTAAAATTTTTTATATCTTGAGTAAATAAGTTAGAAGCATACTGTACAAGCTCCTCAGTATAGCAGTCTTTAAATGATTTTATTTTAGAACTAGGTTTAGAAACATTCTTAAGAGGTAGTCCAGTATTTTGAATACCTATTTCACTACAGACATAATCAAAATCGCTTTCTATACTTTCATACCTACCTATAAAGTTAATATACGGAAATTTATCTATATTATCTAAATATTTTCCAGACAAAAATTCAGTCTGAGTAAGACTATGTACGTGTTCATATATTGTATCACTAAGCCTGTTGTAGTCTCCGCAAAAATTATAGTTCTTTTTAAAAGGGCCGTACATTTCCTCAAATAATTCTTTAAAATTTTTTAAAGCATATTCAAAGCTTAAATAACGATGAAGGAAATCTCTATACATGTACTGAGAGTAAAACCTATCCCATGGGTTGCGCACGAATGTAAATACAAAATACTCTTTCCAAATATTTTTATTAAATTCAGGATAATGTATTTGATATCCACCATATTCTTTTTCAATGCCAACAGCTTTGTATAGTGCAGAACCTATAGAAATCCCTGCAGTCTTAGGTACGTGTAGAAAAATAAACTTTAAATCGTGATTAATCATAGACCTATATATTTTTTAAAGTTTATTAAATTTAAAAGATGATAGTTCTCCCAAGAATTAATTTTTTTGTAGTTTTTTTCTAATAGATCTATATCTAAATCATCCCAATTGTCTAAAACTACCATAGGAAAAATTTGAGAGAAATATTCGGTAACAATATTTTTTTTAACTATAGGAATTACTTTTAAATAAAGGCATTCCCACATTCTATAACAGTCTATACCGTTTCCTTGAGGACTTATACAGTACCTATAGTTTTTCAGTCTACTTAAGTATAAATCAAAATTGGTATTTTCTATCCATTTTATACCTAATTTTTTCACAGCTTGGTAACATTCAGGTCTATGCTCTTCTCTTACTCCCCCATCAATAGAAAAATTAAAAAAAATTGATTCTGTTTTTTGCTCTGGTAAATTATTAAGGTGTTTAGAAAAGATATCAGTATTCCCCCATTTCCAATTACTATTTGCAAGACCGATAGGTAAAGGAAATAGCCTTGGGTGAGTAGTATTCATGTTTTGAGTAAATATTCTTTTTAAGTTAGGAATATTAAAATACTTTTCATGTACTTTATCAAAACTTTGATCAGAATTATGTAAAATTAAATCAAATGGATTTTTAAAATTAAGTAACTTTTCGTATAGTTTTACATTAATAAGTACTGGTTTTTCTCTATTAATTAAACCGCTGTTACAGTATACAATTTTAGGATTATCGTAATTATCAAAGTTAAAACTTTCTACATCGTATGTTACAACGTTTTTGCTTTCTATTCCTTTATCATCATTTCTAGAAAAACTTACATCGGCAATTTCCTGTATTTTTTCACCAGTTATCAATTCCATATTTTTCTATAAAATTTTGATATATAAGATATTGTTTTTTAGAACTCCAATGGATATCTCTAGCAGGTATATGAGGACATTTACTGTCGGGAATTTTTTCGGCAAGTAGATTTGATTCTTTGTTAAAATGGCTAGAAAAGGTAAGATAGTAGAAATCAACACCTAAGAATTCACAAAGTCCTTTGATAGCTGCTAAACCTCTAACCATTCTAATGACTTCATTCATTTCACTACCAAAGTATATACTCTTAAGAAACTCATCATATTCTTCTTTAAGATTAAGAAAAATTAAATCTCCATTACTAGGTCCTAAAGTATGAATCATATCTCTATTTTCTTCTTTGCTTAAAAAAGGTCTTATTATTTTATTATCTTCTATAATTAATTCGTTTCTATAAAAAGGAGGGACAAACAAAAAGACTTTTTTAAACTTTAACATATCTCCATAACCTAAAAGTAACCTAAAGGCAGTGTCAAGCCCTTTTGCTCCCTGTCCAAGATTCCAATGTTTTAGATTCAAGTATTTTGCTAATCTATAACCCCAGTTATACTCTATAGGTAAACCAATACCTTCGGTAAAACTACATCCTAGAGTTATAATACCTTCATCTTTAGAATTAAAATCGTCGTCCGTTCTAAAACCATAATTATTATACCGGTACTCTAAAGTTTTATCTTTCCAAAAAATTTTTCTATGGGAATTACCAGGGAGATTGTTAAACCTATGTTCATCATCAGAGTCTTTCCAGAATCGTAATTCATTTTTAACACCTGAATTAGCATATAAAAGATGTGAAAATTCTTCTTTATTATTTTTAAAATCTGAGAATAGTCTTTTCATTTAATAAAAAAAATTAAGTATTCTTTTTTAACTTTTCGTTTTCTAGTTCAAGAAATTCAAATATTTTTAAATTTAAATTTTCTTCTTCTACTAAGTTTTTCATGGCTTTAGTATCTTTTGGTAAACACATACCTCCGTATCCTAATCCAAAATCTTTATTAACACGTAAGTAATGCCCTTCTTCAACAGCATGAAATAAAAAAGCATCCTTTATTACATTGTAATTGGCATTGTAATGTTCAGCTAATTTATAAAAAGAGTTTGCAAATATTATTCTCATAGCTTTATAAGTATTAGAAAAATACTTCATTAATTCAGCTTCTATGACCTTAGATTGTAATTTGTGAGTTGGAAGTTCTCCGTGTGACTTTTCTACTAATTCAAATACTTCTCTTTTATCAGTACCGACAATAAGTATACTATTATTATGTACGAAATCATCGTACGCACATCTTTCTCTTAAAAATTCAGGAACGAAGCATAATTCTAAATCTTTGTATTTAGCTTTCAGTTTATCTGTAGTACCGGGTTTTACTGTGGATTTTATTGCTACTACTCCTTTATATTTTAATCTATGGAGCTGTTCAGTTACTTCTAGTACAGCAGAGATATCACAGCTTCCGTCTTTAGTAGAAGGAGTGCCTACACAAATATAAATTATTTCGGTATCTAAAACATCCTCAATAACAGTATCATGCTTTATATCATGATACTTTACCGTATGATCAATGTATTCAAATCCTTTTTTAATGGCAGTTCCTACGACGCCTTTACCTATTATTCCTATTTTCATAACTTTTTTATATATTCAGCAATTTGTTTATAACCTTTATAGTGAAATTCTTTATTATAATAAATATCATGTCTTCTTAAATTAAAAAAGTTAGAATAGTTAAATGGTTCTTTAGTATTTTGTTTAAATCCTATATTTAAGTCTTCAACTATTTGAGCTAATTCTATAATCTCAATCGAGTCGTCTGGGTCGAAAAGAGCTAATAGTGGGATACTATGTTCAATACAATGTGTAATCAACCCTACTCCTGGTCTACCAACAAAAATACTGTCTTCAGTATGTTCAAATTTATTAGTAACTCTATACATAGAAGGAGACCTCGGGTGTAAATCTTTAGTATAGTTTGCAATAACATTGAATATTTCTTCATAAGTAGGTGTGTACTCAAATGAAGGTTTAATTAAGTGAACAGTCTTACGATTTAGTGCTTTTATATTATCAAATAAAAATTTTTTTTGTTTTTCATACCCCCAGTCAGTCTGTATTTTATTTTTATATTCTCTTAAGCTTCCTATTTCTACATTTTTATTAGTGATAACTAAAGGTTTGTAGGTATATAAAAGTTTATTTTCTTCAGTAGAAATTCTATTAATGCCAAACTTACTAAAAAATATATCCTTCCACAAAAATGAACCCATTATAATAGTATCTTTTCTATATTTAAGAGGCAATAAAAGGTTATCACTTATTACTAAATCATATTTATCAAAATCTTTCTTATAAAAATCATTCCATTTAGTATACTGATTAAAGAGTGCATTATTTATTTCTAGACTATTTTTCCATAAAATATTAGGCAGTAAATATTGAACTACCTTAAAACCACTCGGATTAAATTTCTCTATTTGTTCTTTAGATGCATAAACAGTAATATCAAAATCATTTTTAAGGTAACTAGCAACTTCGAAAACTCTTTTAGAGTGTCCGTAGCCGTTTGTACAGGTAAAAAAAGCTAAAGTTTTCATACTTAATTATGGTACCAGCTTCTGAAGTATTTTTCCATTTCTTCGAATTCTTCAGGTTTAAAGAGGTCAAGGTTTTCAGGGTGACCAAGTTTTACTAAAGTTTCTTGAAATCCTAAATCTAATAATGGAGTAATTCCGTAATCTCGAAAAAATTCATGCATTAAAGTTCCAGGTCCTAAAGGGTGAACATTAATTGAGTGTTTAAAATTATCGTTTATTAAGTACTGTCTATAGAAGTACAAATTTAAAAGTAAGTCCATTGTTCTTGATTTTCCAACAAAAACGCAATCATTTACATTAAAAGTATTAAACTCTCGAGGCATTATACCACCGTGGGTGGAAAAAATAACATTGTTAGGAGGATAGTTAGGACGAAAAGGTTTGTTAGGATGAAAAACCACGTCAGGTCTAGATTTTACAACTAAATCATATTCAAAATCATGCTTGATTTCGTATTCTCTTTTAAGTAACAGGGACTTAGAAAGACTATAAAATAAAGAGCTCCAATGATCTGAATGTAGAAAAAAGTCAGTTTTAATATTATCAAATTCAGCTTTTTTGGTAGCGTATCTTACACAAGCAGATCTATATTCATCTACAGTAACTTCTCTTTCTATGTACTCTTTAGAAACTCCTTCTCTATCACAGCTATAATTCCAAGTATGTAGAAAGTAATCTACTTCAGTTTCTCCTGATTCCCAAAACCATCTTTGGTTATCTATAGCTACTTCCCAACTGCGAAGTTGCCCGCTTAAACAAACTGCTATTCTCATATACTTAAATTGAGACTTAGAGGATTAATTCTGTGTGCCATACAGTCTCCGTATAAATTATTTTTAGATCTTGAATTTTCAGCAATAAAAGGTAAAACCCATGAACTACATAAAATCATACTACTATCAACACTGCATTCATTGTCAACTCCAGAATGAACTACTTCTGAAAACCAACAAGAATTCCTATTTAATTTATAATCACCAATATTTTCTATCAACTTGTTAAATAGGTCTTTTTTAAATTTATTTATTATTATATGACCAGAATAAAAAGTATCATTAACAAGTTCATGTCTTTTAATAATGTTGCAGGCTTGAGTCAAAGTATAATTATAAGTATCATACCCATCTACCTCAATATTCTTCTTACTTATAATAGTATACTTTTTATTATAAAAGTCTATATTCATACCTCAACTCTACTTTTAAGATTAAAATCAACGTCATAATTCTGTATAAGGTCAGAATTATGCTGTAATACGCTTTCCATACTTTTATACATTCTTAGTAGTTCTTTATTATCTAATTTGGCTAAATTTTTAACAATACCCAACACTTTTTCTAATCTTAACCAAGGTTCTTCTATTGAATCGTAGCTTTCATCCCACCATTTATCAAAAGTTTTAAATCCTCTTTTTTTAAGTTCGTTTAAATGTCCTAAAGGTCCAAATTGAATAATAGGATGACCGCAGTACATAGGATTAAAGGTAGAGCTATGCAAATGGCATGCATTAGGGGTATGTGGAAATGCACACATTACAGTACTAATAAAAGTATTTTTATAATGAATAGGTAAAAAAGGTAAATCTGCATTGAATTGATTAATGCCAGTTCCAGGTTCACCGTGATTAGTTTTATCCGTAATATCTATGTCAAAAGGAATTTTTTCTTTTAATTCGTCTATATTCTTTCGGGTTGTCAGCTCAGGAAAAAACTCAGGGTATTCATAAGCAGGTAAATTAGGAAAACTTATATTAAATTTTGAATATAGTTTATGGTAATTAATATAAAGCATAAAAATATTCCTTTCAGGTCTATCGGTTCTATTAACTTTGAGAAATGTTTTAATAGAATCTAAATTATCTTCTTTATATTTAATTTCATCTTTTATATTGACTGTAGTAGGAAGCAAATTTGATTTTTTCAATCTCTGTATATCAAATACATTCCACATAAAAGAAATAACGTTTATTTTCTCTAGAATATTTTTTTCAACACAGTATTCATCATGGCTTTTTTCAGCATAAAGATTATTAGTAATATAATATATATTTTTAGGAGGTAAATTTAATTCAGAAATTCTACTATAGAGAATATCTATAAATCTAAACAAAGTATCACCTTCTAAAGTATCGTCAAATATTATTTTACATTTATTGTTCCTTGTAGAATTAAGTACGTAGTTAGGTAATTTATCAATATGTTGTGACCATATTTTAGAATCGTGAAAAACAGTAACTGGGTAGATGAATTCGTTTTTTATTTTATAGTCTACTAAAGGTGTAGGGGTAGTACCAAAGGTAAAACTCATATCTGAATGTGAGAATAAAGGTCTATTTATTTCATAGCCTCTACTATCAATAGATTTGGTATCTTCTATATCCTTGTATATTTCCATTATTTCTTTGGAAGGATTATGAAGACTCACACTATTAAAACTATCTTGTATAAAAACAGGTTTACTCATTTTGTAACATATCTTTATAAGTTATTGTATAAAAAATTTGCCCATATATCATGACCTATTTCAAATGGATGGTAATCCATTACTTCAGATATTTTATGTTTTTTTAGTTCTTGTATAAAACTTTGTTTAAAAAAATATTTATTATATACTTTACAATATTCTTTGTAAGCATAATCAATATCTAAATATTTAGAATTAAAATTTTTATTTATTTCAAAGTTATAAGTAATATAACTGTGTAAATCAGGACTATCTAATAGTTGGTGTTTATCTTTACTTTTTATACAGTCTTCGTTTTCATAAAAAGCATTAAAAAATTTATGAGTAATACCTAAATTAGATAAGTAAGAACTGAGTAAAATATTTTGATGTATGTACCTAGTAATGAATTCTTCAAAATTCCAATATCTAGTAACATAAATTTTATAAAATTCATTTTTAGATACCTCTTCTGAATTCCAGTGATCTAGCTCACCGGGATATAGAGTATCCCACGAATTCTGTTTTTTACTTTTATAATAAAAGTCTTTTCTTTCAGGAGAAGACCAACCTATAATAACTAAAATATCTTTAGGATCATAGACTGAAAGAAGTCTTGGTATATCATTTAATGTCCGTTTTACTATACCGTCATTTGATGAACCTGCATAACTTGCATTCTCTACTTCTATGTTAAATAGTTTACCTAGTTTATGTGGCCAAACTCTTGGTAGTCTATAATTATCATTATCAGGGTGCATTGAATGTTCAACCTGATCTCCGAATAAAATAGGGTCTACTATATCTCCTGCAGTCCAGCTATCACCATTAGCATACAGTATTTTATATTTTAACTGTGCCATTTTTTAGAATATTTTATAGGATGGTTACTATTGTATGAAAAATCCTTAATTTTATATGGAGTAACTGCCGAAAAATTAGTGGTAAAAAAGGTTTTGAATACGTCAGTTTTAGCTATATTTTTAACGAAACTGTTAAAATTAGTAAAGAATATATCTATGAACTTCTGTGGCATAACTTCCTCAGTAATATGTAGTAGATCAATATCACCGTAAAAGATATGGTTATGATCTGGGTTAAGCCTGTTCGCTGCTCCAATCCAGGTAAAAGCGTTTGAGTAATCAACAACATTCCCTATATCCTGTTTTGCAGTAAACTCACCAATCGACAGTGTTATTTTATTTCCTTCCTTTACAACTGCAGCATCTAAAGGTTTATCCAGAGAAATACCTGTACCTTCCCCAACAGGAAGCTGCACATACTTTACAATGTCTTTTTTTTGTTTTTCACAATGTTCCCACCACTCAAAAGAGACTTTAGCATTAAACTTTTTTAGATTATCATAGCCGCTAACAAAAAATAAACCGGCATGCATTCCATTTTTTCCTACTAAGCATGATGGTAAGTAGGTAGACTCAGTCCCCATAATTTCTCTAAATTTTTTCACATCAGGTTTAAACCTAACCAAAATGGTAAAATTATCTTGAAGTATATCGACAGGTTGGTTAGTAACAAGATTATTTTTGTTACCTGATTGAAAGAGGTGAGTATTTTTAGCGTTAAAGTACATTACAGTTTTAAACAGTCTTGATAAAAGTTAGCTAGCTCAGGAAAGGTTTCTTGAAAATTTGTACCTCTGCGTTTATCGTGAGCTTGAAAATATCTTCCAAAATTTGATCTTTGAACTTTTAATTTTTTTTCATCTTTAGGAGAAATCATCCAATCGTACGATCTTTTTATTTTTTGTATTTCAACATCCGAGTATCCTATAAGTCTATTATCGAACTTGGGTATACCTAAAAAATCAGTATGACGAGCAGTTTCTAAAACTATATCAGAAAATTCATCAGGTAAAATTTGTAAGGTTTGGTGAGATGGGTACCTTAAATATGAAGAATCTAAAAATACAGCAGATGTCCAATACCTATCAGGAGAAGCATACTCTTGTTTAAGCTGGTAAATACCGTTAACAAGTCTCATATAAGAAGGCACCGATAGAGCGTTAAATGTTGACATAACAGTTAAATTTACTCTAGGGCAACTAGTTAAGATTTTATTCATATTATCCCAAAATCTGTTAAACTCAAGTCCATTACGAATATATTCAGCTTGTTTACCCCATGCATCAACTGATGTAAAGATAATAAATTCATTTACTTTATTACCATTTTCAATAGTATTAATTTTTTTAATAAATTTATCTATTAAATCATCAGGAACTCCTAAGTTAGAATTAATAGCTAAATTTAACTTTTTATTAGGATTAGGATTATCAATAATAAAGTCTAGTACTTTCCAAGTATCTTTAGATAGTAGCGGCTCACCTCCAGTAATTCTAAAGGTATGAAGATCTCTATAAAGTTCAGGCCACCATTGCCAAAAAGCTTCTACATAAGGGTTAAAGTCTTTGTGGTGTATAGGCATTTTGCCTGAATCTTGAAGGTATTTAATATCATTAAACTTATCATCAGTAGGATAAGGACCGTGTTTCTTAGCTTCTTGAACCCAAGCGGATGAAAAAGATGGACCGCAGTAACTACATTTAAAATTACAGGCATTAGAAAATGATACTTCTACATATCTAGGGTTAAAGTCATCTCTCCAATTTGCGTTAACAATTTCATCGTAATGCTTTTTAGACCATTTTTCATTTGATTTGAAAATTCTATCTGAATAACCTTCGGAATTATCTTCTACATTCCAGCAATAGTCACACTCTTTTGGTCTTTTACCTTCGAGCATTTCCTTTCTTTTTTCTTTTTTAAACTTAGTATTATGTAAAGCAGAAGGATTTCTAGCTAATTCATTTAAAGGTATTTTATGAGTAGAGGGATGGTGACATGAATGAGTTTGCCCCATTTGTAAGTGTATAGTAGTTTGAGTCCATTTAGCAAGACAAAATCCACAACCTACCTTATTTAATTTATCCTTAGTTTCTTTATACTCAGGATTTACAAACGAAAGTTCAGCTAACTTACTCATAATTTAATATTAAGCATTTTTGCCCAGGGAGTCAACTTTTCTTCATCTACAAGAGAATATTTTACCTGGTTAATTCCATCTTTTTTATATTCTATTTTATCTTGCTGCATTTTCATTATATACCTATATTCATTTCGTGCTGTTGTTTCTCCCTTAGCGAATTTCCCATTTACTATACCTTCGTCTTTATGTGGTAGACATCTAAATTTACCTTCTACTCTATGAGGAATAATTGAATTAGGTATTTTTATATGTTCGTTTTTTAATTCAACGTTATAAAAATTTAATGTATCGTTAGAGTTATTAAAATTAACATCAATAACTTTACCTGAATCAGGAATATTATCATGTAAATTATTTACCTCTTGTGAGGTAAGTGCTCTATTCCAGGCATAAAATCTAGCTATATCTCCTTTAAAAAATTTACCTGCTTTGTCAGGTGTTGAGGGAGAATGACCTAAAAATATATCATTTTTACCATAATTTTTAAGCTTACCTTTATAGCTATGAGGAGAAGGAGTACCAAAACCTGCTTTTGAATCTACTTCCAAGCCATTTAAATACAAATGCGATAGTTTATCTTCATCATTTATAACAGCAGTCACCCATGACCACTGGTTATCATATCTCTTTAACCACATATAGTTATGTTGGTGAAAATTATTCCAAAACTGAAGGGATAAAGCTCGTGAATTATTAAATGAAATTCCGTAGTCATAACCGGGTATACGTACTATAGGGTATTCTGTATACTTGTTATTACTATCTCCTAAAAGAAAAATTTTTCTTTTATCTAATTGATGGAAAGCTCTGGTTAATACTGAAATGGTATGAGATTGGCTAGTTAGATTTTTAAGTTTGGGCTCGTAGTTAATTTTACAGTAAGAGTTATTTCCGGAAAAGCTGGCATATTTATGTTCTGGTTCAGAAAATGGTAGGTAAGTATTATCTGTAAGACCTTCTTTATAACATCTCCAAAACAGATCATCATCTTCCATACCCCAATCCCAGTAATTATTAGAATAACCGTTAGTTTTCTCTACTTGTTCCTTAGTAAAAAGAACTGCTCCACCAAAATATTCGTGATATTTTAACTGGTAATTCATTTGAGATATTTTGGTGGCAATATGTCTTGGAGTTTCACCTGGATATGAGTAATCAGCACCGCCTCCTTCTTCTGGTATCATATCTATATCATGCCAAACTATATAATCACATCCGTCTTCAAAGGCGTGTTTTGCTGCTATATTTTTTGTTGCACCTCTATTAAAAAGTTTATTATCAGTTTGATGACAAAAATACATATTGAAATCTATGTTTCTATTCTTAAGGTATTTTCCTACCTTTGGAACAAATTCATTCAAATGCAATTCTCTATCTCTATAAGGAATACAAACTCCTAGCTTATGCTTGCTCATACTTCTACAACTAAGTAATGATATTTCTTTTTATTAAATTCAGATAATAAGTTATACTCAAGAGTATTAAGTCCTTCTTCTTGGGGATTATAACTCTTTTTATTGGTTGAATAAAATCTAATTTGATTTAACCTACTATTCCAGTCCACCCAATAACCGTCTTTATAACCGGTCTCATCGTGAGAAAGTAATTTAAATTTTCCTAATCTACGATAGGGTACTGAGTGTTTAAAAATGCCAGGTTTATAAGTATTAACTAATTTAGTTTGGTATAAAAAACCGTGATTATCATTACCAGATAAGTCTATTAGTCTATTAGTATTAGTAAAACTACCGTCAAAGTAAACTTTTAAATCATCACTAGCATCGTAATTATCAAATTTCTGTAATAAACTCCTATTAGAATTATTAAATAAGCTCTTTATTTCTTCCTTGTTTAATAGTTTATCATAGACAGCAAACTCAGATATATTACCCTTAAAATATTTAGCACTATCTACCCTTTTAGGATCAGCTACTCCTAAGAAAGCAAATTTTTTATCCTTATAAGAGTCTAATTTCTCTTCATAATTTTTTATTCCTATTAATTTACCATTAATGTAAAGTTTTATTTGTTTTAATTTAGGATCTATAGTAACAATACTTTTAAGAGTAAGAGGAGGAAGATTATTAGTATTAATAGAGTAAGGAGTCATATTACTACTAAATATTTCAAATTTATAAGTTTTATAAGAATTATAAGAGAAGTTCATATCATACCCAGGAATTGCATACACACAAAACTCATCGTGCATTGCGTTTTCATCAGGGCTAATATCGTACACCTTACAAGTAGTATAAATACTTAATGGTCTACTAAAATTAAAAACATTATTAAATTTAACTAGAGAACTTTTACCATTAAATTCAACAGCGGTACCGTGCTTACCGTATTGATTATACTCTCTAGTATTTGTAGGAAGATTAAAAGTTTTAGCTCTTAAAAAAAGATCATCATCTTCAAACCCCCATCCGATATACTTATTGGAATATCCATTTATTTTTTCAAAATCTTTAACCGGAAATAGGGTTACACCGCCGAAATAATCTTGAGAAACAGTTCTAGAAAAAGATTTTTCATCATAGAAAGCATTGGCAAGTTGTATAGGTTTATCAGTCCAAGAATAATCTACTTTTACTGGTAACATATCTATATCGTGAAATGCTACATAATCGCATTTTAATTCCTTAGCTCGTACGAATCCTATGTTAAGTAACTTACCTCTGTTAAAAGGAGTATTTTGAGATTGTTCAACTACAATAATTTCATAGTTTATTTTTTGTTTCTCTAGTACTTCAATTAATTTCGGAGTAAATGATCTGAGATGGTGAACTCTATTTCGATAAGGAATAATAATTCCTAATTTGTGCATAAAATATTAATCCTCTCCTTTATGTGGTTTAATGGTATTTTCATACCATTCACTGAGATACCACTGTATTCTACTATTCCAATCCTCTTTGTCTATTTCTTCAAACCAATTAGCTAAAGCATCTAATGATGCACCTATTTTTTCTAATGCTCTAGTTTGACGTTCCTGTAGAATGATATTATCTAATTCGTTCTGTGTTTCTTGTTCGTCGAGATTATCTGCCATTTGTATAAATTAATAATGATTGCTTGTATATAATATAATAAAAATATTTTACTTTTCCAACTTACTTTTAAAGTAATTAATTAGTTTTTCAGACTCCTTGTAGTTAACTGGGAATCCTGCAGCGTTGGCTTTTTTGTATTCTTTGAATCTTTTTTGAGTTTTTTCTAATCTCTTATCTGTAAACCTAAAATGTGCTATATCAATCATTGGATCATCCATATACATAACAGGATCTCCATACAGAGTTAAATCATGAGAGTTTACTAATTTATAGGACTTATGAAAAGCACATGCTTTATGACTATATAGCCTAGAAATATTTTTAGATATTTCGCTTTTGACTGGAAATTGTTCAAAAATATCTACTTTAGTGTCTACTTTTTTAGTAAGTGAATTTAAAGGAAGTCTATCTATGAGATTCCCACCAACAACAGGCTGTTTAAGTAAAACGTCTTTAGGTTCTTGTTTCCACTGCTGTAGTTCATCTATGTCAGAAAGAAGAACATACCCATCAAAAGAAGAGATAATAGAGTTAAAAAGTTTTATTTTTTCAGACGATAAAAATGTATCATGCCATTCTATAAATCTAATATTAGGTTTTAAACTTCTAAAAAATGCTCGTGCTTCGTGTGGTTCTCTATCTGTACTTCTATGTAAAATAACATACCAGTTATCTATATCGAATCTGCTATAGTGCTTAACAAAATGCTCTACTAAGTCGTAATCATATTCTGTACTTGTAACATTAAGTAAATTAAGATTCATATCGTAGTTTTATATACTCTTCTACATACCCTGAGTAATGATTAAATATAAGATTTTTTCTTGTGGTTGCCAAACTTTTTATAAGAAAATGTGTTTTCAGCCTATCCTTTTTAAGACTATCAGGATCTTTAAGTGCTTTTTTAGGATCAATTTTATTTTGGTAAACTTCTGGTTGAATAGTTTCGCTTACAAAAGCAGGAAAAACTTTTAATTTAAAATTTTCTATTGTTAACGTTTCTAGTACATAATCTTGTTCCCCTTTTATAGGTAGGTCAATTTCTGGTCTATTTTTATAATTATAAAGCAAAGAATATTTTTTATAAAAATGATCTTTATTATTTTTAAGTCTACTATATAGTATATTAGTATCTCCAGTATCAAATACATATACTCCTCCCCATATGAAACAACTTCTATAAGGATATTGCCACCATTTGTGCATTACTCCTACTTCTTTTTTTTCTAAATTTACTTCAAATATTTCAGAAGGATCAGACATTATTTCAATGTCAAGATCAAGTATTATAAGTCGTGAATTAGGTTTTAAGTTTAAAAAATTATTAGAAAATGCTTTTACCTTATTAAATGCATACTTAAATTCTTCTTTTAATTCTATAAAAGTCACTTCAGGAGATATATTTTCACCATTATCACCTATACAAAAAAAAGAAAACTTATTTTTATAATGTTTTTTAATAGAGTTGTAAAGTAAATTTACATGTCTATAATCGTACTTATCACCGTATTTGAAACATGCTATATTAACCATTAAAAATAATATCTAAGTCTACAATACTGTTTATGTCATTAAAACTACCTTGACTACCATATAAGTGAACTCCATAACTGTTACTGTAATTAATACTATTAAATTTATTTAGTTCATAAAAACCTACTGGGCTAAAAATCTCTTCATCAACAACATAGTTATTCAAAATATTCTTGTTTATCAAACTAGTAAGTAAGTCAGGCCCTAAATCTCCGTGTCTTATATTATCTGCCCTAAGTTCGTTAATTTTATTTATCCAATTGTCGAAAATATTTTGCTTACTGTAACGAGAGTAAATAACATGGGTTCCTACTGAGTATCTATACTTGTTGTGTTTCTGTTTCGAAAAAGTAAAGTTTCTTTTAAAGTCATATTTTTTAAGACAATATACATCTAAATCAGTATATAATCCTCCTAATTTATATAATAAATGAGCTCTAAATAAATTAGAAAAAGCTACCGGGGTACCTTTACTATGTCCTCCGTCGTATGTAAAGTAATCCTCCCTTTCAAGTATTTCATTAGCATCTCTTAAAATACAATTTGCATTTTTTAATTTGTTGTAGGTCCATAAGTGAAACTCGTATCCCTGCTTCACCCAGCTTTTTATACAGTAAGATGATAGGTAGTCAAGTTTATCTCCTATCCAAAACCCATTTACAACCATTATTTATTAAGTATAGTTTCTAAATTTAATTGTTTATCATTTATACAGTTTAAAAGGCTGTTATATTCTACTTTATAATTATATCCTCCTCCGTTGCCTTTAATAATGTCTTTTAAAGGTCCGTAGTGCTTATAAAATAATCCAGACGAGTTAATATCCCATACTCCGTTTTCATGATTGTCTCCCCATTTCCATTTTTTACAGTCCCAGTAAGTAGAAATAATGCTGGAGTATTTTACTGAGTTCTTTTCTAGTAAATGCTTTAAGAGTAACTGCTCTGCAAAAATGAGATATTGAGGATTAGGAGCGTTCATTTTAGTAAATTCCTCCATTAACTTTAAACTTAGCTCAGAGTACTGTTTTGTAAACTTAGGGTCAGGGAGATATAAAAAACTAACGTTTACTGATTCGGTTTTCCATCTTGGTTTATATGATAACTTTTGTACATATGAATTAATAGATGTAGGGTAGTACCCTTTACCTATTTCTAAGTTACTAACGTAAACTTTATTTAAGTCAAGATACGGGTATATATTTTTATAAACTAGAGTATCGTTATCTAACAATATTACAGGTTCAGTTTGCTGTGAAAGAACTTCAACTTTACAACTAGCCCAAAATACTTCAGTATTAATATTCCTTTTACTTTTATATTCTATTATTTCATCCCAATAGTTATTTACTTTGAGAGTAAAAAGTAAATCTTTAGTTAATTTATCACAATATAAAACACATTTATCTTGAGGATTATTTTTTTTCCAAAGCTTAACTGAGGCAAGTAATAATGCAGTATTAAATTTACTATAAAAGTAAAAATTCTTTTTAATATTTTCTAAAACCCATATAACTTTCATAACTTAAATTTTTTTTACGGATCAATATGCGTAGTAGCGAAGAATGCATAAAAATCAGTTACATCGGTATGATCGGTGTCAGTTAGAGTTAATGTTGAACTAAAAGATAAAGAGTTACCACTACCCCCGGGAGCATCTCTCCACGAATTAAAACTGTAAGGGTATGTTGCTGTTGCAGTAACAGTAATAGCATAGTCAGATATAATAATATTATCAGCTTTAAATGAACCTGTGCTATTAACTGTATAGGGAGCTGACATTTGAACTAAACCTCCTATATCTGCTATAAAGTTACCAAAGAAAATACTTTCTCCCCTTACTAAAGAAACGTTGTGAGGCTGGGAATCAGTAGGAAATAATTCCGAATACGCACTTTCTAATGAAATTTGGCTAAGGCCATCAATAGTGTTTGCCCATGTATCAAATGAAGAAAACGAGGCTGATTCATTAGATGTATACGTAAATACTGCCATTAGCTATCTATAAGAGTTTCTCTAGGTAATAGTTTAGATAACGTTTCTTTTACTATTTTATAGCTAAAACTATGTACGTTATTTAAATCAGTTAAAATAAGCTTTTTACATTCGTTTTTTGTTCCAGTTTGAACTCTTTCAGAGGTAGTAACAGACCTATACTTTGTTATTTCTTCTCCCATTTCGTCAAAACTAACATATGGAACCTCATGAACTATGTCTTTATTTATGTATATTGGTAACTCTATATTTTTTTCCTCTACATACTTAACTTTAATTAAGTTAGGAACTATTAATTCTTCAGGTTCGGAATTTTCATCTCTATAGTAAAGTACCCTTTCCTGAACCAATCCTATTGCAGGTTTGATTTCCTCGTCTATAAACGTTCTATTGTATTTTATGGCTGCTGCTTTATCAACCCAATAGGTGATTTGAAATCGAATATCACTTGTTACTTTATTAAAAGATAAACTTTCGATTCTTGCATATACTTCTTGAGAAGGTCCTTCGCTTGTCTCAAGATCAGCTTTGATTATGATTCCCATGGTATAACTTATTTATTTTTTAAAATCTCTATTTCATTCGAAAGCTCTTTAATAGCCTCTATTAAAATAGGAACTAACTTTTCATACTTTACTGCTTTATATCCATTTTCTCTTGTTTCTACTATTTCAGGAGCTATCTTTTCAACTTCTTGAGCTATTACTCCGATATCCCTTTTACCTTTAAATACTTCGTGGTTATCATTCCAATTAAAAGTATTGCCACTTATTTGAGAAATTTTATCTAACGCCCCTTCAATTGGTTTAATATTATCTTTTAATCTTTTATCTGAAGAAGCGTATGCAACAATATCTTCACCAACATTAAGTGTTTTTGCGATACCAACACCACCAGCCACTTTAAGTGCACCTGTGGTTTTACTTGTTGATTGATTTTGAATCTGTATATCTACTCCATTAGTGGTTACTAGTTCTGAAGTTAGATTTACTGAAGGTTGTGTATAATCAATAATAATTCCAGATATAGCTGTGTTACCACTTTGGTATCCACCAATGAATAATTTACCTATATCATTAGATGGGTCATAAGTAGCTGATGAACTTACAAAGATAGCGTTACTATCTCCCATAATTTGGAAGTTAGTTTGTCCAGTAAATTTTGAATCACCAGTAAATGTTAATGCTCCAGTTGCCGTATCAGTAGCATCACTTCTTATAAATGAAGAAGCGTGTAAACCATCAACTTGGTCAGCATTACCACCATCGGGTGTAATAGTAGTTGAATTAAATGCGTTTGAACCAAGTTCTCTTGTTCCAACAACACCACTACCATCAATCATTAATGAAGTTGCTTCTGAAGATTGTGCAGATAAACCGGGAAGTTTAGGTATACTAGTTACTTCTAAGTCAGATATTAACAGTTTAGATCCTGTAATATTGCTACTTACGTTTAAAGAATTTAGAGAAGCGTCAGATCCGCTTACTATGAGTTTTTTCCAGTTAGGCATATAAATTAGTTATTATGGTTGGTTACACCGGTTGTGCGGTGCCCACTTCCTTTTCAGGCCTATAATATAATTATAAATATATCTATATTATTATATAATATAAATAGAAAAGAAAAAATAACCAACTAATTAACCTTTTTTTCTTAATCTAGTTAATTTTACCCATACGGTATAGAATAATTCAAATTCTAAACCTTTATATGTAGCATCTTTTAATTTATTAAGAATAAAATCTATTTCTCTTTTGGACAAATCTCCTTTTATCAACTCTTCTTGATTTAATATTTGATTTGTTTTTTCTTCTTTTTGTATTTTAGATTTATCAATAAAATTTTTTGAAGTAAACATTAATCGAGTTGTTATAAGTACATAATCATTTTACTTAACCATTATAAAACTAATTTTGAAAAAAAGAGAGACGGTTAAGTCTCTCTCTTTAATCAAAAATCTTAATTTCTATTATTCAGTGTAGATGAAAATTTCTTCTCCATCGATTCTGATATTACCATTTTTTCGGTAATTAGCATCGTCACTGGTTACTACAGCAGAAGCATAAGCATCTGCACCAATAGTTGTTTGATCAAAAGTAGCACCTGAGAAATCAAATGCCCATCTATTTTCAGATTCATCCCAACCAAAGGAAGCACCTTGACCATTTACTACAATACCGGCATCTGCAGCATTTGATCCTGAGTTTAATAAAATAAACTTATCTTCTACATTAAGATTTGTAGTGTTAAGTGTCGTAGTTGTTCCATCAACGGTAAGATCACCAGTAATAGTTACATCATTAGAAAATGTTCTATTCCCGGTAATAGTATCAGCTAACCCAATAGTATAAGAAGGTCCTCCTCCTAAAGCTTGAGCTGCTGTTCCGGTAATGTCGATTTCGCCTGAAGTCTGAGTTAAAGTAATAGTTGTATTACCTT
>CENS01003502.1_pt1 | contig 31323 bp, 35 predicted proteins | sample 530201 | NCBI WGS metagenome assembly CENS01 (sample SAMEA2619747, study PRJEB7988) | marine metagenome | biome: marine biome (ENVO:00000447); feature: surface water layer (ENVO:00002042); material: "saline water (ENVO:00002010), including plankton (ENVO:xxxxxxxx)" | depth 5 m | reverse complement strand
TATGACACGAAAAGGTTGGAAGTCGGCAACCAACAATGCCCCACTGAAGACATCGTATGAATTACATGACCGAGCCTTGTTTTTTCACATTACCAAGAACGGTAACTCGCACACGCATCGCTATCCTACAGTCTACACACACGATAATGGTGTTATCAACAACGCTCTCACGGCACAGACGTATTCAGGTACTACTTTAACAGTGAATGCAAATATCAATACAACATTGTACCGTGACGCTTACGGCGATTCACAAAAAGATGATGGTGGCACACGTCGATTTTTACGCATATACAACGATACAACTGGTGAAAGCGGTGTTGCTTCGTTTACTCAAATTCTAAACAACAATGAGTTTCACAATTGTGTAGGCGATTCAGCATTCGACGCTATTGTTGCTAAGAGTGATATAAGTTCATTCAGCGTTGTGCCTTCGTATTACGTACCTGCTGGTAGCAACCGATTCTTTGCGGCACGACGAATCCGTGACCATGCAGAAGTAAGTGGTAACAGTCCCGATATGGCACACTCAATGTATCTTACAGGTCACAGTGCGGCGAATACAATTTTGTGTTACGATGTATACAAGAAAGCACGACTTACCCCTATGGCAATACCACGCATGGGTCATCATTTCGTCAATGCTACACAAGCCATGCTACCCGGTCATTGGGCGCACCCTGCGTATCAGGGATTGTACTTCAAACATCGAGCCGACCGTTCAGCAACGCAAAAAAATCTTGAGCAAAGTCTAATTCAAAACACATCATTAGACAAAACTACAGCAGACATTCCTGTGCTTACAAGGCAACAAATTCCTGTTTATGACCCTATGATTACGTTTGGTGCAATGACTGCTACACCAAGTGGTCCGAGTGACATTCACGGTGGTGGATTCACACTCATGTTTGAAACTAAAGTCAAGTATGATGGTTATGGTGTATTGGCTTCAAAAGGTCAAGCAGGTGTTGTAAACTCGAAAGGTGGTCACACTGTTGTACTGGAAGCAGGTGCTACATACACACTTAAGCACCACTTCCCCGACCCATCAGAAGTTGGTGCGTACCAAATCATCATTCAACCCAATGTACATAAATCACAATTCTACGGTTATCACGAAAACGGCAGTGCAACAGGATTACCTGATGGTTCAGTCAATGAATTAACTGGACAACAGGTAGCGTTGGTTATTGGTATACGTGAGCCTGATTCAGCCACAGGTGGGCTTGGCTTGGTCTTAGCCGAAGCAACTATGGCCGACGTACGTGGTTGTGAAGTATTCATTAACGAAGTCATGCTTGACCATGACCCTGATTATGGTGGGCAATTGGCAAACATACCTCCACTGTTATTGTACAACGCATTAGGTGTACAGGCTACAGAAGCACCCGCATTTACACGACGAAGCCTACCGTATCATCCCGGTATGTTCATTGATGCTACACCCGGTTTTACAACCAACATTCCGTGGTGGTCTATTGTACACAAAACCAGTCCTGAAGACTCATCGGCAGTTGGATTCCGCCATTTGACATGGCATAAAATCGACAATTACTACGAGTTCATACGTGCTGGTGCTGGTAGCATAGGGGGGCAATTGACACTTGCGGGTTACCCGTCCAACTATCCCGATTTCTATTCGACCGTATTAGAAAATGTTAGCCTCTCACCTGTTGCTGTAGTCAAATCGGTATCTTCGACACTCATCACTGTGGATGACGCAAGAGGATTCCCTAAAGTGCCATACTATGGTATGAAGTTGGAATACACTGATGCTGATGGTATTCGACGTACACATACGTATACTGAACGCAGTGGTAATGATGCAACGTACATGAATAAACCGTATAGATTCACCATTACTGCATCTTCAAATTTCACCAATAACCTTACTGTGGGAACAAAGATTCGCTTGACTCGTGCATATGATTTCCGCCCTGCTGGAAAATTGATGAAAGAATCAAAGTCAAGCATCTTTACACGTATGTTACCTCAATTACTACAAGGTAGTCGTGATACAAACAGCCTTCACATGGCTGATGCATATCTATGTTTATGGAATCCAAATCTTGGCCGACCGCACACATTTTATTCAGATGGAAGTCGTACATGGTTGAGTCCAACTGGTGATAGGGCTGTTAATCGAAAACCACTGAACAGTTTACCTGAACACTACGAAACTATTCATTACCACGACGCAACGTATTACAACAGTTTAGGTCCGTTTTCATTTGCAATTCAAACACCAAGACCAATCGAACCTGTTACAAATGGTATTTCAAGTACCCCTGTACTAACAGGGTCCGGTAGTATTGGTACATACATAAACATGGCAGGTGTAGTGATGTCTTTACCAGTAGGTCAAATGCTACAAGTACGTAATGAGATTTTTGTCGTTGTAAGCCCCGGAGTTTCAGGCACAAAAATTTACGTCAATAAAGACGCATCGCACGTTACTGCTGGTGCTAAAGTCTACATTAAAGGTGATGGTACAGGTGTTAGTGCTGGTAGTTTACACAGCGATTACACTGCTCAAGGTGGTACAGGTGTCATGCTCAATCACTATTGGCCGTGTGGTAGTCGTGGTGGACCGCTTACCAGTCGCCTTGATGGGTATGGGTATGTAAGCACTGCGTGGGATTATCCACAAGAGTATACATCTGATGGTCCTGTATGGGAAGACCAAGATGATGATGGTTCATACGTAGTAAGCAGTGGTATCACAAAGACATCGTATGATTCAATCAGTAGCCCTACACGACCTCGACCGTTTGGTTACCGCTTCGGATTGCGACAACCCTACAATAAACCACAGTGGGCTATGTACGGTGCTCGTGCATATCGAGAAACGCCTATCTCTTCATCAAACACCATTGCAGGGTATCAACATGGTCCACTTGTACAACAAGAAACACAAACGTGGACGTACGCTGGTGGTTCAAGTCTTAGCAATGTAACATATCCAAACACGTACGTTGGGATTATGGAACGTCAAACCAACTTCTCCGCTATGCTCGGTGTAGACAAACCTGAATGGCAAGTACGATACAGTAACGGTATGCGAATGACACGAGCGTTTGGTTGTCCAGTGCGTGTATTACGTAACGCAAACACCGTCATACGTGATTGGTGGGGTGACCCGCTTGGTAAGAACATCTCAAAGGTAGATGAAGCAGTAAAGTACTATCTCGTAGACTGGTGGGGCAACACTCGTGGTGAAGATGTACGACGCTATCCTGTGCGTGGTTTTGGTATACGCCCTGCTTGGGATTGCAGTGACGTATACGAATATGACCGCACCAACGACCTAACCCCATACGCACGTCTATGGAACGGCGGTAATCCACTGGTCAATCTCAAGACGCTTGTTGATTTTACAAGTTCAGACCTAACGGCTACTGATGTAAACTTCCCACGTATGGCGGGACGAATCAACAACGTGAACAACAACGATTCAGCAAACCCAGTCGATGTCTTCTTCCCAACCAATCCACATCGTGTTGGTGATATGGGTAACGGTAGAGGTGTACGCTACCCGACCATGTTCAACGAAGATGTACTCACAGACCTTGATGAGCCGTATCACGCCACAGGGGTCGTTCTTTCGCACCATACTGCCGAGCCGAACACATCAGACGGGTACGTGCGCCCACGTAACGATGTACTGCAACCCAACGAAGTATTGCGTGGTATCAGTGCTCGATTGGGTATTGATGAGGATGGATTGCTCAAACCTGAAGCAGTAGCAAGTGACCGTGTAGAAGATTTCACTGGCGACACACCACACAAGGATGCCATCAGTCGGTCAAGTCCACGTATTGGTATTGACAGCGAGAACATCGAGGGTGTAGATGACAACCTTATTGCTATCAACACAGAAGCGCACAGCCTACACACAGACCGCAACGTAGGGCAACGAGTGGTTATGGAGGGTGGCTTGACCGCAGGTTCACAGACGCTTGCTGATTACGACCTTACTGGTTTAACCTTCGCTGGACAGCCACAGGGCGGTGCAATGCGATTGACCCACACCTCCAACTTCAACCCAATGGGTGGTACATACCTCGCTGAAACCCGCAACTTCCTTGCACCTATCAGTGACAAAGATTGGGGCGGTATAAGTGGGTCAAACAAGACATCAAACCCGTACGAAACAAACGTACACGTAAGCACCAGTCAAACAAACTTGACCGACAAGAAAGTTACTTTCATGCTTAGACCAGTGCGATTGCTTGACAAGCAACACGTTGAGATGTTCCGACCAAACAACAACCTACACTCATCATCCCCACAATACGGCGCAAACTACTTTTCGGCTACTGCTGGTGGTAAGTATGGTATGTATGTGTATGAAGTAGAAAATGGTCGAGCAAGTTCAGGCTACTACATCCGTAGCACTAACCCCGACACCAATCCACCTTATGCGCCGTTGTACGTTATGGACATCAGTGCCAACGAATCTGTACCAGTAAGCAAGGGTCCGAAGTTGCTTGGTATCGGTGAAGCGACATTTGATAGTACAAAACTCAACAATGCGGTCACCCGTATTGTCATCAGCGAAAACACGCTCCAACACTATCGTGCTGATGCGGCACGTCGTCGCTCCCGCATTGATAGTGATGAAACAACAAAGCGCATGGACTTCTCCGTAGTGCCACGATTCTCACAGGCACTTCATCCAAAAGGACATAAAGGTGATGTAACCTACAACACATCAGACCACACAGGTGATGGTGCATGATTGATTACGACTTTTGCGATTGTTGTACACCAATGGAAAATGCAATAGCATTGATGAAAGCAAAGAAAAAGAGCAAGCCGTTTCACGGTTACAATCCAAATCGACATCACAGAAAGGGTGGTTTAAACGCTAAAGGACGTGCCAAAGCAAAGCGTGAAACTGGCGCAAACCTCAAGCCACCTGTGACAACAAAGCCGAGCAAACTTAAACCCGGTAGCAAGAAAGCCAAACGTCGTAAATCATTCTGTGCAAGAATGGGTGGTATGAAAGGACCAACATCGAAGAAAGGCAAATTGACTCCGAAGGGTGCGGCTCTCAAGCGATGGAACTGTTGAGGTGGAAAAATGTTTGAGAAGGCTTGGCGTTTTCTCAAGGCTTCACGCCAAATGAAGTTGTACAACTACATAGAAGATTACCCCGGTAAAGAGCCTGTAACAGCCTTTAGAGGAATACATGGTGGGCGTGTTGCTCAAAACATGAGTGAAGGAGTGCAACCTCAAGATGCTGAAAAATGGCATGGTAACCCGTATGAAGATATTGCACCTTTTACAATTAGAGGAAAAGGGTCGTGGTGGGCTAAAGAAAATACACCCCAAGCACACGAGGGGGCTTCGGCTTTTGCGGCATCAAATGACCCTGTAGGTATGGTTATGGGTTATCGTGGAAAACTACCAAGACCAATTAACCGAATGGGTATAGACCCTTCACTTGCTTTACTTGGTATGCACCCCGATGAGTATGAATCAGCACCAATGGATTTTGAAGAATCGTTTGCACAACATCAAACAAACCTTGACCCCGATAAATTGGTATGGACAAAGCCAAGCGGTATATGGGAGGGCATGGAATGACCGTCCTCAAAAACACAAGGACTGGTCGGTACAGCACTGATGCAGATGAGGTCATGGACCACGTACGTAAGCCAGTCTTTGTCGATAACGCTGTTCATCATGGTCGCATAAGCGTGCAAACGTCAAACAAAGCAAAGATTACGGTCGAGAAGAACAACACCCGTAACCTGCAAGTCATGCCCCAAACCCGCTATCAGATTGTCGAGAGTGAGGGTGGCGTACAACTCACACACGTACAAAAATCAGGTCACGAATACACTGGCGTTCCATACTTTAACGGGGAAACTTTGTCTTCGAGCAACATACCTATCCTTCTCTACAACGCCGACAACCCATCCGAGCGCATCGTATTGAGCGATGTCGAGAACAGCACCATCGGTGTGTTTGGTAACCTACGTAACATGAAAGGCCGCACACTGCAAGACATTGGGTTTAGGAGTGACATTGTAAAACTCGGACAGCCAGTGGACGTAGGGCTACGTACAACGGACTTGGCTATTAAGTTGGGTGAGTCGGTGGACAGTGGTGTAACGAGCGTCAATATCGCACGACCTGAAAGCACAGTCGCAACACACCGTCATCATAGCACACGCTTTATTGCTAAGGACTTCCAAAATACAAACCTCATGACATCATTACGTTTCCTTGCACGTCATGATGGTCGTATGGTATTGCTCGATGCTTTTGGTAATCTACTGTACATTCCGCTTACATTCTCTGAAAGCACAATTAACATTACCGACAAACTATCAAACACTACACAATCCAACCCTGTTGATAATACGTTCAATCGTGTGACAATACAAGGATTACCAATGGCTCTCAATGACCTTGTAATCGTCACAGTGGACGATACCGAATCACAGGTTACGGACATACGTGAAGCACCTGCGCCCATTGTAGACCACACTGTGCGAAGTAAGATGAGCGCACGTAGAGCCGCACGTAAGATACTGCGTGGTCAATCACTGATGAAAGGCTCGCAAACCATCAACAACAATTATGATTCGCTCAATGTGCGCCCCGGTATGACTGTGGTACACGAAGGTCGAAACAAACTCATTACCGAAGTGCGACACTATCCTCTTCAAAACCGTAGTGATTTTGCGCTTATGAATGTCGAAGTCGGTCTTGAAGGTATACTACAAGGGATTGATGAGGGTTCCACAATAGATGCTAATGAAACAAATCCCGCTACATACATGCAAGTAGTTGATACGAACTTGGCACTGTTTGGTAAAGTGGAATTGCGATTTGAAACCAAAATTATCGAAAATGCTGTCTATTCGACCGCAATCTTGATTGGTGGCAACACGAGGGGTAAAATTGGTGGTGGTAACGAACCACTCGGTGGTAACAAGAGCCACCACTTAGCACAAACAAAGGAGGTATACTCATCCCAGTAAGTAATCACCTACGAAGATTGTTGCTTGAAACGATTCGTGACAACATCAATGAGGTTATCATTGGTTTTGATGGTACACCTGCCACCAGTGACGACGGTGGGACTGGTCGCCCTGCGATGACCCTCACACCTACTATCACCATTGTAGACGATGCTACGCTATTGGTAGAGGCTATTGTTCCTCAAACACAAGCATTTAACGAAGCAATCAAAGAAGTATACCTACAACTACGAAACACCAATGACTTCACACCTGTAGGTAGATTCACAGTTAAACCAATATCAAAAACGACGAGCAACGAAGTCAAAATTGAAATTACAATTGAGGTGGCATAATGACAGGAAATCCATTATCAGGACACACGAAAGGAAACATGACGCTTACAACTCACACCAGTTTGGCTACGCCTACTGCTGAAGATGGGTTGTTTGATGGTGAGCACATCATCAGTCCCACACTAACAAACCTGTACGAAGGAGTACATGGTAACGGGATTCTTCTTGAAGAAGACACCGCATCAGGTGACAGTGACCGTAACAACCCACTTAATTTAGCAGGTAATGTAAATGGTAAAGCATCGTCCAATCACTATGAAGTCGTTGTACGAGGAGGCTATGCTGTCATCGACGGTGTAGCATACGAATTTGGCGGCGGTACAACAGTCGATGTAGACATTCAAAATGCGAGCAATTACAAGTCTGTTAGTGGTACAGTATCGGCACTAACATCAGGTCAAGAAGCATTGGTTGTCATTTACGTGTCTTCTGTTAATGATACCACAAACGCAAACAAGCGCATCTACTGGGAGATGGGTACACCTGTAAGCAGTGGTTACCCATTAGCCCCGCACTCATTCCTAAATGCTCCCACACAAAAAGGCGCATCGCAAAACGTCAAGCAATCTGTTGTCCTTGCTGTTCTACGATGTGTCTATGAAAGTGGTTCAGGTGATTTAAATTTGAAAGTAACTGAAATCAACGATAAGCGAGTGTTCATCAAACCCACACCTATCTATTTCACACCTGTTACTACTGGCGCAGTAGGTGCTACAACGGCGGTTGATTCGCACACTGACCTCGACAACCTACACGGTGGTGGAGAGGAGGCAGGTACGTTTTCAAGTAGTCGTATGGGTGCTATTTGGCAATCGTATAACAGTGATGGTGATGCTATTCTATATTATTCATCAAAGAATTCAGGTGGTACTCGGCACACGCATATTCTCGGACCTGCTGGGTATGTATCGTCTTCACCGAGTTCAACAACTACTTTCACATTTAATGAAGGACAGGTGTTCGTTCTCAATCCATCAACAGCCATTCAATTTAATCCCAGTGGTACGTTTCCTGAAGGACATAAAGTGTTTGTCACCAACGAAGCAAGTCATGGTTCAAATTCTGTTACCTTCGACAATGCTGGTATCGGTATTGTGTTGCAGGGTAAAGAGTCGGGTATATTCGTATACACAGGTAGTGCTTGGAAGAATGTGATGTTAGCAAGCGGTGCTATATCACCAAATGGTCACGGTGCAAATGGTCTTGTACAATTGTCTGATGGTGCGGGAGGGTTTACCAGTGACTCTAATTTATCGTGGCAAGCAAGCCCTGCTGAATTGACAGTAGACGGCAAATTAACGGTTACTGGTCTAATTGACCCAACAGGTATGGTATTTACCCCCCAAGCAACAAATCCCGAAACAACAAATCCCCTAAATACAATTTGGATTGATAGTGAAACAGGACATCTTATTCGGGGAGAGAGGGACACAGAATCAACTGTTCACTTCAATGTGCGAAACGATGAGGGCGCAACAATCCCCCTCGGTGCGCCTCTCTATTCAAAAGGTGAAATAGGCGGTAGTCAAAGAATAAAGGTGGGTATTGCAGACGCAAGCGACCCTGCTAAAATGCCAGTAGTCGGACTCGCTATGGAAGAAATGAACACCACTTCCACTAAAGATGGCAATATGATTCTTACAGGTATTCTCAACGAAAACATTACGATTACGGGCGTTGTTGAGCGAGACATTATTTATGTTGCGCCTCACGGTGGAACTGCTCCATATCTTACAACGACCCGACCTACAAGTGGTAGTCATCTCATTCAAAATGTTGGCGTTTGTGTCCGTCAATCCTCAGCAAATGTCTCTCAAGGGATGATGGTATCTGCAATTGGTAGGACTAACGACATTCCTAATGGTGTTATTACAACAAATAGTGCCGATGCAGATTATGTGTATATTGACGACGGCAACACATTTAAGAAAATCACACCTTCTGATTTAGGCATAGGTAGTGGTGGTAGTGGAACTGTTACAAGTGTAGCCACAGGCACAGGATTGAGTGGGGGTACTATAACTACCACAGGAACGATTTCTTTGGCTAATACAGCCGTTACAGCAGGTTCTTATACAAATGCCGATATAACTGTCGATGCTCAAGGGCGCATTACAGCCGCCGCAAATGGAAGCGGCGGTGGGTCATACACAGATGCACAGGCTATCGCCGCAGTTGAGGGTGAGGCTACACTTGCTTTAACTGGTGATGTAACAATTGCCGCAGGTAAAGACCTAACCGTTGATACAGATACTCTACACGTTGATTCTGCAAATAATAGAGTAGGTATTGGAACAACTTCTCCTGATGTTAATTTAGATGTTAAAACGGCAGGAACTACTATTGCGAGAGTAGCGAGCACAGGTTCACATGCGAACTTGCGTTTTGGTCGAGCAAGTTCTTCTTATGATGCCGCAATGTTGTTTTATGACGATATGGCTACTACTCCTTCATTACAATGGCGTATTCAAATGACAAATGGTGGAACTGATTTATCTATTCGTGACGAAGATGGAAGTCCTGATGGTCAAGAGATAATGAAGTTCAAAGACGGTGGTGGCGTTGATATTAACGCTGATGTAGCGGTTGCATCAGGTCATAGCATCACCGTAGGCGGAATAGCAGTTGCACTTACAAGTGCGCTTGGGGCTTACCAGTTAGCAGGTACGTCCGAAAACGAGCCGTATACCCCCGCAAATCCGGCTAATTGGACGGGTGCTCCTCCAGTTGATATACGAGAGGCAATAAATAGAATAGAAGTGTTACTTGTGGCCTTGAATGGAGGACCAATTTAATGATGGCGTTAATGGCCCTACTGTCATTTATCGTAGGGTTTGTCGCAACATGGTTTGCTACGATTGGCGATTGAACGCACTGTCAATCCAAAAGTGACCACACTCTTTGCATTGCAACATGTGCAGTCGTTCTCTTTCACCGTCAATGTAGCGAGCAGTGAGCCTTCTCGGTATGTGCCAATGTGTGCATCTTCGGCACTTGACCTTCAAGCGGTCAAGCAACCGCCCCATCACTCAACGCCTCGTCGTGCAATGATGTCATCAATGCGTAGGATAGCATTCGTGACTTCAGCCGCACTAAGCACTGCTTGACGTACGAGTTCAGCAGGTTCAAGCACGCCTAACTTGAGCATGTCGCACACACCTCCGTTCTCAACATCAGGACCAACCGTGAGGTCACCGTCCATTAGACGGTGACGTAGTTCAAGGATGGTATCGAGTGGGTCATGACCTGCATTCTCGGCAATGGTCGCAGGGATGGTTTCTAAGGCATCAGCAAACGCCTCAATAGCCATCTGTGCTCTACCCCCTACCTGTGCCGCATGTTGGCGTAGATAGACGGCCATACGAGCGTAGGCATTGCCTCCGCCCACGACGACCTTCTCATCACCAATCACCATTGATACAACACCAAGTGCGTCATCAAATCCACGCTCGACTTCTTCCAGTGTGTGCGTGGTTGCACCACGCAAGATAAGCGTAGCCTCTTTGCTCTCCTTGTGATTTGAATGCACGAACAAATACCATATGTCGTTGTGCATCTCACGTACGACCTTTGTCATTGTCATGTCTTCGATGTCATCAACGGTTTGGTAGATGACACTGTTTGTAGCACGCTTCATGGCACGCATAGCGGATTCAGGCGTACGGCGTACAACATAAATACCGTTCTTCTTGAGGTACGCACAAACGTGGTCATTGACCCCATCACGTACGAAAACAATACCTACTTTACCTTTGAAAGCATCAACAATCTCTTTGGCTCTTGAAATCAAATCAGCCTTACCTGCCGATTTGTATGTGCTGTATGACTGTGCATCGAGTTGTACTTGCACGTTCTCTTCGTTCTTTTCAACATCAAGGCCAGTATTGATGAGCATCATGTGGTAGTACTCGCTTGCATCAGACTCATCTTCAATCACGAAGTCCTTGCTCACAATGACACCGTTGAACAGGGATGAGTCATTGACCGAGCCACCCGGAAACGACACCACACGCACAGACTTCGCATCACCCGCTTGCTCAACAGCCGATACACACAGTTCAGCCACTTGGTCAAGCGAATGCTCAAGTGTCTTACCAGTGATTGCTGTCTTAGCAACGGACAGTGTTTCATCTCGCCCTTCGGCAAGCATTGTAATTTCATCTTGCAAGTACTTGGTTGCCATTTGTGAAGCCTCGTGATACCCACGACAAATCACATTCGGGTGCAAACCCTTAGCGAACAATGCTTCGGTATGTCCAAGCAATGCCCCTGAAAGTACGACTGTACTTGTTGTTCCGTCGTAGCATAGGTTTTCTTGTGTCTTTGCTACTTCGGCAATCATCTTCCCGCCCGGATGTGAAACATCGACTTCACGGAGGATGGTAGCCCCGTCATTCGTTACGATGACGTTGCCGTGTCCATCGACCAACATCTTGTCCATACCCATCGGTCCAAGCGTAGACTTGACGGTTTCAGCAATCGTCCTTGCCGCCCGTATGTTCATCGCTTGTGCATTCGTTCTTGTTTGTTCTGTATCTTTCTTCAATTCCAGTTCACCTCAACTTCAATTATTTGTCCCGTATCAACAGCACGAGAACGTACATAGCCTTCGCTCTTGCCGAAACTGTAGAGGTCGTAAGTAAGCCGAGCATCGCTCAAGCAGTACTTCGCCACCTCGTCGTATCGTCCGTTCCTCCAAGCCGTAGGCGCATCTTCGCTGTTCATTAACTTACTGTCGCCCAACGTGTGTTTGACAAGGGAATTTAGGTCGGTCATCACTTTCTGTTGCGACAGGGATGCCTTGTTTACGAGATTCTTTGTGTCGATGACACTATCGCTCTTGAGCATGTCACCTGCTGTCCAACAATCCAATGCATCTCGTAGCACTGGTAGGTCAAAGGACTTGATGTTGTGACCAATAATTGAACCACCCTTCTCCACATGGTCGGCTAAATCCTCACCGAGTGTACGTGGGTGTAGGGCTTTGACAGTAGCATCTATAGAAAGCGATTTGTTGCAATATACATTACCACTATCACCATTCCATGTAGCCACGACTGTAGGCTCAAACGAAGCCGTCTTGTCCCAACCACCTATCTCCCAAGAGAAGTTACCAGTTTCAATATCAAGTGCCATTACGTTATCGCTCACCATTATCACCCTTGCGTCTGTAGTACATTCGTCCGTTGCTCTTTTTACGATTGAATAGTTTTGGTCCGTAGTCTTTGAAGTGACGCTGTACGGTACTCTTGCTCACTCCCGTATGTGACATATACTGATTCCATACGCTTGATTGCATTCGCCAGCCGTCACCATGACCATCCAACTCATATCCTGCACATTCGCCATACGCCTTAAGCATATCATCTTGCAACTTGGCTTCCTTTGCTTTGTTACCACCAATCTCGACAGAATCCTCAAGCCACGCAATGAGGTTTTGGAACAGGTCAAAAAGAATCTCATGCGCCATGTCTACGTGTTCGGGCTTGACTTCCCACTTCTCATCGAGTAGAGCCATGTGTACTGAAAAGATACCGAGATAGTTCTCAACCGCAGGTGTGAAGGATGCTACAATTTCAGACATTGCCGCATCCATGTTGCGTAGTAGGTCATATATCTCATCAGACGCTTGATACAGTGCAGTTTCATAGTCACTTGAAGCAGTGAACATATCCCACATCTTTTCTTGTACGAGGTCTTCTTTCTCATCATTCGTCATCTCGTCCCATTGCGTGAATGTAATTTCACCCATGTTGAGAAGGCGGTCACGTATGCGCTTCTCGGTTGTTGTAAAGTAATCGTAGATGTCGTCCTTTGTGTATTCGACCTGCTTTGGCTTACGGAAGAATGTACCCAGTCGAGTGTTGCTCACCTCTTGACGCATGTCCATGTCCCAGTGTGCCCAGTACAACAGTACACGCTGAAAGATACCTTTCGTCAAGACATACTCCTTGACACCCTTTGGTGGGTACGTTGTAATCCATAACGACACCAGTGAAGGACACTCAATCTTGTTGCCCTTCATGTGCTTCACGAGTACATTGTTTCCGCTACCTACAGGGTTACAGGCTGTCTGTAGATACAGAACAGTTTCTTGACTGTGCTTGTTTGGGGTAAGAAGAATAGAACCCTCATCGAAGTTGATACCCTTGCGTCCTGCAAGAAGTCCTTCGACCGTTTCAACCTCGCTTGTTGGTTTACCGTTCTCATCCATGACGACATTCGTTGAACCAATCAGACCTGCGTCTGTACCCGAAGCAAACAACTCGGTTGGTAAATCGACATTCTCCATGATGTCACCAATGAAGTTCCATGCAATCGACTTACCCGTTCTCGATGGCTGAATCCAAAAGACGTGTACACGAGGGTCAAGGTGCGTGTCACCTGTCGGTATACGAATGTACGGTAATGCCAGTTGTCCTTGGATATAGAAAAAGGACAGTAGGCCCGGTATCTCATTGTTCATTGATGTTCTCGAAAAATGATGCAAGTATGCATCAAGAACTGGGAACTTTTGTACTGCTTTGTAATTGCTTGCTTCTGTCATATTTTCACACCTTCTTTCTCTTTGCCAGTTTATAAATCAGCGACGGACTTTACGCTCTTGTCTTACTTCTTCTTCACTCGTTAGTACTTTCATCAGTAATTTACGGCGTGCTTCGCCAAGCCCCTTCACCTGTTTCAACGATTCAGGGAAGGCCATCTCCTCGATGCTACCGCACTTGTCAAGCAAGCGTTCAGCAATCTCTCGTCCTACGGAGGGTATAGCCATCAGCACGTCCATGCGTATGTCATTGGACGCTACACGGCGCACTGCTTGAGCACCATGCTTACTTGCAGGTTTGTGCAACTTGTCGTGTAGTTTAACGACAAACATAGCCGCTTCACTAACGTGTGGAGTGTAAAATACTTGGCAGTTGAAATCAGACATAATGCGTGCGATAGTGCCAATCAGTTCGCTTTGTACTCGTGAGTATGTAACATTCTTACTTCCCTTGTTCTTCATTATGCTTACGTGCTTTTCTATAGAACCGTGTACGAGAAGGAAGAACCTTTCGTAGTTGGCATCCATGTTATCCAGTTGTCGCCATAGATGACCGTTGTGTGATGACTGAAACAAGTCGCTGATACTCTTGGCTTCAACACATGCCCCTCCTAATTGGTAGTCACCGACCACCAACACTTGGCGTGCCACAGTCATACCTGCTTTCTCGGCACGTCGTTCTACAGACTCGCATAGTGTTCCTCGTTCATTGCTGTCAATAATTAAATCAGGTTTAGCCATTATTCTTCCTCCGTGATAAGTGTGTTTATTTTTTGGTGACTTTTACAAAAAATACTGTTTTGTATGCGAAATTGTCTACATGGTTTTCCTTGTGATGTAAGAGATTTACAGTGGTATTCTTTCTGTACTTCGGGTTTACCTTTACACGAAGAACATATCCTTACGTAACCTTCATAGTAACGACTTGGTGGTACAGTGCCTCTATTACCACCACAAACACAACACGGTAAAGATGGCATCATAAACCACCCGTCCCATCATAGTAATTACATTTGCCGACGCATAATCCTTCATTGTACAATGAAGCACAAGTCGCATGAGTATGACCCGCCTTTACAATGTGTGACACACGCATTGTCGTATAATCACGGTCAAAGTCTACCCAGTTTTGTTGTGAGCAAATACTTACAATTGGTTCAACATGTTTCATCCTGTCTTCTTCCTTGACCTTCCATGCGGGAAAGAACATGCGGAAGCGGTCAGCAAGGTACGATACGAAGTGGTATCTTGCTCGGTCGGTGGGGTTGCCCCCACCCATAGCCGCTTGTGCCAAGCAGGGAAGAATGTGAATGTCATCATAGGATATGGTTGGTAAATCAACGGGCTTGATGTCGTTCATTGTCATCAGTTGGTTCTCAACTATCTTGAACTCCAACGGCTCACCACCCATACTGATGTAGCCTTCGTGTGCATCCATTGCCTTGTCTTGTAGGTCATCATACGAGAGGGTCATCAGGTCTTCGCTTGACAGTGGTATCGACCAACAATCTCGTCTTGCATTGTACGAGTTGGGAATACGAATCATACCACTGGTATCGAATGCTACTGTTGGGTCATTGCACCGCAGTCCACCGATTTCTTTCTCCCACTGGTTCAATAGCATTGCACCTGAATACTTTACTCTTGAAAGTTCAGAACCGCTTTTCGGATTTATTGATTCGGCAAACGGAACCCATACGTGGAAACCACCACCACTGAACCAAACAAAGTGTTCAATGTTCTTGCCCTGCAAGTGCTGATGAAGACGACGCACCTCCTCTTGAGGCACTTCAAAGTGTACCTCCGCACCACGATTCTTGAAGTCTTTACAATCAAAGTCCATAACGAAGTGATGTATCTTCGGAGTATTGTAATCGACTCGGTGATGCTTCGGTGCTTGCGTTTCATTGTAACCGTACGCTGTGAAGTATACGTTGCCCGAACCGTTCTTTCCTTTCCAGTACTGTTGCAACTCATCAGCGTTGCGTACAATACGTCGCCAACCCTTCATGCCATTGGCAGGGAGTTCTAAGACCTCACGAGGGAAGTCTATCGGTACAAAGGGCATACAATCACCGCTTAAGAAACATCATGGCATCAAGATGTTCAGCCATATCATCCATCAGTTGATTGATTTTTTCAGGCTTGAGGTATCTTGCATGTACAGTGTAATGAATGTGATACGGTCCAACGAAATCAGGATAACCCGTTTCTTCTTCCAAAAATTTGTCAAGCGTCGTTTGGCGAAATACATTACAAGTAAAAGGAACTCGATTTGGTAAGTTGCCAGTTTTTTGCACAGCGATGTGTACAATGTGTTCTTCGTCTACTTTTTCCGATAGGTATTTTTCTATTGCTATTGTTGCTTCTTTCATTGTTCGTCCTCCATTATCTTGTCTAAATATTCATCTGTTACCGACCAAAACTCGCAGTGGTCTTTGTAGTCGCACCAGTTACATTTGAGTTTCTGTTCTTCAAGGGGTACACCCTTTATCAGTCTGCCCAAGTATGGGTCGGGCGGGAACTCCATAGCGATGTGCGCTCGCACCATCTTCTCCAGTGTACGCTCCACGCTCTTGACTGCGTTGCTTCCTGTCTTGTTTGTTGCTGATTCGTAGTGAATGGCTGGACCAGTACCACCCTCGATACCCCCACCCGGAAACTCCCATCCCCAGTGGGTGATAGGAAGATACTCATGGTGTGGACTGTGGTCAAGCATCATCTTGTAGAAAGCCATCTCCTTACGCATGTTCGTAGGTTTGCTCTTGTTGTACTTACCACTCTTCAATTCCATGAGCGCATAGCCATCAGACTCGCTTGGGAACAGCGTGTCAATAAATCCCGATAGGTGTACTTTCACTGGTGTATCATCAATAACAACGTAGCGGTTAGCATGTACGTTTGCCTCAACACCAGCAGGTCGCCACTTCTTACCTTGTGTAATGATGAGTCGATTGTATTGCCAATCAACCCATTGTCGAATCTGTTCCTCCTCACCGTACTCATACGGTTCAGGAGGCTGTGGAATAAAACTGTGGAGTAGCGCACGCCCTGCTTCATCATCTGATTCGGCAAGGGTCAATACTTGTTGCTCTTGCTCCTTCGATATGTTCTCCCAAAACCACTCCATCATGTCGTGTATGTTCAGTCCACGAGTATGATAATAACGGCTTTCGCCTCGCAGTCCTTTGAATTTCTCAAGGTAGTACTGTTGCCGACACCAACTGAATGTACCCATGCTTGACTTCGTGACTCTCAAGATAGTGCCGTCTTGCAAGTTTGGATTCCAAGCGTATGTGCTGTTTTGATGCCACAGCATTTCTTCCCTGTGGCCTGTTTCAGCATTGTACTCTTCAATGGTTTGACGTGAGTCATCACCTGTTGGATTCCATCTCATTCTTCTTCACCCATCCATCTTTGATGATACGATATTGCTCCTTTGATTTGTCTAAAATTCTTTTTCCATTCAGGTGATGATTGTTCTTTTTCATTCCATCTATCCGTCAAATCTTGATTGTGTTTTTGTGAATCAATATCGGTAAGCAATTTCTTTATTTGCATTTCATTGTCTACCTCTCCTATCAATTTCTCAACATACACAGCCGCATCCATCAACTCTTCTTGGAGGTGGATGAGCCACTCACGTAGCGACAAAACTTCATCAGCCATGCTCACGCCATACTTCTTCAAACCGACTTCGGCTCGACCTTGAATCTTCTCACATACTTTATCTTCTATTGTACTCATTCTTCTTCCTCCATTTTTTCACGCTTCCATAGTTCAGCGCATCTCGGTCCCGCACAGAAGCGGAAGCCACGATGAGCAGGTAAGCCGCACCCACGCTTGGCGCAAGGGCGAGGCATCAAAGCATCCCCCTGTATCTACGTGGAGTGTTACCAAAGCCCACGCTTTCAGTCATCTCGTAGTCCGTCAATCGCTTTTGCGATTCAGGGGTCAAGTCAAAGAACTCATCCAGTGTAGTTTGTCGCATAATCTTACCACCGCAGTTACAACAATACTTTACCTTTGATTGTACAGTTTCCGCTTCGGTTACTTTTTTCCAAAATTTCCATTTACTCATGTTATCACCATCCATACCTCTTCGGTACTCGCAAGTCCGTTAGGGCATCCAAGTTCCAATAGAGAGTTTCGTATACTGATTTGATTTTCGACCGAATCCATTTCTCAACAGTGGTCGTCCAGTCGATGCTGTAGCCCTCCAACTGGTGAGGTTCTTCAAACGCTACGACGTTGCACATGGGTTGCCCTTCGGGAACACCGTCGATGAATACCCATCGTATGCTGTCGCCCTTGTTGAAGTCGGTTTGAAGGTGGAGGTTGGAGTAGCGTGCCGCTTTCGCAGGGTTGGGTACAACCTTGTCGTACTCATGTAGATGCTTAGAGATACGCCCACTTGAGGCAATCTCTTGCACGTCACGCTCACCCTTGTACAACTGTTTGATGAGAGGACGTACCTGTTCAAACACCTCATCTTCATTAGCCCCAGTACCAATTAACGTGAACGCTGTCGAAAGAATCTCCTTCGTAATAGCAGGTGCATTCGATGCCTTGAGTGAATACCCAGTGACCTTCATTTGACCCTCCTCTTCGGGAGGGAAAGACTTGATACCAAAGTTGCGATTCTTCATGTTGGCTGTAAACCAGTATGGGAAGAACGCTTCAAACTCAACGTCAAGGTAAGCCAAATTCATATCTTCTTGTGCGATGGTTGTCAACTCCTCGCACAAACCTTGAGCCTCATCAAACGGTACTTGTACATACACTGAATCCGTGTGACCCGCCAGTGCTTTGTAGCCACGCTTCTCACACTCATCAACGAGCATGGTAATCGACCTGCGACCAAGATAGGTAATGGACTGTGCAATCGCATAGTTGCTCCATTGGCCTGAAATTTTACGTGTGCCCGTCATACCGTACAGTGCATTGACTGCAACTTTGACAGCCATCTGCAACATGTTGTAACCCAGTTTCTCATCAGGGTCGGTCGCTTCTTTCATGAGCGTCTTGTACTCCTTACGTAGAGCGAGTAATTCTTTAACAACCTTCGGGAACAAACCTTCCGTGGTTTGGTCCCAGTGATATGTACCACCAGTGCCTTCGATGTATGTGCCATCTTTGTCACGCTTTGGTGGAATGTTGAGTGTGAGTATACCTTCTCCACCCTCATCAACGAGGGTCGTCCAGCATAGGTTAGCGGAGAGGATAATGTTAGGATATAGAGATGCGAAGTCTTTCAATGCAACATTCTCATGACGACCCGGTACGGGTGTCATGACCCATGCGGCTTCAAGTTCAGGCCGTTCTTCAACGAATGAAGACGGTGCTTTGAGTTCCGTACGTCGTCCTATCAGACCACGGAAGTAACGAGTCACCTTGTGTGTGCTTGCGAACTGTACACCACAGACCTTCTGTAGTGCAACGTGGAAGTCAGTGCAATGCAACTTTTCATCACAGTCACGCAAGAGTGTTGTGTCCACTAAACAATAATCAACGAAGTCATCATAGTAATCTGTCCAGCCGTTAAAGACGGTCATACCTTGAATGTCATTGGTTAGTTTACCTGCGAAACCAAGTTGCTTGGCAAACCAATCCAACTTTCTCGACTCGGCTTGTCCCTTGCCCGACTTTTGCCATATGGCCTCAAAGCCTGTGCCGTCTGTCCACTGTGCGGCTGTGTCGTACACCAATCGTCCTTTGATGGGTTGGCGTGTTGTCTTGTACCCCGACCCATCCTTTGGTGGTGCAATGAAGATATTGAGTGGTGACATACGCTCACGCTCAACACCGAGCCTCTTGTGTAGATGAGGTAGGTCAGCCCAGTGACCTGCGTGTGCGATAAGAATGTCAGGGTCACGTTCCTCAAGGAAGGATAAGAAGCCGTCATGCATCTTGTGCTCGTTGGGGAACGTACGCAACTCATAACCATCGTATCGGTCAATCCATTCAGTCTTGTACACGTTGTTCAGATTACTATGCTCATTCCATGCAAATACCACTGGATGTTCCATGTCGGTATCGACAACAGCCATGACTGTTGTGTAATCATTGTCACCGTTTGGATTCCATTCAAGGTCGTAATACCACTTACGAGGTTGGAAGTTGGGCATCTCATCAGGGTACAGTTTCATTAGCACTTGGTCTTGATACGATACATCGGCCTCGTGTGTCCAACGGTCACATCGGTCTTTGAGTTGCCATAGTGTGTTGGGGTGCGATACTGATACCTTCCACAACTGGTTACCGTACAAACCCTGTGCTACTTCATCGTAGTGTATGGTAGCGTTGAGCCGTTGCATCCTACGCAGTACGTGTGTAGGTGCGGCTTGGTCTACCCAACAGAAGGGTCGCACGTAGTCTTCATCTTCCGCACGTATGTATCGCTCGTGCAGTACACCATCAGACCCACGAGTACGTAGGTACAGCACTGGTGCGTCGTATGCGCTTTCAGAATACCAGTCGATTATCATTCATCTCCCTCGTCTATTACAACCAGTAAAGTATTGGGTTGCTCAAAGATAAGCGGAGTACCATCACCCATGTGGAAACGTGCAGTGCCTTCATCGAGGTACATCAGACAAACAGGCAACCACTCACCGAAGTTGGATTGGATGGTAGCCGAAGGTCCGTCTGTGTCCGTGATGGGCAATGTGGTAAACAGGCGACCACTTGCCGCCTTACCTGCAACGATACCGAACTCGTTCTCACCGCAGTGCGTACGCACCTTGAACTGTGCATTGTCAGCGATGACCTTACGCATACCTGCAAGCGAAATCAAATCCTTCGTATCAGATATGCTTCCATGAGCACTCAATGGTGACTTGTAGAATACAGTGAAGTTGTTGTCGATGCACGCACTGATGACCCGACCCATTGCATTGACCTTTGCAAACGATTCAATCTCGTCTGTACTTGGTATCTGAAGTCGGTTACCACCCGCATCAATGTGCAGTGGTTTCACTGGTGCAGTCTGTCGCAGTGTGATGTTGGTTTGCTTGCTCGCCTTGATGAATTTCAAGAACTTGTCCATCAGTGCAATGTGAATGAAGCCCTCTTCCTCGATAGCCCCTGTTTCAACTGGAAACCTCTTGCGTAGGTAGTGGTTGGCATAGGCCACCTCAACCGTCAAAAACGCACCACTGCAAGCGATTCGCACGTCGTCCAAGTCCTTTGCGAAGGACATAAGGAACGACTGAAAATCATTTCTGTTCACTGTTACTTTTACCATAAAATCAACTCGTTTGTATGTGATGGGGAGGGGCGGGAGGAAAGTGGAACCCCCCCGACGAAGGCGGGATGCCCCAAGGAAGGTATGCCCCAATTACTTGTCAGACCCATCACACAGAACCCCTGTGCCGTGTGAATATCAAAGTTCTCCTTGATACAATTCCGGAAGGCCATACCATTCAGGCTCGCCATCAGGTCTTGTAACGAATATCTTACGTCGTTGGTCTTGTAGGTTCGGGTTCGTCTTACACTTGTCGAACACTGCGTAGTAGACCGTTTCAATCAATTCACCATCCGCATCGAAGACTTCTTCTTTCTCGGTCTTCAAGATGGTTGGAAGGTAGTTGTTGGTCTTCTTCTCCCAGTCAGCGACGTATCGCTTGTTAGGTCCATAGAAGTCCCTTGTCGTGACGTGCGTTTCCCAAAAGACACGTACGCCCATGCGAACAAGGTCACGAGAGAGCGAGGTCAATTGGTGGAAACGAGTGTTGCGGATAGCCCATGTCGATTGCTTATCGACCTTCGCCGCACCACTACCGTCAGCCGCTTGGATGGCATCGCTTGCCAATCCCAAGTCCACAATACGCATGTTGTTGGTGCATATCTCAAGCCACGAATCAACACCACTGATGATGACACCCCAAATCGGTACACCTTGTTGCACTTGATTGTAAAAGTGCTTCATCAGGTTCATGACACGCTGATGTGTGTCAGGATAGTTGTAGGCTGTACGGTCGTTGTGACTCATCGCCCACGGATTCCATGAGATGATGTTCTCTTGTGGATGCAATGCCGATGAAAGCATACCCACACCCATGTCGAAATCAATCGAGTGAAGGACTGAACCCTCCACCTTCTTCTTGTCGTTGCGGAACGCATCGAGTATGATACCACTCTTACCTGTTCCGTCCTCGCCCCACACACCGATGAACTGATACTTCTTCTGTTTCGCATCCATCAGTAGTGCTTGTTCTTTCTCGAAAGACGCAAAGGGATTATCAGACGCAACGGCCACTTGTGCTGTCGCTTCCTTCTTCGCTTCTTTCACTTCTTCTTTGATGTCCTGTACTTGTTGTCCAAATCCCGCCATATTCATTCCTCCTAATCGAATTGTCCTATTCCTGTGTTGCCACCAGTCGCACGTCGTCGGCTACGTCTTGGGTCAGCATAGACACCAAAGACGCTCATCTTGGGTGAAACAACACCGTTGTATTCCTTCATACCAAGACGACCAAAGACAAGCACCGTAGAATTTTCAGCAATGTCAAACGCATCGTCGCCCCAACCCGCTTTGAACGGTGTTGTAAGTTTGCCGACTGCACCTGAAATCCAACACGTCATGTCACCTGTAATGCTACTGGTGAGCGTCATGGAGTAGTTGTGACCTTCGGGGTCATACTCACTCTCACGAGGTTCTGTGTTGAGTGTTGATACCATACCTCGTGTAAACACGAGTGGACCCCATGAACGCTTCTCGCCTCCAATCATGCCACTCTCCTTGCGAGTTTCAAACGCCTCCTCAAGTTCGTCAATGTGTACGTAGTAGTCGTGACCCAAATCTCGTGATGTCCAAAACTTGGATGCATTGAGAAGAGGCTTCACGTTATCAGCAACGAAGTCATCTGTGTATTCAACCTCAAAGGAACGATATGTACCGAGTACATCCTTGAAATTCTCACTCGCCTTCTCTCGTGGAGGTACGACCTGTATCTTACATGGCCGTCCGATGTCCACTTCAAGGTTTGACAACTCGTTGTTCAAGTCGATGCGCCACAGTGAAACCTCACCCTGCTTGACAAACTTCTCTTCTTCGTTGCCGAGGAAGTAGTAGTAGCGACCCATCTTCTTGTACGGTGCAGGGTCGTCGTTGTATGATGTAAGGCACACCCAATCTTGGTCTACCTTGACACCGAATGGTGGATTCTCATCAGCCGATACCTCAAGTTTCTTGACACCGTTCTTCGTATGCAATGACCAGTTCGCACCAGTCCTTTCAAACACACCAAGACGACCACTACCAATTGCTTCGTTGGGGTCTTCTTGATACAACTTGATGTTGCTTGCGAGAATGTTCGCAAGCCTATCTCGTGTACGGTCTTGTACACCTACGAACTCACCGACCCACGTCGATAGGTTTGCATTGCTTCCACCGCTTTGCTTGCGGGTTTCAGTGAACACTTGTTCAGCCCAATCAATGAGCAGGTCTTCATCTGTTTCTTCTGTGTAGTCATCCACACCGTAATGCTCCTTGATGTAGTCAAGGTACATTTGTCGTGCTTCTTCGGGCTTCTTTCCTGTGCGTTCAGCAAATGCATTCATACGAACAAGGACACCCTTCGGTAAGTCGTTGCTCGTGGATTCTTGCACTTCTCCAAACCCATTCGTTTCTTCTTTCATGTTTTCCATCTCCATGTATTCATCTTCTTCTTGCCAAGTCATTGTTTCAACTCCTTCTTCAATCGAGCAGTAAATACGTCAACGTATGCCGTATCAGTACCTACAAATTCATGCACAATCTGCATCATCTCACCCCAAACATATGTCACGGCAAACGCTGTTTCAGGCGTATTGTCGAACTGTTTGCTGATGTACTTGTGCAGTCCATGCATGAATGTGGTGCGATTACCTGCATCCCTCAATCGTTGATGCAGGGTCTTGCGGATGCTGTCGAACTTGTGCTCATCAAGTTCAGCCCACCAGTTGTCTTCGCTCTCCTGTGTCACCACATGGTCGAGCGCATTTGGTGTGCGCTTGAGGGTGGACAGGTAATTGACACTCTTTCGTAGGTCACCATCCATTCTTTCAACGAGTGCAGGGTAATTCTTCACCCACTCACTCGGTAGGAAATCAAGTCGTGACAAGTGCTTTGCACCCTCACTCGGAACAACACGGTCAAACACGTAGGTACGACATCGACTCTTGATTGCGGCATGTATCTTCTCACCTTGATTAGCAGTGAGGATGAACACAATACGATTAGCGTATTGCTCCATGATACCACGTAGGATTTGTTGTGCCTGTACAGTGAAGCCATCGAACTCATCAAGCACGATAGGTTTCTTTTCTGTGCCTACACCTCGCAAGCGACAGAACTGTTTGACTTCTTCACGGACAAAGGCAATGCCTCGTTCATCACTGGCATTCGTCCAAAGCATATTGATTGCGTTGTATGCTTTACCGAGTATGGTACGACACATGACATTGGCCGCACTGGACTTACCTGTACCCGGTGGTCCGAGTAAGAGGACGGCTGATGGGTAATCATCATTCTCAACCCAGTGACGCATGTCATCTGTGAACTCCTTGTTGCCGACGATTTCATCGACAGTAACAGGGCGTAGTTGCTCATTCCAATTGTCCATATTTCTCACCTTCTTTCTCTTTGCCAATTTATAAAGCAAATCAATTTTCATCCCTCACTCGGTCGAACTCCTCCGCCCACTCAATGAAGTCATCGTAGGATGTACTGGGTACAGGATTGTTGAATGTGTACACCATTGTGTCGTAGTAGCGTTGCTTGGTCAGCAGGTGAGCGTACGGCTCAAGTGTGTCCAACCACTCGGTCACGTCAGCGTTAGCGGTTGCAGGTAGCGGAGGTAGCCCACTCTCATCAATCCACATCTGTACAGGCAACTCTTGGTCACCATCGTAGGTGATGTCTATTTTGCGCTTGAGTCTGTACCCCACCCCTGTGTGTACCTTCTCGGCTGTAGTAGAGAAGCGTAGTTTCGACAGTAAAATACCAAGCCCTACGTTGGTCAGCCAGTCCTTTGTCTTACTCATTTGTACCACCACTGAATGAATAGAAGGCAAAAACACAGTGCGATAATCTTACCACTGATAACATGTTTCGTCTTTTAAGAATAGGAATAGCCTGTGAGTTGTGATTAAACCTTTTTGTTTTGAAAACATGTGACATACCAGCATGATGCCTGTACGCTCTTTCAACTAAAAGCCAAAAGTCTTGCATCTCACCTTTGTTCAATGTTTGACCTTCGTGATATTGAGCGACATCAATCACCGCTTTCCTGTATGCTTTGAAATCTATTTTTCTAAGTCCGCCCTGTGGCATAATTCTCACCTACCAATGTAATGTAATCGACTATTTCATCCACGTCGGACAAGCCGTATGAAGTGAAAAGTCCACTGTATTTGAAGTGCCAGTTGCGTTTTGGACTCCAAGTATACTCTACTTTTACTGTTAAATTATCAGAAAGCGGTTCCGAAACTTTTCTTGCTGTGACGTTGATGTGTTGCTTACGCAATTGCTGTTCAATCTCAAACGGCAGTTCTGTCATAGCAATGATGTCAGGTACATCAACAACATCAAGCCCGTCACGGAAACCGAGTGTGAACTCTATGTTGTCCTCAAATCGCTTGTAATACATGAGTTGCCCTATCAATGATACCGTACCACTGGTCATCAGGAAGTAGTTGTCATTCTCTTTGATGAGGAAGCCACCCTTCGGGTAATTGTGTAAGAGTTGTAAAGACTCCTCCCACGATGTAGGAAGTGGTTCTTTGTATTTAGAAAACGGAAGTTCTATACTTTCGCTGTGAATGTAATTTGTTTGGAGTGGATTCAACCAGCACCACGTAAGCGGTACATCTGTCGGTATATCCATCGTTAGGTCTACCATCAGTTCCTTTGCTCTATTGCGTACAGCACCTCGATGTACCTGTATGAGTGTACTGCAATCGGTGACAAACCAGTATTCGCTCGGTGTAGCAATCTTGTGTGCCACGAATCCATGCTCATCTCTTGTGTAGGGTCGCAGTGGTACGAACATCTCCTCCACCAACTTGTCCTTACCAATACCTGTAAACACCATCTGTATCAGCATTTCAGGATTGTAGTTGCTGATGTCCGACATATCAAGCATCATCTTCAACCACTTGACCATACGGTAGCGTACTGATGACCAACGGTACTCCAATGCCCAACGCCAAAACATCTCGGCTTCGATTAGGGACATTGAACGGCACAGGTCAAGCACCCACTCCTCATCAGGTACGTTCTGTACCAATGCCACCAGTTCATCAACGTCCAAGCCTTTGCTTTGGTCGTTGGATTCCCATGTCAAGATTTTTGAGATGTGTGCATTGTCACCTACTGCATCGAGTTGTTCGACAAAGCAACCACACTCCTTCGCAAGTTGTATCTTAACACGTCGTGCTGTCATGGGTAATCTTTGTTTAGCATCCAAGAAACGCCATACTGCGAGGGCTTCTTCCATTGTCAAATCATTCGTTGTAAGATGACGTGGCATCTTTGAAACCAATACACATAGACGCTGGAACTTCATACGTGTACCCCCAAGTATATCCTATCACTATCATCAACGATGAGGTTCTCAATCCACCCTGCACCATGCTCATCATGCTCGTACAACGCACCCGTCTTATCAGAACGGACTTTCAAAAAAGGTGTAGTTTCAGGGTGAAAGTTTTTGCTCACCACAAGATGACATCCTTTGTGTAATGCGCTTCGTGCAATCAATGCACTTTGACTACGCAACAAATTGTGTACAACGTCAGTGAGTGTGAAGGAAAGGCTTTCACCTGCAAGTGGTCCGTCAACGAACTCCCATGTCCTGTTCCGTTGTTTCCAACGGAGAAGGTATGCTTTCATCTTCTTCCCTCGCAATTCGTCGTTCTTGTTCTTCTTCGTTTGAGTCGATGTGGTCGAGTATCTCAACCAAGACTGGGAGAAGTTCTCGGATTTGATTCGGTGTGAATCGAACTCCCTCTCTTGTATGTTCATATCCATCGTCCTTCCGTTTCAACACACGTATGTCAATCCAGTTTCGTCCTTTGAATTTAATCCATGCAGTGCGAACCTTTCCCTTTCCCGCACCCCACTTTTGGGTCTTCCCGTCTTGGAGAAGATAGTCCCGTTCAAAGTTGCTCATTCTTCTTCCTCGTCCTTCTTGCGTGAAGTTCGTTCAACCAACAAGCCCCACATCCACGGAGGTACTTTGCCCTCATCGTGGTCGCTTCCTAAGACGTGATACAATGAATTGTCATTCAAACTCTCATCGCTAAAGTACCCCTTGTCGGCTCGCTCTTTCAACTCGATACGAGTCATCGCCTTGTAGGTGTGGTCGTCTGTGTGCCACGTCATGTACAACTCGTCACCTGCAAGCAGGTGGTAGTCCTGTGGCTCCATTGCAATATCAGCACCGCACGCAGGGCATGTGATGTGTGTACGCCATAGTTCAACTGGTGCAGTATTACCGCTATCGAGTTGAGCCTCGATGGTTTCAACGAACTCATCAGACTTTCTTTCAAGGTTAAAGTTTGCAAGTGGTTCACCACATTCGCACGCCCAACCTGATGCAATCGCTTGTCGTTGTTGGAACTCTTGCTCCGCAACTTGTGTCGGGTCAAGCGGTGGTACAACCATTTCAAATCCATCGGGTGTTTGAACGGTGACACCCAGTTCACCGAACAAGTCCATCACGCTGTTGTGGAATGCGTGTGTGTCAGGATGGTCGTACATGGACATCAACGCCCATGTGGTTTCGTCTTGTTTGTGGTACTGAACACCTGCACCCTGTGGTGACCATGTGCCACCAACGGGTATGCTGTCAATGTGTTCCTTCGCCCATACAATCAGTTCTTCGTTTACTTCAAATGCTGTCATGTCATTCACCTCTCTTTACTTTGCACACCGTGAATATTTCACAATGCTCACATGCAGTCAAAACCAAGTCGTCCTTGTCAAGTACATACACGTCAGCATTCGGTGCGTCACATACAGGGCATTCGGTTTCGTTCTTTAGTGTAACGGCTACATCATACTTCTTACCAAAGATTTTGATGGTTGCTGATTCAAGCAACTCATGGTCACCCATTCGTACTTGCAACTTCATTGAATCACTTCCAATGCCAACTCCCAAGCAATCTTCTTCTTGCGAGCGTAAGGACCGAAGATGGCCGACTCAATACCCTTGCGACTCTTCTCACCATTGCGAAGTGTCGTAGCGTGATGGTCGATATACTCGGTGACAGCATTGTATGCCGACCACCATGTACCACCCATGTCACCCACATTGTTCTGTGGACTTGAGAGCAACTGCATCAACTTATTCATCTTGAGTTGTGGATTGTGTCGAGTATTTCGTGGATTGCCTTTTGCGGTTAATTTGGGTTTAGCCAACTCTCCCGTTTCAGGGTCACGCTTGAGGCCAAGCACATCAATGAAGTACTCCTTGACATCATCAATCTCGTACTGAACAGTAGCCAGTTTACTTGCTTGTTCACCCCATTCGACGAACTGCTTGTTCATGATACCCAATGCTCGACGCACATCATCAACACGCTCACCCATCTTGGATGTGTGGCGCACGTTGTAGGTGGATGACTTGCCTTGTGCAATCGCACCACTCAATGTGTTTTGACAAACGACACGGATTGGTGTAGGAAGGAACTTCACTGCACCTGTGCCGTCGTGCTTGTTCGTGATAAGGAAGTATTGCTCAACTGGGTCTTGTCCGTTGATGATGATGGTATCAGGCAACTTCGCCAATATCCATACGGTTTCTCCGTTACCCAACGCACCTGCAACTTCGATAGCCGCTTCGTGCGATTGAAGAATCTCATCCATGAATGCAAATGCATCCACGTTCTGTAGTGGTTTCCATACCCGACCTACGGCTTTGCCTCCACGAGTGAGTGGGACAAGTCCCTCCTCGCTCTCACGGAAGACACCGAATGTATCAGGTACAACATCGAAAGAAGGATTAACAGTAAAATCTTCTGATTTATCATACCACAGTGGTAACTTCACCACACTCCAATCAAGGTGTGCTTTCTGTAATGCTTCTGTCGTAGTCATCAGACCCTCGACAGATGTTCCCAGTCCATGCCACGGTGTACTACCCGCCCATGCTGTCATGTATTCTCCGCTTGCTGTTTGTGCTAAATCGTGTGCCATATTCATTCCTCCTGTAGTATCTCGTAATCCACTGCGTCAAACAATGTGTCATCGAATGGTTTGCCGAACAACTTGTGTACGACCCACAACTTCTCCTCAAGTTCTTCTTCGCTGTCAGCAAGTATCTCGCCTTCGTACGTTACTTTGACCATGAATGTTTTCATCTCAAGCACCTCGTCCGTATTGCAATACCATTTCATACAGTGCGGGATGTGACACACGTAGAGTCTTGATTGGTGTATGATAAATCAAATCATCAAACACACTCAACAAGTCATCTCGTTGTACACCCATGATGCACAGCACATCCCCGATGGGTACGAGTTCAACGTCACCCACTCGGTATTCAGGCTTGATTGCTTCAACGACTTCGCTCGCTTGTTGTGCATCAACATGCGATTGATTCCATTGCTTACTACCGTAAATGATACGACTGTATACCATGCGTTTCCGTGATGGACACTTACGCTTGGTTGCATATCCCACCTGTGCCATGTTCGATAATTGCTCGGATAAGTTCTTGTACGATACATTAGAAGTCTTGGAGATGAACGGGAAGAGTTCTTCTCGTGAACACTCCGTATCTCCAAACTGTTCGTGCAATACTCGCCAAACATAGTTGCGCTTCGTTTCTTTTGGTTGTCTTTTGTAAACTGCCATTTTTCTCACCTTCTTTCTCTTTGCCGATTTATAAAGGAAATCGGTCATTCCTCCTCATAAGCAATGCGCTCATTGTCGTACACCATACCATAATCGTCCAGTGTAGTGTATGCTTCTGTAGGTCTGTTTTGTATGCCCCACTGATACATTGTGTACCACACATCATTCAATGCACGAGCATACGTTTTGTCAGGGACGCTTGCTTTGAAATTGTCATAGTCAATGCGGTTAATCTGTGTGTCCATGTATCTCTTGAACTCTTCTCTCGTGACATACATTCGATACGGGTAATCCGCATCAAGGTCTATGAAGATACGGTCGTCCTCAAACGATGTGTCTTCCTGTAGATACAACAAGACACAGATTAGATGCTCCTCTTTGCGAGCACGCACCAGTAGTTCATTTGTCCCACGTCGCTTAACGACGCTTACCCATCCTTCATTCGTTGCTATCCACACGGTTATCCTCTCCCATAATCATTTCAATTCCTTTGAACTGCCACACTTCAAACCACATTGATTTGCAATCAGCACAGCCCACGTCGATTGACCCACTCATGAAATCGCTACGGTATCGTAACTGGTCACTTCCGCAAGAAGGACAATGTATAATCTCCTCTTGCTCTTGTTGTGAAAGTATCAACTCACACAATTCTTTCTTCGTCTTTCTCATCAATTTTTTCTCGTCCATATTATCACGCCTCAAAGTATTCAATGTAGATGTATTCATCTTCTTCGATTTTGATTTTGATGTTGTGCTCGTTCATGTCTTTACTCATCGTCATCTCTCCCTCTTTCCAGTTCACGAATGACACTTTCATACAGCAGTATTTTTCTTGATATTTTATCAGTGAAAGTATCGACTCCAATCTTTGGTCGCACTGTACCCATGAGTTCCAATGTGTTACCGTGATTCTTGTACGGAAGCAAATGAGAAAGCACAATGAAACCTACACCGCCAGTGCGGTCACGTCCATGTACACAGTGAAGCAGTACGTGCTTACCCTCGTCAAGTAAGTCGAGTACCAACTCCGAAGCATGTTGCCAAATGAAAGGGTCGTTGTTGTGTGCTCGGAAGTAATAGTGATGTCGCTCTTGCTTGTCACTGTCAATGAACCGTGGCGGGAATCGGCACAAGGTCACAACCGTGTGTGTCGGCTTGAGTGTATCTCGAAAATCCTCAAGGTCACACATGGTCAGTGACGAGCCATTCGCAAATGTAATTGGTGTGTTCTTCATTCTTCATTCCTCCTAATACCTACATCACTCATACCTGCGTCACGATAGGCACTAATCCAGTCCTCAAGTTCCTTGAAAAATTCACTCTCATCGACTCTACCTTTGAATCCCTTTGCGGGAAATTCATCAGGGTCGCAGTAGTAATCACAAAATTCCAACACCGCATATGCAAAATCCATTATTCCTTTTCTTCCAACCATGTTCATTCCTCCTCTCGTAGTGCAAAGCAATGTGAACAAGCCATCGTGCCGTCCACATCATACTCCTCAACGCTATCGACAATCTTGCCACACACGTCGCATTCGTACGATGCATTCGCTCGGTCTTCCCACATCTGTGCGTCCATCTTTTCGTACCAGTCGTA
>CENS01007272.1_pt1 | contig 32679 bp, 47 predicted proteins | sample 530201 | NCBI WGS metagenome assembly CENS01 (sample SAMEA2619747, study PRJEB7988) | marine metagenome | biome: marine biome (ENVO:00000447); feature: surface water layer (ENVO:00002042); material: "saline water (ENVO:00002010), including plankton (ENVO:xxxxxxxx)" | depth 5 m | reverse complement strand
ACAATCCCTGGAGAGTTATACTGAATCTTGGAGTCAAAGTTGTACTTACGGTACACTGTTTTGTTTTTACCACGCTCTCCAAACCGTTCTACAGAGAGGGCAGCGTAGCGCATTGCACTTAGAAGGTCATCTTTGACCGGAACGACCTTGCCGTTTTTACGATGGTAGAGACGAAGCTCTTCCACTGTTTCAGTGCAAGACTGGAATATCTGCAGACGACCTGTTTCAAAACGTTGCAATAGTTCACTGATACCTGCCTCAATAGAGTTGTTTCCTTTACTGGCACCGTCAACCGGAGGGTTGGAGAAGTGCTCTGTGAGCATGTAGACCCCTAGGTCTCTGTACTGCTGCGCCAACTGTACTCCGCTGCCCTTGTCGTGCTGTAGACCGTCGTGGGGAAATGCCACTGGTAGTGACGGTGTTCTGGCGTTAATTACTGCCGCGTGGGTCAGCGGTGTTTCCTTGCTTCTACGGTACTCGTCGTAGATATAGATAATATCGTCGTCAGGGTCTAAGGCAGCCCACGATACAGCGGTGGGATGGTCAAAACCAAAATCGATAGCAGCTATGCACAAAAAGTGGTCTGGTATGTCAAAATCTTCACAAACTATGTCTTCTTCACTTACCGGATAGACAAGACCAGAGCCAAAGACCGGTATACCCTTGGACCGCATCTCCCTCTCTGCTGGACTATAGACCGCCAGTAGCTGCGTCTTGGTCTTTTCGTCCAGGTGGTCCACGTCGTCCCACGTTGCCGTACACATCGACTGTCCGGGCTTTAAGTCGTTTAGGAACGCACTTACAACGCTGGTCATGCCCCGCTCTGGGGTAAACGTCATGTAGACAATCCCGTCAGTGTCAGCGGTTCTGGTGATACACTGCGAGAAAATCTCGTGCTTTGGTTCCTCGTCTAGCCAGACAACGTCGATTGCCTCGCCCATAAACTTTTCAAAACCCTGCTCGTAAGCCTTGAAGGCTATCTGCGAGTTACCCCCGCTCTTGTGCTTTACCAAGGCACTGGAGAAGGCGTTAGGCACACCTGGCTTACGCACTGTTGATACAATATTGTCAAAGGGGACTGCACCTTTGCCCAGTTGTGAGGGGTCTTGAGGTGAACCAAACAGTTCCTTTTGGATAATATCCCGCGTTGTGTCGTTACTCTCACCAGCAGCCCATACCTTCACAGGCTTCTTAAATCGTCTACCCTCCCACCACTCAGGGTACTCTCCTGTAAGGTGGTACGCGGTTTCGACAGCTCCACAGTAGGTCTTCCCCACTCGGTTAGCCGCCATTAGAATACGTTGCGGACAATCTTGGCCCTGAGCGTGAAACTTCTTCTGGTAAGGATAGGCTTTGTAGAAACTGATTCTGTTTGTTTCTACACGTTTTTGCTTTTCCTTGAGAAGCTCCAGTACATCCTGTTTCACAGTTGTGTTAACTCTTGTCCTTGAAGGGAATTACGTTCTCTGTGTCCAGTAGTTCTTTAATCTGCTCATCGAGTTCCTTGTCAGACATCTCGTGAACTTCCTTAAATACCGTTTCCTGCCGCTGGATTGCATCGTAACCCGCGCGAGACAGAATATCCCTGGCAGCGTTGAGACGAACATTCTCACTGTCAGCCGTCCGCATAAGGTCTTCTAGGACGTTTAGAGCCAGAGTGGCTGTCTCGCTTACCCGCTCTTTGATCCGGTTCTCTATGTGCAGCCAGAGGTGCTTCTGGAGCCGTTTAGAGCGGTGTTTGGCCATGCTCTCCTTTGGCTCTTTGTAACCCGCTGCGTAGAACGCATCCAGAGGTTCCATCTTTGAATCAACCAAGGCAATGAGAAAAGCCTCTTCCTTTTCAGTAAGAGACTTGTTGATCGGCTTTGGATTGGAATAGTCAGCGTAACGTGGCAAGATTTATTCCTCTATATTGTACAATTAAGGATATTGTATCCTTACACTAAGTATACAATAAAGTAACAATGGTGTCAACAGTTGTGTTGGACAATTTTTTACTTCCCCAAAAAATGAACGCAAAGGACATATAATAATACACGACGCACTGGGGGGTTGTGACATTTTTGCAACACTGTGACAATCCTGCAACAAACTAGAATCATTCCAATGTGTGACAATATTGCACCAGTGTGACACCTGGGCAACAGTGACAACATTGTAGCAACAGTGTGACATTATTGCACCAGGTGAACAAACCGTGAACATCCGGTCGGTTGTAATAATGTAACACTACTGTGACAATAATGTTACACAGTTGTACACAAAACCTAGTGTTGTACAATTGTGGCCAATGTTGGGCAGATTGGAATAATTCCAGAGAGAGCGAGAGGGTGCAGATAGGACAACAATGCTGACCTTTATGTCATTGTTATAACATAACATAGGAAAATAATATAACAGCTATATATAATTCTGATATAGGTCATATAGGCCATATAAGAGCCGTATAGAGCGTGTAGCGTTTTGCTATGCCAAGGTACCTATAAAGGCTTAGAGGCCACTCACGGGCCATCCTGGGAAGAGTACAAAGCAAGAACGAACCAGGGCGAGATTGTGGCACGGTTGTGGTAATTGTGTGAATGCAAAAAATAATGGAAGAAAACCATTGTTCATGCGTCTATATTATGTAGACAACAAAACAGAAAGGGAAACAGACATGAGCAAAGTTACGGATTACACCGCAACCGGATTGAAGTTTAACGCAGCAACCCGCGAACACGACACGCCAGTCTATTATTCAGCGGCGACAGAAATAGAGGTTCTCCGCTGGATTAACTTCAACCGCGACTATCTAAAAAACCCGCACATTATCCAGCGACCCTCGAACGCTTAGAACACAACCAGAAAGGTAACTGTTATGAGTAAGACAACCGACGAAATCCGGGTAGAATTAAAATCCAGCGATGATCCGCACTTGCGCGCCTTGGCTTTGCTGGATCACGATAGGCTAGCAAAGCTTGCCGATTGGATTAGAAGCTTGGAACGCAAAGACTAACTTGCAAGGGATGGGTAACATCATAATGCTAGTAAAACACGCAAAACAGTTGGGCAATATATCAACTGGCAACAGCAAGATGCCGGGCACCACGTTCGCAATCGACGCGTTCGCTTGTAAGACTGGCTCTAAGCTGGCCAAGATTGAAGGCACACCGTGCCGCTCATGCTACGCGCGGAAGCTACAAAAGCTTCGTCCTAGTGTAGACGCGGGCTGGAAAGCTAACCTAGACAAGTTCAACCGCGCCGATCCGGAACAATGGGCGCAAGCCATGGCTTTTCAGATTTTGCGCTATAACACAGACGGTTTTCATAGGTGGTTTGATAGTGGTGACCTGCAGTCTATTGAGATGCTGGACGCAATTGTGCAAGTTTGCCGCATGACACCGAAGATCAAGCATTGGCTACCAACTCAGGAGCGCGCGATTGTCGCGGCGTATGGCGAATTACCGGAAAACCTGGTTATTCGGGTTTCTGCTAGCAAGCTCGGCGGCCCGATGCCCAAAGGCGCAAGCCACGGCTCACAAGTGTTCACAAAGGGACAACAGCCGAAAGGCTTAGAATGCAAGGCGCGCACCCGTGGCAACGCTTGCGGGCCTTGTCGCGCATGTTGGGACAAGAGTGTAGCTTTCATCTCATATCCGAAGCACTAAGATTGCAAAAACTAGGGCATGGCGTTAAGCTGTGCCCTATCTTGTGCAATCTTGAACCAAGAAAGGAAAAGACAATGCCAGTATCATATGCGCCTATCTTTAAGTTTGACGGGAACGAATACCACGGCAATTCACAACGCTTTGCCACCGAGCAAGAGGCGTATGACAGCGCGCAGGATCGTTTCCGCGTGTGGACCATGCCCACCAGCTTTAGCACACGCGCTACCAGTGATCCCGTAAACTATCGCCGCGAAAACGGCGCAGATGTATGTATCGAAACCGGAATAATGGGAGACTGATATGAGAATTCTAAACTTATATGCAGGAATTGGTGGAAACCGAAAAATGTGGCCAGATCATCACACGGTTACGGCCATTGAGTATGATCAAAAGATAGCAGACATCTATCAGGACCAAAATCCGCGCGATGAAGTGATAGTGTCCACAGACGCACATCAGTACTTGCTGGAGAATTGCCAGGATTTTGACTTTGTATGGTCTAGTCCGCCGTGCCAGTCTCACTCACGCATGATCAGAAGCGGTAAAAACCGCAAACCGCGTTTTCCAGACATGCGCTTATATGAAGAAATAATCTTTCTCAAATACTCAGCGCCCGATGTTTTATGGGTGGTTGAGAATGTGGTGCCGTATTACAAACCACTAATAGAGCCTAGCACAAAAGTGGGTAGGCACTTGTTTTGGTCCAATTTTGAGATCACAGCGGAAGATGTTAAAAGACCAGCCGGTTTCATAAACCTAGACAATAGAGCAGGTGCTGAAAAATTAAAAAACTGGTTGGGTATAGACTATGATGGCTATGTATACTACGACGGAAACCACTGCCCTGCTCAAATCCTACGCAACGCAGTACATCCTAAAATTGGTCTACACATACTGAACGACGCACAAAAGGGACAATAATGGACAAGCACACAGAAGCAGAAGAACAGGCACGTGAGTGCCAACTCAACGGACACCGAGACACCGGCAGAGGTGTATGCGCGAACTGCGGGGAGTTTCTAGACGATGGTTTCCCTGAGTGGTTCTATGATAATTGATATTATCATTTGTGCCATCGTTGTAACCGTCGTATACTTAGCACTAGATCAATTGCTAACAATCTTGTGGAGAGAGGATGACTAAATGAACCACATTTGCCAACATTGTTTCAAAACTGCAACCATTAAGACAAAGGGTACGCTGCTATGTGCAGTCTGCTGGATGATCAGGGAGGCCAGGCGATGAAAAACTGCACACGTTGCCAGACAACCCTAGAATACATTATCACCATTGACTACTTTGACCACTACTATTGCCAAGGCTGCAATAGAGAGACATGCTACAAACATGACGTAATGACACACGAAGAGAAACTAACGGAGACATACGGAGAATGACCACCAAGATCGACATAGTAGACGAGATGAGCCTATGGTTCACCCTTGTCAACAAGGGGCTAGACCCAGAAACCGTTAAATTCTACCAAGAACTGGCAGACATAAACGGTAAAGCATCGTCTCTCTACTACCTCATAGAGGCCATAGAGGGCTTTAAAGATTTTCTGTCTCAGGAGCCAGATGTCTACGAGTGGAAGGAAGACGAATTTTTTTTACAATAGGTGCTTGACAGCCTCAGAAACCAGTGTATAATAACACTATTGTTACACAGTTGAGAACACAATAGAGATTAAACACTCTTAGTATCAATATTGTTCACTTAGGGAACCAGAATGAACATCGAACTAGACATAGCAGAGGAGAGCCTAGACGACATTGTCTGCACGTCTCTCAAGAAGTTTATCAGGAGTGGCTACGTGGAGGACAAGAAGCTTCTCAAGGCCATGGAGAGAGTGCTGGAGTTCTACATCGCCAAGCAGAGGGACAGCCTGATCTTGTCTCGCATGGCAAAGCCCGATAGTGTCCACGAGGACTACGTGGATTTCATCGATGACCTGAAAGGAAAAAAGATATGAAAAAGACCCAAAGCCAGAAAATCCTCAAACACCTGAGCAGCGGGAAGAGCTTGTCTCCCCTGCAAGCCTTGGGCCTCTTCGGGTGTTACCGCTTGGCCAGTCGCATCCATGACCTAAAACGTGACGGTCACCAGATCGAGACCATCATTAAGAGCGATGATCAGGGACGCACCTATGCCAGCTATGTCCTGAAGCATGACGAAGCTGCGTAGAGCGTGGCACTACTGGTGCAAAGCTATCGGTCAGAAGGCGTTCCAGGATGACCTTCGGGCCGATAGAGTTGCCCTAATCAGGACGGCATGGATTGTCTTGCACATTGTCACCTGTTTGTTCATAATTGCACACAACGGGTACAAGATGAACCTTTGGAGTTTATAAACTGATGTCTAAAATTATGAGGTGGATGATGGAGATCGAACATTTCTGCGATGGGTACTTCTTCGATGCGCCTATTCCGAACGATTTCACTGTTGATGAGGTGCTGGAGGATGTTGAGGCTTATTTCAAAAGCAAGGAAGCATCTGAATATGCCAAAAACTATCTCCTCAGTACGCTATGAGATGCACGATATGTGACGCGGTACTGCCGGTACTGAGTAAAGACGACATCTGCAACGTGTGCAACTGGCACATCAAGGATGCCCTAGACCAAACCATACCAACCCTACAAGAGGAAAGCATAGATGATCTTATCACACATAATGGCAATGCTCCTGTCGAAGGCGATCAAGACTGAGCAAAATCTGACAGCCCTTAAGAACGCGAAGGACACCTGAGAACATGGACAGAGACGAGTGCTTGGAAACGGCCAAGGAACTGATCAACGGAGAACGCGCCACAGACTACGGTTCTGCCTACGAGAACCACAACAGGATAGCGTCTCTCTGGTCCCGCTATGTCTCAGCCAAGGTAAATCTTCAGGTTCAGTTGACACCTATGGACGTGGCTCACATGATGATCCTGCTGAAGGTGGCTAGGCTCATGCACTCAGGGACCGACGACTGCTACGTTGATATTTGCGGATATGCTGCTCTGGCGGCAGAGATGGATAAGGAGTATGCTAGGTAATGGACACCACTTCACAGGTCAGCAAGTCGCACCAGCCGTGCGAGGACTGTGGCTCCAGCGATGCGCTGGCAGAGTATGACGATGGACACACCTATTGCTTCAGTTGCAACCAGCACCGGAAAGAGATTGATAACGTGTCGAACATTGAGGACTACAAGAAGTCAGAACCTGACATACGCTGGCAAGACCGGAAGATCGGCGGGGCAATCGCTGAGTTCTACGAGGTAAAGGTCCAAGACGACATTGTCTACTTTCCCTACTTCTCTGACGGAGTTCTGAAGGCCAGTAAGCTACGTATGCCGGGTAAGGAACACAAGACCGATGGTGAGTTCAGCAAGTGCGACTTGTTTGGAGCACATACCCTTACCAAAGCTGCCCCTCAACGCTCCAAGACGATCATCATCACCGAAGGCGAGGCCGACGCTCTGGCAGCGTTCCAGATGGCCAACCGTATCCCTCTAGGCTCCACCAAGGTCAGTGACAGTCCCAAGAGCACTCTGGTGCCTGTCCTGAGCATCAAGAGCGGAGCGGCCAGTGCAGAGCGTGACTTCAAGAAGAACCTGGAATTGCTCGAACGCTACGAGCGTGTCTTCATCTGCTTCGATAACGATACTCCGGGCCGTACCGCCGCAGAGAAGTGCGCCAAGCTTTTGTCTCCGGGCAAAGCCTACGTTGTCAACCTAGAGCACAAGGACGCATGTGAGTATACCAAGCGTGGGCTTGGCAACGAATTCCTGGCGCACCTTAAAGACACCGACTCATACACCCCGTCTGGTATTCACAACGGTGCGGACAACTTTGACCGCCTTTGGGACGAGCAGAACATCAAGAGCCTACCTTTCCCCTTCCCCGACCTTCAGGAGAAGACACTTGGCACCCGTGGGAGAGAGATCATCACTTGGGCTGCTGGTACAGGCGTAGGTAAGTCTAGTATTCTGCGGGAGTTGCAGCACTACTACATCAAGAACACCAACCTGAACATAGGCATCATCGCCCTTGAAGAGAGCGTTGACCGCACCAGACGCGGCATCTTGGCTGTAGAGGCTGATCTTCCGCTGCATCTTAACGAAGTATTCAGCAAGTATCCTAAAGAAAAAGTCAAAGAACACTTTGCAAATACTCTAGGCACCGGGCGTGTTTACTTGTACGACCATTTTGGCAGTATGAACACCGACGACCTGCTGTCTCGCGTCAGGTTCATGGTACAGGGACTAGACTGCAAGGTGATCTTCATCGACCACTTGAGCATCTTGGTTTCAGGGCTGGAGATCATGGACGAACGTAAGGCTATTGATCGCACCATGACACTGCTGCGTCAGTTGACCGAAGAGACCGGATGCACTCTGCACCTTGTCACTCACCTGCGCCGACTAGGCTCAGACCGTTCGCACGAAGAAGGTATGGAGATCAATCTAGGCCACTTACGAGGCTCTCACGGTATTGCACAGATCAGTGACACTGTGGTAGCTTTGGAACGTGACACCCAGAGTGACGACCCCGTGGTCAGCAACACAACGACGCTGCGGGTATTGAAGTGTCGCTACACAGGCGACGTAGGTCTTGCTGGTAGACTGTTCTACGAGAAGAAGACCGGACGTATGACAACCATCGAACAGGAGTTCTGATATGAGCGAAGATACAGTCAATATACAGTTTGAAGCAGAGATACAATGGGATGGTGAGAAGGTGACGGCGGAGGAATTTATTATGCGTCTCAGACCGTTAATTGTAGAACCTGTTGAAAGCATGGCTGAGTACGAAGGCGATATGTGGATGTCTGACTACCGAAAGCTCGTCGATGCCGCGTGGAAGTTAAACTCTTTTGCGACACGCATGTCTTGGAAAAACGGAAAAGAATACAACAAGAAAGATTATTTAGATGGCGAAGAAAAGTAAGCAGGGAGCTAACACCTACACTCCAGTTCCTAAGACAAATCGTAGAGGTAGACTTGCCCCGCGCAACCATACCAAACGCCTGAACAAACGTTCACCGTATGCGAGATCGCTGTCAAGGAAGAGAGGTCAAGGGTAATGGAAGTAGAACTAATAGACCACATGGGTTCAGACTTGTCAGTGGTTAACGCAGCTAGGGTCAGCTTTGGTAAGGTGAGTAAAAAGCTTTCTCATAAGGACGAGAAGCTCATAGCTTACTTGGCCAAACACAACCACTGGACACCCTTTGGACACACCAGCATCACCCTGCACATTAAGGCTCCCATCTTTGTTGCTAGGCAGTTGGCAAAGCACCAGGTCGGACTTGTCTGGAACGAAGTCAGCAGACGTTATGTCTCTGACAGGCCACAAGCTTGGATGTCTCATCTTTGGAGACAACAGAGCGACGATAAGAAACAAGGATCAGAAAGTTTTGGCGTGGTATCTCAAGGTATCGTGGAGGACATCTACGCCTCTGCTATCTCGCACTCTATCGATGCGTACAACAGGCTGCTCAAACTAAAGGTATGCGAGGAACAAGCTAGAGCAGTCCTGCCTCAGTCCATGTACACAGAATGGTACTGGACCGGCTCTGTGGCAGCGTTTGCCAGAGTGTGTAAACTGAGACTAGAAGAGACTGCCCAAGAAGAAACACGAGAAGTAGCTGTTGCAATCTCAGACCACTGTGCTAAACTGTTTCCAGTAAGCTGGAGAGGACTGAGTTGTTGAACACTCTTGTGATAGACATTGAGACTGACGGGCTGGATTACAACCGTATCCATTGCCTGGTCACGCTCAATGTGGACAACAACATTGTCAAGACGTTCCTAAATCCTGTGGGAGTGCGCGAGTACTTTAACAGTTTTGACAAGATTGTTGCTCACAATGGTTCGGCCTTTGACTTCCCTGCGTTGCGTAAACTTTGGGGAGTAAAGGTTCCTATCGCCAAGCAGACAGACAGCCTGACATTGTCTCGCATGGCAAAGCCCGATAGGGAAAAGGGCCACGGCTTGAAGGCATGGGGAGAACGTCTAAATTTTCTCAAGGGTTCCTACGAGGAGTCTTGGGAGAAGCTCACAGATGAGATGATAGCCTACTGTGAGCAAGACGTTCTCCTCTGCGCGAAGGTCTACGAGATCGTCTGCGAAGAGACCAAGGATTTTTCAGAGAAATCTATAGCAGACGAACACCGTATGCAGCGTTTGGCTACACACGTTGAAGAGAACGGTTTTGCGTTTAACAAGAAGCTGGCGCACAAGATGTATTCCAAGCTGCTGAAAGAGCAGGAGGAGATCGTTATACAGATGCAGGACACCTTTGAACCAGAGGTGATCCAGCTAAAGACCAAGACCAAGCTAAAGCCGTTTAACCCAGCCAGCCGCAAGCAGATCGGTGAGAGGCTCATTGAGAAAGGTTGGAAGCCGCGTCAGTTAACCCCAACCGGACTGCCAAAGGTAGACGAGAGCACTCTGGAAGACTGTGACATACCAGAGGCTCAGATACTGGCCAGATACTTTATGTTGCAGAAACGCACTGCTATGATTGATTCCTGGCTCAAGTCTTGCGGAGAAGCTGACCGCGTACACTGCCAGTACAGAACCTTGGGTGCTATCACTAACCGTATGTCGTGCAGCAACCCTAACCTGCAGCAGATACCGTCTCTGCGTAAGCCGTTTGGCCTAGAGTGCCGACAGATGTGGTGTGCAGACTATGGCAACGTGTTGATAGACACCGACGCTGCTGGGCTGGAGCTTCGAGTGCTGGCGCACTACATGAACGATCCAGAATACACAAAAGAAATACTGGACGGCGACATACACACTGCCAACCAGAAGATGGCTGGCCTAGAGACCAGAGATCAAGCCAAGACGTTCATATACGCTCTGCTATATGGTGCAGGTGACGCTAAGATTGGCTCAGTAGTTAACGGTACTGCTAAAGACGGTAGGGATTTACGAGAGCGGTTCTTGTCTAATCTCCCGTCGTTCTCCAGATTGCGGGAAGCGGTGGTACACAAAGGAACATCAGAAGGGCGCTTGAGGGCAATAGATGGCCGACAACTGGTGGTGAGACATCCACACGCTAGCATCAATACGCTCATTCAAGGCTCTTCTGCTGTACTTATGAAGAAGTGGTTTATGAATACAGCCGCTAACTTGAAAGCTAAGAAAACCGGCGCGAAGCTGGTTGCAATGGTGCATGACGAAATGGTGATAGAATGTGTACAAGAAAGCGTTGACTCTGTGTCTGATTGTGTTAAAATAGCTATATCACAAGTCAACAAAGAGTATAACCTACGCTGTAAGTTAGACTGTGACGTACAAACTGGAAACAACTGGAGTGAGATACACTAATGGCTAGTTCCTATATCGAAGGAAATCTTTATTACACATACTTGTTCGACCAGAAGGACAAGTATGACCGCTATTCCTGCGCCGTTGCTCTTGAGGGAGACCAGGTGAAGAAGGCAAAGTCGCTTAACCTGACGGTAAAGCAGGACGATTCAAAGTACAACGGCATGGCCTATGTGCAGTTGAAGAGCAACTACCAGCCAGATCTCTATAACAAAGATGGTTCAGAGTACGACGGCCCCAAGGCTTTGGGCGAGGGTACTACGGGAGTTGTTAAGCTTAGTCAGCGACCCTACAATAACAAGTATGGCAGCGGTGTGACCACCTTTATCGAAGGCGTTAAGTTCACTAACGTTGTGGAGTACAAGTCTGCCAATGCTGCGTTCGACGACGAAAGCTCTGACGACTTTAGTAACGCTAAAGAAGCAGAAGAGTTTTAAGTGTCGGACTACGGACACTGGGATGTGAGTCTGGTAGGCAACTTTAACCCTAATGCCCATTTGGGGTTTGTCTACCAGATCACTCGCATTGACACCGGCAAGGCTTACATAGGCTGTAAGCATCTCTGGAAGTTCAAGAAGGGTAGTCGCAAGCGTGTGAAAGCAAGCGAGTGGCGCACCTACTGTAGCAGTAGTTCTTATTTAGTACCGGAAATAAAAGAGCTAGGTAAAGACAAGTTTAAGTTTGAAATACTTATGCTCTGCGACAATAAAAGAAACCTGTACTATAATGAAATGAAGTTACAAGTAGAACTAGGTGTCCTAGAAAACGACAAATACTACAATGCCAATGTGGGCGGGATGCGTTTCTACAGACCTGTGAAGAGTTATATTAGCGAAGAACTCAGGGACAAGTTTAGAGGCACAAACAACCCCGCCTACAGAGGCACCTTCTATGTTTTTAGAAACGACAGTAGCATCGTTGAAGAGGTCATAGACACGACCATGAAACAATGGTGCAAAGAGAACGGTTACGATCATAGGCGTATCTCTGACTTACGTAATGGAAAACAGAAAAGACATAAAAACATTATAAAGGTGGAGTATGCAAATGAGCGAGAAGAAGATTGAAACCCTAGTTCCTGACATTTACGAACTGCTGGACCAAGGCAAGAAGGAGCCTGACAAAGCCGCGCTGTTTGAGATGGCCTACACAATGATGGAGGTTGTCCGTAAACAACTTTGGTTCTCCACTGCAGAGCGTAAACCAGCACTGCGTATGTCGAACCTAGGCAAGCCCTGTGACCGCGCTCTGTGGATGGACATCAAGGGTGACCACGAGCCTGAGCCGCTTACGCCTGAGACACGTCTGAAGTTTCTCTTTGGCGACTTGGTAGAGGCTCTGGTGCTGTACCTGGCCAAAGAAGCTGGACACAAAGTCGAGGACCAGCAAAAGCGTATCGAAGTTGACGGCATTGTCGGACACATCGACGCTGTAATCGACGGACATCTTGTCGATGTAAAGTCAGCTTCTAGCTTTGCCATGAAGAAGTTCAAGAACGGTACGCTACCCGACGACGATGCCTTTGGCTATATCTCTCAGATTAGCGGCTATGCTAACGCTATGGATAAGAAGAGCGGTACGTTCCTTGCTATGGATAAGAGCGGTGGAGAGCTTGCTACCTACACGCACAAAGACCTAGAGGACACGTCTGCCAGGATCAAGCACGTTAAGACGATGCTGGAGTCAGACACACCGCCAGATCGACCGTTCAAGTCAGTTGACGACAAACCATCGGGCCGTAAGAAACTAGGTATAAACTGTTCTTATTGCCCCCATAAGCAAGTTTGTTGGGCAGACAAGGGACTGGACCTGAAGTTCAGAGGTGGTCGGCCAGTCTTCTTGGTGGGGGACGAAGGCAAGACAAAAGAAGAGATAGAGCATGGTTTCTGAAAATGTTCTGAAAGACTTGTCAGATAGCTATAGCCCAGAGGAGATACTTGAGATACTTGGGCTTGATAATTTTGACCTAGTCGTTCTACTCTATGATAGAATAGAAGAAAACCTGCACAACTTCCAACTAAGGCCGGTAGACACTTATGACGTATGACTCAAACTTGCTTCCTACTCAGTATCAGAACTTCATTGCACTGTCCCGCTATGCGCGTTGGCTACCTGAAGAAGGCCGTCGAGAAACTTGGTCAGAGACCGTGGATCGATACATGGATAACGTAGTTGCGCCTTGCATTGACGACGCCGAAGTTATTGAAGAACTTCAAGATGCTATCTTGTCTCTGTCTGTAATGCCCAGTATGCGTATGCTTATGACCGCTGGACCTGCACTGCAGCGAGATAACACCGCTGGCTACAACTGCTCGTACATCGCCGTCGATGACGTTAAGGCTTTTGACGAAGCCATGATGATCCTGCTCTGCGGTACAGGGGTGGGCTTCTCTGTCGAGCGTCAGCACATTGCCAAGCTGCCAGAGGTTCCTGACCAGTTGTTTGATTCTTATGACACTATCGTTGTACATGACTCGAAGGAAGGCTGGGCCAAGGCGTACCGCAAGCTGATCGCTATGCTCTACGCTGGTGAGGTGCCGAAATGGGATGTGTCCAAGGTTCGCCCTGCCGGTGCAAAGCTGAAGACCTTTGGCGGTCGGGCTAGTGGACCAGAGCCTCTGATTGATTTGTTCAACTTTACCATCACTGTGTTCAAAGGTTCGGTTGGTCGAAAACTGAACAGCATTGAGTGTCACGATATCATGTGCAAGATCGGTGATATCGTGGTGGTCGGTGGCGTTCGACGGTCGGCTATGATCAGCCTGTCCAACTTGTCCGACGACCGTATGCGTCATGCCAAGAGTGGACAATGGTGGGAACAGAACCCGCAACGCGCTCTGGCTAATAACTCTGTGGTTTACGCAGAGAAACCAGATGTTGAGTCGTTCCTGCGAGAATGGACCGCTTTGGTCGAGTCCAAGTCTGGAGAGAGAGGCATCTTCGCTAGGTACGCGGCAGAGAAGCACGTTGAAAAGCATGGTCGTCGCAAGACTGGCTACGAGTGGGGAACCAATCCCTGTTCTGAGATCATCCTGCGTAATAACCAGTTCTGTAACCTCACAGAGGTCGTTGTACGTTCTACCGACACCTTTGCCACACTGCAGAACAAGGTGCGCCTGGCTACTATCCTAGGTACTATTCAGTCTACCTATACCAAGTTCCCGTACCTTCGCAAGGTATGGGCCAAGAACACTGAGGAAGAACGTCTTCTGGGAGTTAGCCTGACAGGCATCATGGACTGTGGGATTACCACTTCACCAGAGCCTGAGTTTCTGGAAGAGCTTCGCAATATTTCTGTGGACACAAACAAGGAGTGGGCAGACAAGCTGGGTATCCCGCAGTCCGCTGCTATCACCTGTGTGAAGCCCTCTGGCACTGTGTCACAGTTGGTCGATGCTGGTTCAGGTATCCACGCTAGGCATAGCCCCTACTACATCCGCACGGTACGTGGAGACGTGAAAGACCCGCTGACTCAGCTTATGATCGACGAAGGTGTGCCAGCAGAGCCAGAGGTGTTTCACCCTGACTCAACGATGGTCTTCTCGTTCCCTGTGAAGTCTCCTGACAACGCTGTTACACGCAACGATATGACAGCGTTGGAACAGCTTGAGGTCTGGAAGCTCTATGCTGTGAACTGGTGCGAACACAAGCCGTCTGTGACGATCAGCGTCAGGGACGAGGAGTGGCTAGAGGTAGGAGCGTGGGTCTACAAAAACTTCGACCTGTGCAGCGGTATCAGCTTCCTGCCTCACTCTGACCATACTTACCAGCAAGCTCCATATCAGGATTGTGACGAGGAGACATATGAAGAGCTTCTCTCGCGTATGCCTACGTCAATCGACTGGTCACGTTTGGGCGAGTATGAACAAGAAGACAACACCGCTGGTTCTCAGACACTTGCTTGTGTTGCAGGAGTTTGTGAAGTTGTCGATCTCAACTAGTACAAAATGTAAAGGCGCTTGCAAGCTAGACCTAGACCACGTATATTGTATAGGTTGCGGCAGAACAGTAGAGGAAATAAAACTAGCTTATGAAAAGAAAAAGCAGGAAAGAGAGTTCCAGATATACTGGTCTCGCCTTCCTGCTTAGGTTTGTCGCTAAATAGACACGCGAGGGGCCACGGTTAGCCCCTCTTTTTACCGATCTTGGTACTGCGCTTGCTCTTTGCCTCTCGCTATCTCCCTTGTCTGCCTCTCTATTTCAGCGTTAGGGAATCTTGATATATCTGGGTCAGGGTTGAAGCCAGCTGTTCCATCAACTACGTCTCTATAACGAGAGATAATTTCTGCCCGTTCTCGTTTCGCTGCATCTGCGCTTATTAGGGCACCAACCCGCGATTCAAAATCGTCAACTTCAGGCTCAGGCGTAGCTGGTTCTGTACCCGGAACACGATAGGCACCTGACAGAGGCTGTGCAGACATAGCCGACAAGATACCTGCAGGGGTTACAGGAGCCTGACCCTCTGCCATAGGAGCAACCGTAGGCACTGGTGCCGTAAATGATTGAGGCTGACCGTCCTGCTGCGGGGCTTGCATACCTTGAAGCATTGAGAACAACGTTGTCAAATCGTAGTCCTCATATGACGGGGGCATCATAGGAGCGGTGGCATTGATACCGTACTTAGGATATGCCGTCTGAACCACCGCTGGAGCAGCAGTGTATCCAAAGGGGTTCTGGGTGAACCCTACGTTCACAGGGTTAGCCGCGTACAAGTCTTGAAGCGTTTGCTCGTTGGCCGCAGCGATGTTTTGGTTCTGAAGAGCAGTGATTAGACTTCCCATAGTACTTCCCTTAGTTTATTTAGCGTTTTTAACAATAGATGCACCGAAGTACAGACCAGTTATAGCAGAGAGCAAATGTGTGTCAAGAGGTGTTAGTACAAGCCCCTTGACTACTTGCCACTTTACTTCTTCACTTCCTTCAAAGAACAGGAAACCTGGGTTCCAAGATGTGTAGCCCACGGTAACCTGAATCTCTGGCCAGAACACAGTCACAACCTTCGGCCAAACAATGATAGACCCTACCGCAGCCAGAGCGATTAGCCGCCGCGTCATTTGGAAGCCCTTGTTCTCGTAACGTCTGGCTAGGTCAGTAGCCTCAGACTGCGCTGAGAGGCCATCTATGGCCCTTTGAAAGGCATCCTGCTTGGCCTTCATGCTCTGAGACCACATGGACATCACACCGCCCATGAGGCCAGAGCCTAGCATAGTGATGAGTTCTAAAGGTAGACCACCCATTTACTGCCCCTTGTTTTCCAGAAGAGAGATGCGGACCTGAAGATCGTGGATGATGTGCATCATCTGTTCTCGCAGATTTTGTCTCGCTATAGCGTTATCCGGCGAAGGGACAATCGCGCCGTCCGGTGTGACCAACTGCATCATGCGAGATTCGATCAGGTACAGACGGTTCTCCTGCTCGTTCAGGGCTGTCATCAAATAGCCCACGGCAGCTATGAGCACAGGTGCAACAGCCGTCAGAACACCCTGAAGATTAAACTGCATCTTTTCGCCCTGTGAGCTTCTTCACCGTTTCAGTTTCCCAGATACGCAGAGACATCCAGACAATGGTGAACAAACTTGCCAAAGCTGGGAGCACTTCTGTTACCGCTCCTAGAGCAACCATGCCAGCAGTGATGTCAATGGGGGTTTTATCGTTCATTGTCTAATCTTCCCATTACGCTGCTAAAATAGTTTCTAGTTTCTTTGGGCAGTTTGTCTATGTCTGCTCCTGCTTTCAACCATTTATCTGTATTACCTACACCCCAATTATAAGCTATGAGAGCGTCTCTAGTATTCCCATATCTGTTTTGCATAGCAGAAAGATACTCAGTACCAAACCTTACATTTTCTTGCGGGTCAAAAGCATCTTTTAAGGGCTTAACTCCAAAACCTGGTTGTTTTGCAGTGTTTGGCATGATCTGCATCAAACCCTGAGCACCACGTCTGCTTACAGCGTTTGGGTCTCCACCACTTTCTTGTATAATTACGGATTGAATTAAAGGATCGTTACTGTATTCAGTAAAACCCTTAATGTCTGGAGACAATAAACCTTTAAAAGACCTTTTTAAATCTACCGCTTCATCTGAAAGACCAAGCGTCTCAAGTGCGTTTAGAATACCTTTGTTAAGAACTTCCATCGGTCTATCCTTAGAACTTGATGTTGAGTCGGGCGGCTGCGAATAAATCGCTGGAGCTTGGAAACTTAGCAGCAGGGCCACTGGAAGTAACAGAAGCGTCGAAAGAACCAGCCCCACCGAATACCGGAGTACGATATCCAACTGTAGGTCCAACAATTCCTTTAGGCGTGACAGTACCCGAACCATAGAAACCTCCTCCCGGTGTCTGATATGAGACATTAGCAGACGGGTTAACAGGCGGCATTTCGTTAGACAGTAGTCCCTTCACCATTGACATGGGTGAGACACCTGTGTTCACGTTGACATCCATACCCGTGGGCAGCATTTGGTTCAACATTGGATCAATGGTGTTACGACCAAAGTCATCTGCCACTTGGTTAACACCTTCGACAACAGTGCGACCAGTGTTGATAACAGGTTCTGGAACTATCGAACCTGCTCCCATAGCCGCAGCACCGCCACCGTAGAGCATCGCTTTGTCTTTCAAGCGTGAGAACTCTTGACTAGCTTGAGGGTTGCTTTGGATTGCGTTTTTGAAGTCTGAAAAAAAGTCTGCCATTATCGTGATCCTGCAATTCTAGAGCCTTCTGACAAAGCCGCCTGAGCGTCTGGGATGTTAATAGCCTGTTGGCTCGTGCCTTGGATGGCCCGAATAACGTCTGCCATAGCTTTACCAAGCGTTGCGTCTTGGTAATTAGACACAGTTTGCTGCTGTTGCTGCTTCTGAATTTCTTCGTCAGACTGGCGCACAACTCTGGGAACAATTGGAGTACCCTCTTCTGGCAAGGTTGTCTCAGCCTCGGTCATGTAAGCTGATACAGAAGCTGCCAAGAGACCTGTACGACCGTTTAGTGCCGCTCCAGCGGCCTTACGAGCGTTCTTAACAGAGGTGCCAACATAGGGAGCCATAATCTTGTTAATGTCTTCCTGAGACTTGCCGCTTGCCACTGCCGCTTGAACACGCTTCCATCCAGGCTGGCCCGGACCAAACCCACGAAGAGTGTACATGAGCGTAAGAGGCTTCAGTGTAGCTAATAGATTGCCGTTAATTGCTCCTCTGATAGGTGCTATAGGCAACCCTGCTGCGTTGATGGCACCAGCCGAAGGGTCGATGTTCAAAGCCCCCTGTATGGTGTTGCCCATGTCAATCATAGGCTTGTAGTACTTGGGGCCAAGAAGTTCTTTAAGAGCTTCAGGAGAAGCATTGTTGGCAGACACAATATCATCTGCCCAATTTTTGATAGATGCGTTTCGCTGTGCAGCTTGCAGACCACCAAACTTGAGCACCTTTGAATACACTTCTGCATAGAAGAGTTCGTTGTAAAACTCTCCTGCCCTAGGGTCGATAGCTTTCAAGTTCCTAAACTGCGCGGCTGCAGAAGCTAAGTCAGAGCTAGACAAGTTTGAAGCAACGTTGCTCACGTTGTCTACAAATTTGGCAGCGTCTTTATAGCTAAGAACCTGTCCAAGCTTTGCAGCACCTTCTGGATTACCGTCGGCCAGTTCTTTCAGAGCTTTTTTATAGTCCCTCATACCGGGGGTATCAAACAACCGATTGATGGTCTTTTTAAACCTAGGAGTGTTATCCGCTTTCTCCAAAGTTCTAATAGCCTTCAAAGCGTCAGACGCATTTTGCCTAAGAGTTGGAAGGTCTAAAGATGCGGCTGCGTTCAAATCAAACTGATCTTTTATAAAGCGCATATACTGAGAAGAGACTTCTCCCAGAAGCTCATCTACACTCGCCACATCAGCACCTCGACCTCCGATAGCTGTAGTACCTTCGAGGGCTTGGTCTAGTTGCTCAATGATGTCGCTAAACAATCGTGGCTTTCTACCGGAGACAAGATCATCCACGTACTGCTTAGGCGTTTGAGCAGTAGTTTCAGTGATGTTTCGCATTGACTGTTTAAAAGGAGTGATAAAATTACGATACTCTTTGTTTACCCTTTTAAGCTCTGCGCTGAAGCCTGAACTATATTTGTCCATTGTCTTTAAAACTTCATCAGAAGCCAAAAACCCAGCACGCCTTTCATCTGCCTTATTTGTTTTGCTACTACCTTTTGCGGAAAGTTTGCGATTTAGCTGGTATAGATCGTTGGCGTTGATCTGTACTAGGCTTTCTGCACCGTCATCTAGAACAGCTTTGGCAGATTCCCTAAAGTCAGGACCAAGTGCTTCATCAGGAATGTCTTTTAGAGCAGCACCCTTTGCCTTAGCCACAGCAACATTATCTTTAACATCAACAGCACTAGCAAGCTTTGCTGCTAAAGCTTGGTCAACACTTTCAAATAATTTGATAGCGTCTTGCGCGTTGTTTGTACCAATTTCTTTTGCAGTGTTGTTCAACATTTCTGCAACGTCTTGGTTTTTAACAGCGACACCGGAAAGATTTTCCAGATTAAGCTTAGGGTTGGGAGCTTCAGGAGTTCCGTAAAGTTTTGAACTTTTAAACTGGTCTATTCCGTAAGCCATCTGACGTTCCAACGCACCCTTGATAAGGTCTGTTATCTGCGTTACGTCTTTAGCCGCGGACATTTTAGGACCAAGCTCATCCTGTAACTTAACAATACCGTCCAGACCTTTTTTGGCCTGTGCAATCTCAGTTTTTGTCAAGCTCTCTTTGACCAAGTCTGCAATCTCTATTTGACTGCGACCTGCCGCTTCGCCAGCACGAACAATGTTGTCAATTTTGCCAAGAAACTCGACAGCCTGAGCTGGAATTTTATCTCCCAGTTGCTTAGAACCAATGCCTTCCAACACTGTTGCAAATTTGCCAGTAAACGTACCTTGATCCCCCAGCATGTGCTTAATGGTCAAAACTGGTACAATATCTTCTATGTCTGCGTCAGAGTACCCAGCATCTTTCAAGGTTTGAGTAAGACTTTCACGGGCATCTATAGCGTCCTGAGCAGTCACAGACACACCGTTGTTGGAGTTGCCTTCCGCAAGTCTAGCCCTAGAGATGTCTGCAACCTTGTTCGTTGCTGACCCTAGAGCGTTAAGCGGCAGTCCAAGACCAAAGGTTAGGCCAGCGACAATAGCACCCTGAGAACCAGCGCGAGACCAAATCTCAGCAGGAGTTTCGTACTGCTCTCCCCTCAGTGCCTGTACCGCCTCTACACCATAGTTACCGGCAATGTCACCGGCACCAGCACCAACGGCTTGTGCAGCCAGCCGACGAGTACCAAAAGCACCAAGAAGGCCACGAGCGGCTGTTCCTGCTGCAACGCCTGAGCCTGGGATAAAAATCTGCGGTCCCAGTACCTCGCCAACCACAGACGCAGTACCAATTGCAATCTCAGGGGCCAGATCGACCAAGTCGTAAGTAGAAGTTCCAATCTCGTCTACAACAACCGTGCGGTCATCTTTAGGCTCAATGCCAATGTTACGCAGACCCTGTGGTTTAACAGCAAGCTGTCCCCACGCGGTAATTTCCCAGTTACCTGCGCCGTAGTCAGCGTCTGCTGCCGCTTTAATCTCTTTGGTATTTCCCTGAGCCAAAGCCTGAGAGAAACGAGCAGAGGCGTTCTTAACACCACTGGTCAGATCGTACTCGCGCTCAATGTCTGGCGACACTCCAACCCTTGCAGCCTTAGCAGGAAATGCTTTGGCAATAACGTTGAGAGCTTGTCCGTCAGTTATATCGTCCGGTAACTCAACTTGAGTACCGTCGTATAGTGTCCAAGTAGCCATTTAATAACCTTAGTTTCTAGTAGCTAGAGCAGGATTAGGAGCAAACAGATTGTCTGTATTAACGCCACCAGCCCTAAGCATACGCTCGGCTGGAGCTATTTTTGCGTTAAAAGATTTTTCCAATCCTTGTAGCTTTGCAAGCAATTCTGGGTCACCTGTGAACAAACCCGGGGATGCTACAATTTGCTCTAGAATTTTGTATTCTGCTTTAGTAGCCTCTCGCCCAAACAGGCCAGATGAAAGAATACCCTGTTTTAACTTATTTACTTCCTGTTTATATTCTTCTGGCTTGCTGGCATCTAGCTGAACACCGAAAAAGTTGCCGAAATTTTTAAGTGCTTGTAACGCAGCCGGTCCACCGCCCGAAACTCTAGCTGCTGATAGAACTGCCTTCATTCTCTGAATTGCTTCCAGAGCTTGGTTTGCTCCGCTAATCCTGTCTACAAGCTCAATAACTGGCTTTTTAAGATCAAAACTCGGACCTGCGGCCTCAACGTTAGCCAAGGCTTCCAACCGAGCTTTTTCCATCTCAGCGTCCTGCGTCTCCATTGCCCTAAGTGCTTGCGTAGCTCCCAAGACAGTAGGACCAAAGCCCTGACCCGCAAAGCCAGCCTGTTGGAACTCAGGCTGTGCAAACATGCGAAGAAGGTTGGAGACAAAGTCACCTTTGGGAGGTGTCGGGTTTTGCTGTGCAAGAAGATTTTGCATAAAAGCTTGCATGTCACCGCCCATAAGGGTCTTGGTCATATCTGCTTTGCGATCAGCTTCTGTTATTCTATTGGCGTTGGAAGAACCGGTATTCAAAGCCTTGACCAGATTTCTTGATACGCTATCTGACACTGTTTGAGGAACAGGTGCTAGACTAGCCGCCATCTGTTGCACCGCAGGGTCTGCTGCTTGGGCCATACGTGCAGCCTTTAGACTGCCTCTTCCAATATCAGGGAGCGTTACCGGAGTAGGTGCAGGGCGGTTTTCAAGAGCCGTCTGCGCTTCTCTAGCCTCTTCTGGAGAACCAACACGAGAATAAGCACTTGGACTTAGTCCTGTTGGACCTATATTGAGGTCTCTAATAATGTCTAGTAAAGTTCTTGGTTCAGCCATATTCTTATCCTACCTAAATCAAGCCTTGGAAATTGAGATAAGGCCGTTTGACAATACTGTTTTCAAGTTGTTTAGCGATACGTCTAGCAACTTCCTTCTGTATCTCAGCCTGTGTTCCGAGTTCAGTTGGGATGCCGTAGGGAGACTGAGTAGGGCGATAGCTTGACCTACCTGTAGGTATTCCCGGCATAGGAGGGCGACGACCGGTGATAGGCTCAACTGGCACTGGCCCCTCACCAACCCCACCTGTGGCAAGATTGTTCAAAAATGAATCAACATCCTTTTTGTAACCAGCCTCTGAACCACCAGTGATCGTAATGTTGCTCTGTTCACCCTCTAAAACATCGGTAGTGATGCCGTCAGCTTCGCCGTACATTTCACGTTCTTCTTTGCTCAATCCTGCCATTGGGTCTGGGGGAGCTACACCGCTAACCTCGAAGGCAACATCTTCAAAAGGATTGCGTGTTACAGTAGACGGAGTGTCCCTATAGTACTCTGAGGAAGCCATGCGTTCCAGTTGTGCTAAAAGTTTACCCATTTACAACTCTCCCGTAATCAACTCTATAGTACCCATCAGAGCCAATGGAGACAGCTTCTGGCATAATGTTAAGAACTTCCTGAGCAATAACACCAAGGGTTCCCTGCTCACCTGCAATCTCTTTACCCTTCTTGGTCCACTCCCAGCGATAAACCGGAATACCGTTTTCAAGCTCACCGACACGTTTGATCTCAGTCTTGAGCCTAATGTCAGACAAAGATGCCGCTGTACCAGCTGCACCAGCAAGCTGCTGGAAGATGGATGTGCCAGGGATAACCGAACCCGTCATGCCAGAGGATGTCTGCTGCATCTGAGTGGAGCTACCAAGACCAGCCAAGCCACCCAGCAGGTTAGCGTAGGTGATAGCCTGAGCACGTTCTGCTTCCTGCTGCTGCTGTGCAAGGCGGCGAAGATCGGTAAGTTCAGCGGCCTGTCGAGATTCAACATCCCGGCCAATAGCCTCCTGCAACTGAGCCGGTGTCATCATAGACTGGATAACTGACTGAGCCATTCCCGGCAACGAACCAGCCGCTGCCACACGACGCTGCTCTTCTGCACCTAGAGCACTGGCCAACTGGCTCTGCACAGTCTCTTCGCGTTTCTGCTGCTGGAGAGCCTGAAGCTCACCCAAGGCAGTAGAGCCTAAGCCAAACTGACCAGCTTCCATCGCTTGCTGCTGGGCCAACTGTTTGTCACGCTCAGTAAGTTGACGAGCCTGATTAGCAATCTCGCCAGTTTGTGCTTGATACAACGCGCTAGTACCCGGAGCGGCAGTTGCCTGACTAAACATCTGGTCGTAGACAGTCTGGAAACCGGGAGCAAAACCAGCGGCAGTTTCACCCACCTGCCCGTACAAGCCCCTAGCCGCAGCGGTCTGAGCAGACGTACCCGGAACCATCGGACCTTGGTACAACTGTGGAGCAACGTTGAACCCTGCTTCCAACTGTGGCAACAGTGTTTCAATGTAGGGAGCAACTTCTTCCCACGGCTCAATTTCTGTTGTACCCTGCGTCTGCGAACTCGACGGTGCTTGAACCACCGTGCTGCTAGGTTTGAAAACACTGCCCATTTTATAGCCTCTTATATACAGTAATGCTTGTTAGTTTGTAACCAAGTGGGGCCATTACCTTTTCCCAACCTTTTCTCCCGGTCATCTCAAAGAACTCATAACCAAGAGCTTTGTAGTACTTTTCTACAATTGGAACTATGTCTGGAAAGTTAAACTTACCGCCAATTGCTTCTGCGTTAATGCCTGTGGATTGAGGATAAGCTGCAGCCCCTATGACAAAACAACCGACAATCTCGCCCTTTTCAGAATCGATAGTAACCCAAAGATCGGAAACCTTGTCTACAACCCGCTGGATGATATCTACTGCTTGGATAACGTCTGTGTTGTTTCTTTCCGTGGAGTTTTCTATGTACTCCCAACACTGGCCCACTATTGTTTTAAAGTTTTTACTCTTAGGGTTTACTTTCCTATAACTTAACCCATGCACTGGCAGCGTTGAAAAAGTATATACCTTCTCCGCTTCCAGGGTTCCAGCTAGTTCCGTCTGCATATCGTATGTCACCCTGACTTGGTTTAGTAGGTTCTGTATATACTACGTCCAAGTGTCCGTCACGCAGCAGTTCTACAACAGCACCAAGCTCATTAAAAGTTTCGTTGAGATAACTTGGAAGCTCTTCTGGATTAGAAGGAGGGTTAGCGTGGTTAAACCGGAGGAACTCTCTGCTCATCGATCCGACACCACTTCGGACTCAATTGAATATCCAGAAAGATCAAAGGAAGTATCGGTGTCGTGTTCAAACTTGATAGCGATGTATCGACCGCGAACTCGACAATCAACCTTACTATCCACACCAATATTGAACTCAACTGGATCAGCATATGTAACACCAGCATAGGGTTCTAACTCAGCCCCTACACTTATTTTAACATATCCTGTACCACTAATCCTAGGATAAATTCTACTTACAGCCTTAATAGAATCTGTCCTGCCAGCGTGTAGGCCAATCCGTTCCAATGTTGTAGAAAAGGTTGTACCTGCAAAGGTTGTTCCTGAGTCAGCCAAAAAGAAACGGCTGTTTGCAGCAGAGTCAGAAGGGAAGCACATAAGGAGAGAGTCGATAGAAGGATTGTATAACTGCTGTGTCCAAGCTAGTGTACTATTCTCCCAAGTGTTCGTAGCTGCTGCCCATGTGTTAGTCAAATCTGGGTCAACAAAGCCACGACCAATATAGTTAACACTTGGCAAGTCTCGAATAGACCAGGTATTATCCTTATAGTTCCAAACTAGAGCACGGTTGGGAAGCCCGTTTGTAGCATTAGTCTGGGGGTAGCAAATCCAAATTTCATTTTGGATGCGGTTGTTAACCATAAATGTCTTATAATAATAGGTACTATCAATCTGAGAAAACAAGAATGTTTTAACTTTGTCATCAACGATGCTTACTACAGACTGACCATTGGTCACGACAACATCGTTAGTAGACATAAAGACATGTCTTCCATCCCCAATGTCTACAACAGCGTCTCTGCTGAACAAACCTACGTCTTTAAATTTCTCTCGTAGATTAAAAGTAAACGTCCCACCAACATAGTTTAAGGAATGGACGCTGTCTTCTTTATATACTAAAAGCTCGTTGCCAAGCGGTAGGGCATTGAGGATGACACCTTTAGTGCCGCCTATGGTAGCCTCTCCTGACTCAGAAGCGGTGCTGGCAGTGTTCCAAGTGTTTGCACCGTTGGTAGCTGCCCCTGAAGGAATGGCGTCACTCCAGCGCACTGTAAACGGCTTTGCGGTGCCACTATCGGTTAGGTTCATTGCAATTAAGTGGTTCCTGAAAGGAACAATAGCTTTGCAACGAAGCGTAGAAGGCCAGTCGGGCAAGTCTGTAAATACGCTACCGGCCTGTGTAATGCTTTGAGGCACGTCCAGTGTATTATTCGCTACTAGGACACCACCCAAAACCCCACCCTGCCAATTGTTAACCGTGCTGGCAAGTGTAGTGTATGCTCCAGATGCTCGTGTAATATTTGTATGCGTGGTGCCGTTAATTTTGTTAAGTGACGTAGGACCACCGTATACCCAAAGATTATTACTACCCTGCGCCCAACTTGTAACCCAATATGGCAGGTCTAGTGCAGTACCAAATACCCTAGTGTGTCCTAGAATGGTACTGGCCTTTTTATCAACAAACCTAACATTCTCTACATTTGTAAAGTTAGTAGGGGGCATGTCATATGGCGACAAATCTGAATTATACGAAAAACCGCTTTGCTGACCATTGATGTCAAAGAGTGTTTTAGCCATTTCCGGTTGCCGTGTCTATAGTCCAGACTGTAGAATCGAACTCTTCAAGGCAGATAAAGAAACCATCCTCTGTAAGAATGTTGCCGTTTGCTTCTTGAATGATATTAAATAAATCCTGAACCCAGTTGGTAGTCATACAGCACCTCTACGAACAAGAGAACCTGGATCACCCTGAACAGTCATTGTCATAACCGTTCCGCTATAACGAGCAGAGTCTTCCGCATCCCTAACATCCTTAAGGGCTTTTTCGTAAATTCCACCAAAACGCTGTAGCTGTTCAGTGTCGTTAAGATAAATAGCTCCCTCCAAACAAGAACCAAATAGGTACAAGTCTGGAAAAGACTGTAGAATGTTATTCGTTGAGTTTGTGTTTGACAACGCTGTCAACTGTGCAAAGTAGTTGATGGCAATTTGATAATCACCATCAGGCGTAGGAGATATTTTAATGCTTTTCCCAAGATTGGTATATGCCCTAGGTGAGCCACTAATGTATCCGCCGTATTCTCTACTGGACGACTCAGGAGAAAGGTAGGAAAGAGCAAAACTTTGTGAGTCACTTTCCCACGTAATGTTGCGAAGCTCAATTATATCAGAGGGCAGATTATAAAATGCTGTACCAGAGGTAGTCGTAGTATTGGCACGTTTCATATTTGCACGAACACGCAAGTCACGGTTCATTCGATTCTCAGAAAGAGAAATAAAATCAGGAATTACGCTTGTTAGATCATCTCTGTTGAGATAATTAGCAACGCTCGTTTTCAAATCTGAATAAGTAGCCAGTGCCATTATATAGTACTCTTATGTGTACGTAGCCAACGATACTCAGGGTCATTAAGAAGCTTTTTAATCTTTGGCATGTCGTTCTTGTCCATGATGTCGATGCCAAGTTCACGTTTCCACTTTTCAATAATGACCAGAGGGATACTCGCCACTTTACGCATACTAGGATTGGTCTGTGGCCCGTAAGGCGAGTCACCAGCCATTTCCTTTTTGTTCATCTCCAGGATAGGTTGAACATCCTGCGTATTTTTAAGGACAACCTTGTCCTCATTGTGGTCATAGTTAAACTGAGTTTGGATAGGATTTTTATACATAGGTAACCTCTAAAGTAGGGAGAGAGCTAAATGCTCCCTCCCCGATTAGACTAGTTAACGTCGTAGACCGCGCCAAGAGCTTTCTCGTTGTTACAAACAAGAGTGTACTCAGCAATGATCGCGCGCTGTTCGCCGTCCGACGTGGAAGCAACTTCACGCTGCGAGAACGGACGCAGATACGCAACCCCATAGTACTCAGGGTCGAGCAGCCAAACGTCACGGCTACGCTGGAAGCGGTTAGGAACAACCGCCATCTCACCGAAGTCACTGACATAGATGTCCATGCCGCCAATGATGCGCTGGTCAGCAACATCATTGAAGTTGGACACACCCGCAGAACCGCCGACACCAACAAAGCTGGAGAAGGTCTGCTTCTGCGACGGGGCCATCATCAGATACTTGGTGTTGGCACCGTTGTCATACGCCAGAAGGATAGAAGCCTTCAGAAGCGCCTCGGTAAAGGTACGAAGCGTACCGTCGGTACGAGCAGCACCGTTACCGCCAGAACCAGCAGCCGTGCCACCAGAGCCAACGCTGGCATTGGTGGTGACCCACGAGCTAAGCGAACCGAGCTTACGAACCGTGGTATCAGCCGCCATGGCCGTCTTCGACTGGTTAACACCAACCAGCGAGGTTTCCATGTCACGTTTCAGTTCAGAAGCGCGCTTGGTCATCTGGTAGGCCAGTTCTTCCTTACGACCGGCTTTCGACACCGCGTCAAGGGTGCCGGAAACCAGCGTGGTTTTCAGGCTGATCTGACAGATGTTGCCAACGCGAGTGGTCGGGGTCGGTTCAGCAGCGGCAAGCGTCGAACCTTCTTCGTTGAAGTTAGTAGCCGACGCTGCAGCAAGTGCATCCGTCTGCCATTCGTGATTAACAGCAACCGCATCCGTGCGACCACCCATCGACATGAAGGGAGTGTCGGTCGGAGAGATATCGTAAATCACATTTTCGAGGTCTTCCCGCAGACCCGCTGCGGAGTAAGTTACATAAACACCTGTGGGCTGAGCCATAATGGCCTCCTATTTTAAGAGATTAAGTCAAGAAACACGTTTGTCGCGTCCTGCTTATTCCCCGACTTAGCCAGCCTCTCTCGTTTAACCTGCGCTGCCTTGGTGCTCCGCTGCCTCTTAGACTCAGGAGTTCCAGACTTGACAACTTTGGGAACAGTTTTGCGAACCTTCTGGCTGGAGCCTTTCGTCGCTTTATCCTGCATCATTGCTTTGTGCAACACGAGGACTACGCGATGATCGGTAATTCCGTCAATGTCCTGTTCAGAAAAACCCTGACCTAGGGCATAACTTCTCAGTTCATTGCGAAGGGTCGAATCGGGACCAGCATACTCTGGCAAAATCTGAGAAAGCTTCTCAGCCTCAGTTTTGACAACATTGGTCAAACGCTGAGTAAATTCTGCTTCGGTCTGCTGATTAACTCGCTGTTGCTCTACTTGAATTTGAACAACTTTATCCTTAGCATCCTGGAACTCAATACGCTTTTCCATGTATTGCATGGGGTCGTTTTCTTTGAGTTCCTGCCAGTTGATATTTTCATACTGTGCGAGTTCAAGGTTTTGGTACTGAGCCATGTTCTCCAGAACCTGACCGTACTGCTGCCTTTCCTGATTTACTGCCTCTAGGTTAGCTTCATAAGCTTTACGCTGTTCAGCTAGAGACTGCGCCTTACGGGTATAGTCCGCCTGACGCTGGTATCCGTTTCGGAGTTCGTCAAGGGTAACCTCAAATTCTTCGCCGTCTACCTTTACGGTATAGCTAGGTGAGGTTTCTACAACTTCCTCTTCTTCGTATACGTCGTACTCGTTATCATCTTCTGATGACTCTACTTCGCCATCGTCTACTGCTTCGTACTCGACTTCCGCCTCGTTCTCCACAGTTGAATCAGATACTTCTTCAGATGATGTTACTTCTGGATTAGTGTTTTCTTCACTTCCAAACATGACATCAAGCATATTAAGCTGTGGCGTAGTGACTTCCGACTCAGTCGGATTGGTCTGACCGTCGCTCATATTTTTACCTCATTGTTAGTTGTTTTCGATTTTGTCGTTGTGTATGAAAGCCTCTAGGTCTTCCAAAATTGAACTAAGAGCGTTCAACTTCAACCAACAAAATTCTCTGTGTTCAGGATTGTTGGATATTTTCCACTCAAGTACCAAATTTTCTTCTAGTCCCTTAACCATTTCCTGAAAGGCTTCGTTGCCTAGAATGACGGAAGCTTGAGCAGCTTTTTCTTTAGTGTCCAATACTATTTACCTTTGCCAGCCGGGAAACGGTTACCGCCAGCTTTGGCAACAGGTTTATTGCCCATACCTGACTGTACCGGACGGTTTCCTTTACCGTGGCTACCACCTGCGTAACTTTTCATGGTTTTCTCCTAGTTAACGTTTACCACTTTTTACACGACCAATACCTAGCTGATAGTTTGCTAGGCGGGTCGGTATCGCACTTGTGACGCGCTCTGAAACTACTGCGTCTTTTCGGCTGGTCTTTCTTAATAGACATATTCGGATCACCGAAGCGGATAAGTTTGACGTTGCTGCCTTGCTTGGCCAACACTGCAAACTTCTTGTTCTTACCAGGAGTACGCTTCGGCTTGTTGTACCCTGAGAACTTTTCGCCTCGGTAGTTAATCATTTTACTTTTCCTTCAAAAACTCTACGTCTTTTTTTAGCGACTCTACTTCTCTGTACCGCCTCTCCAAAGTATCAGGAGACATCATCGAAGACAGTACAGTGACTTTGGAGGTGAGCATCTCAGCGTTGATGTCGTGTTTGTCGGTACGCTGATCTAGCTTTTTCAGAGATGAGTAAATCTCTTTAATGTTTTCGTGTATGGTCTTCAGTTGATGTTTAGCAACCGCCGCCGAACCAATCACAGACGCTGCGATTCCTCCTACAGTAATTAGAGTTTTTATGTCCAGTTCCATTTAGCATCATGTTTTAATTAAAAAGTTAATTGGCTGTAGTTTAACAGCGTCTGTACCAGAACCTGCAATTTCAGATGTTGCGCTGCCTAGCACAAACGAACCAGCAACACCAACGGGAACAAAGCTACGATAGTCAGGAACTTTGAAGTTTGATCCGCTAGTTCCAAACACTGTACCAATTGTTCCATAGAGTACTGAGTATGTAGAGGTGCTGTAGTTACCACCATCACACAGAAGCCAATCTTTTACACCACTAATTGTTTCAGTTGTGGGAACAGTGTTGCTGGCAAACATGACAACAGTGCCTGGCTCAAAACCAAGTTTGTTGAATTGTGTAGCTGTTGGGTTTACTGCCGCAGCACCAATGTTTGGAAACTGCGCCTGTAGGACAGACTTGATCAAACGAAGTTGATCGTCACCCTCACTGATATTGTCGGAAGAAGATGGGTTAGCTGGGACAAGCTGGCTAATGTATGTTGCCGATTCAACAGTCATGTTGGATTACCTATTTTGTTAGATAGTGTAAAGCCCAGAAACAATGCAGAGGTGCATTTAGTGCCATCTGGAAGTAGTATAAGAATTACGTAGCTTTCGGAGGAAGCCCACAATTCAAACGGCTGATTGCTGAGATTTATACCAGTAAAGATTAAGCGTTGGTTTTCTTCTTTAGCATTAGCCAAGGCTTGTTCTTCAGTAAAACACACTAACGGATTTTGCTGTGCTTTTACTTCTTTACTTGAATAGTATACCACAAAAAGAAGAGTAAATAAAGATAAAATAAGTTTTCGCATTATTATGGCTTAGGATAGCCTGTCTTCACCGCTGCAATAGCGTCAGACCAAGTTGTAGTATCGTTTACTTTGTCCCAATACAGCATATCTAGCTGGTCACCTATTGACGGATACGCTGCAGCACGGTTTCGGGCGTACTGCTGGTTCGCGTAATCCGCATCAAGACGGACGATCTCCGCATCAATTTCAGCGTCGGTCGGCTGCGGAATGTCAGGGCTATCCCAGCGGATTGTGTCGCCAGTGATGACCCATTCGGCATCGGGGGCGAGGCTCATAAGCGCGTCTGTTTTGCTAGCCATCAGCTGTAATCCAATTCAATCAAGGTTATGTAAGAGTAAGCGTCTCCGCTAGCGTCATCCCGGCTCGTGACAAACACGCCGCTCTGATCTACTCGGGCTTGCTGTGTCTTGTACGTGGTGCTGGTTGTCGCGCTTGGGCTGTCCAAGTACTGAAAAAAGAAATTGCCCATGGCGTTGTCGGCGTTTGCTTGCTGCGAATAATTTATCAGGTCGGTTGCGCCGCGCATCAAAATAATGTCACCTACGGCGCGCCCGGCACCGGCTGAACAGTGCTGCGAAATAATTACCAGAATCTTATTCGCCGTGTTTGCCGGGGTGATCGACGCAGTAAGCCCAGTGTCAGCCCGCGTCGAACTACTCGACGACACCGCTGTGTCAGTCGTTGCGGTTACAACTTGGATGACCTTACCGCCAGAGGCAGCCGCCTGAAATGTCGGCGCGGAGCCAGAGCCGTTCGATGTCAGCACCTGACCGCTAGTGCCAGTCGCCGTCACGCCAATCGCGCTGGTTCCGTTGCCGTGCAAAACGCCGTTTGCTGTAAACGTGCCAGCACCCGTGCCACCCTGCGCCACGCTCAGGTCTGTTGTCAGGCCAGTCAGTGCGGTGATGTCACTATTCGACCCAGACGCAGCAGCGCCTAGGTTGGTACGCGCGGCGGAAGCAGTTCCAGCACCAGTACCACCATCTGCAACCGCAATGTCAGTCGTCAAACCGGTAAGCGCAGTTATGTCACTGTTTGACCCGGATGCGGCAGCACCTAGATTAGTACGCGCTGCACTGGCTGTTCCTGCGCCCGTGCCACCGTCTGCTACTGCAATGTCAGTAGTAAGACCTCCCAGAGAAGTGATGTCAGTGTTAGCCCCAGATGCTGCGGCACCTAGTGTTGTTCTCTGAGCAGAAGCAGAGGCATCATCAATCAAAGCCGCACCAGCCGCCGTAATTGTATACGTACTATCTTTAATTATTTTACCCGTTGTCCCGTCAAATAAAGCAAGTGCGCTATCAGTTGCAGATGCAGGACCAGTTACAACGGTTGTGGAAGCAGGTACACCTAGGTTTGTACGAGCATCGGCTGCTGTCGTAGCACCCGTGCCACCTGAAGTAATTGGTATAGTCGTAACAGCTACATTAACCGCACCCGTACCGGAAGAAACAGTTACAGGAGACGTTGCAGAAAGAGAAGCAACACCGGCCAAAGCAGAAGCCAGTGTTGACTTACGAACCTTATTGGTTGTGTCTGCACTAACATCTACAATAGCCAACACGTCATCATCTGACAGGTCTGCTTCCGATAGTTCAGCAAGCTCGGTAATTTTTTTGTTTGAGGCCATCTTCTACCCCTCTAACCAAGTAATATAAACATTAGAGTTGCCACTACTAGCGATAGCAGCAATTTTATCACCGTCTCCGGCACCAGGTGAGCTATCTGGAGATACTGTTATGTAAAAATCTGACTGTTCGTGAATATACATTGAAGTTCCATCGGCTAAAGCAGTTGGGTTTTCACCAATTTCTATATAATTAAGAGGAGCACCGCCAGTAGCGTGTGCTGCTATACGCGCTACATTACAGCCAAACGGAGTAGAATTACTCTGTGCAGAAGTGGTACTGATTGCCAAAGACTCGTTAGAGTTAATCCTGTAGGCAAATACATTTTGACGAGCCATTAGCCTTCCAGCCAGGTTACATTAACAGTTGCCGTACCAATGCTGGCGATCTTTTCACCATCACTGCCGCCAGCTGAACTTGCAGGTTTGACGACAAAGTAAGAAGCATCTGCAGGTGCAATCAGAGTACCTGC
>CENS01000306.1_pt1 | contig 34341 bp, 46 predicted proteins | sample 530201 | NCBI WGS metagenome assembly CENS01 (sample SAMEA2619747, study PRJEB7988) | marine metagenome | biome: marine biome (ENVO:00000447); feature: surface water layer (ENVO:00002042); material: "saline water (ENVO:00002010), including plankton (ENVO:xxxxxxxx)" | depth 5 m | reverse complement strand
TTTGACGCTGTTCTCAAGCCTGACGGTAAGATTATTTATCTTGGTACGCCTCAGAACGAAATGAGCCTGTATAACGTGCTTTTGGGGCGTGGATACGCCATGAGGGTGTGGCCCGCTCGTTACCCTAGCCTAGAACGCGCAGAGAAGGCCTATGGGGGGCGTCTAGCACCTTCGCTGTATGAAACCCTACAGGAAAAGTTAGAGGCCGTGTACGGGCATCCTACGGACGCTAAACGATTTGATGATGAAGACTTACTAGAAAGAGAACTTAGTTATGGTAGAAGTGGTTTTGCTCTGCAATTTATGTTGGATACTAGTCTCAGTGACGCAAACAAATATCCGCTTAAACTGAGTGACCTTATTATATACTCCTGTGACAAGGATACAGCACCAGAGAAGATGGTGTATGGAATAATGAAACCCATGTCAGAGATTCCTAACGTGGGTTTGAGTGGTGATAAGTACTATGCACCAGAAGATACAGTAGGTAGGGCTAAATACACAGGCTCAGTGATGGCTATTGACCCATCAGGTAGAGGTAGTGATGAGACTGCCTACTCGATTGTGAAGATGTTGAACGGTTATCTGTATGTGGTGGACTGTGGTGGTGTTGAGGGTGGTTACTCCGACACTACGCTACAGCATCTTACAGACCTCGCTAAGATACATCAGGTAAATACGGTACTGATAGAGAGTAACTTTGGTGACGGTATGTTTACTGAGTTGCTCAAGCCGTACATGTTAAAGACTTATCCAGTTACGCTGGAAGAGGTTAGGCATAATACGCAAAAGGAAATGCGTATCATTGATACGTTAGAGCCTGTTATGAACCAGCACAGGCTTGTTGTAGACCCTAAGGTAATACAAAAGGACTACGACAGTGTACAGAACATGCCCCCTGAAAAGGGTATCAAGTACATGCTGACCTACCAGATGACTAGGATAACCAAACAGCGTGGAGCATTAGCGCATGACGATAGACTTGACGTTCTTGCTATGGCAGTGCAGTACTGGACAGAGCAAATGGCTGCTGATGCAGATACAGAAATACGAACAAGAAAAGAAGAACTACTGGATAATGAACTAGAAAAGTTCATGGCACACATGAATGTAGCATCAGTAGATAGGCAGCAGGATGGATGGATAAGTTTCTAAAGTTACATCCTAGACAAGACCCCCTTTAACTATATACTATAGTATGTTTAACATGTATTACATTTAAGACATGTTTTACATACTGTAGTGATGCTGCTTATGCATCGGCTATGAGATTAAGGCAAGAACATGGAAGTTATATGGACACTACTACTTACTGTTTGCACAGATGTCAAATGTTTGACACAAGATGTACAGCAATTTGATACTCATGCTGCTTGCATTGAGTTAAAAGTGATACACGAAGAGTATCCACCAGATGGTCATTGGAAGACTATAGACTTTGTATGCACCATCAAGGGTGCTAAACAGGTCTAAAAATGACGAAAAAATCTGAGGGGGTATATAATATTAGTAGATGCGCGTGACCCCCGCATGCCTTAAAATTTTAGCGCATGCAAAACATCTTAGACATGCCTAACATTCTGCGCCACGTTAAACATTTCCCACATTTCCAACATGTTTAGCACTGCCTTGTGATAAATTTGCAACATGTGTGACATTTTTAACACACTTCTGTGTCTCTCTCTATCTGTTTTTTTCCTATACTTATAATATATATAAAACACCTGTCAAAAACCTGACACATGTCAAACATTTGACGGACTAAGTGTCAATTATCCATCATTTACTTTATCAATTTTTTTCATTAGGCTTTTAAACATCGAAGCAAACAACCAGACCAACACCTAGTGTTCAACATGGCTTGCAACGATACGGCCGAAAGAAAGCGCATAAGCGATACGCTCAACCATGCTAGGCCACAGACTAAAAAAGAATAGCAGACTAAATACGAATATGGATTGACTAAAGAATACGAATCAGATTAGACTACACAAACATCGGGGCGAAGATAGCGTCAAAAGTTTACAAAGTTTAAGCGTACCAACGCAAGCCAAGTAAACCAGCTACTAAAGCGAAGCCTTTAAATCCCATGTCAGTGAGAGGGCTGGCTATAGAACTATGATTGAGTTACATAGTCAAAAGTCTGGTGCCAAGCTAGGCGTGGGCGGGATAGCAACCGTAAAAACGCCTAGCTATTACAAGGTGCAATGGTGCGCCTATATTGAGAGAGGACTAAGACTATGAAAACTTACACAACAAGAATCATGGGCAAGACTGTAGCAGTATATGGCAAGCGCAAGCGCGAAGTGCAAAACCGCTTTGGCGTTAAGCTTGGCAGTACTTTTATGGGTGTTCATGTAGGTAAGACTTCACACTATCTATCAGTGCCAGCATTGGCGAGCCGCAAGTTTGGCGGCATTGCTGATATAGTACGCACTTGACATATAGGGGACAACAGTGCTAGTCATTGTTGTACCTTGTAATAGCTAGGACGGAGAGAGCAGATGACTGTAGCAAACATACTGGCAATCTATAAACTTGCCAATCCAGAAGAGATTAAGCACGGCATGACATGGTATCATGTAGCCAAGTGCGAGTGCCAAAAGATAGCAGACAAGCACGACATACCAGTGCATATTGCAGTGGGTGTTGTGGCGGCACTATCACCAAACAATAAGTGGGACAGAAACGTGACCAATGCCGATGACTTAATCGGTGCGTTTATGCGTGGTGACCATATCGAATCGGTAAAGGTAAGCACATACCATACCATGCGAGCCAAGGCGTGGTGCATACTGCAAGACATGCCAGACTATGCGTGGACAAAGACTATACTCAATGGGCAAAAGATAGTATGTTTCTATGAAAATATCATGGGCGAAGATACATGCACCATAGACGGACATGCCAGAAACATTGTGTATGGTGAGCGTATAGGCTTGACGGATGACAAGACTAACATAGGCAAGAAAGAGTATGCCATGCTGCAAGATTTATATAGACATGCGGCAAAGCAGTGTGGTATCAAAGCATATGAGATGCAAGCTATCACATGGGTGGCATGGCGCAGGATTCACAACATTACATGAGAGGTGTGACATGATACACATAAAAGATTTACCGTTTGAATTTGAGATAGTACAGGATGAACACGGGTTCAATCTATTGAGACACGCACGACACTTGATTTGTGTGCCAAGATTAGAGACAGCATTTGATGTGATGTGTCGAATTAGGATTGAGCAAATTGATAATCCAGCGAACAGTTAGGGGTATGACAATGTTAAAACGTAAGTTTGAGATGTTAGACTTGTTTGTGGTTTCATTACTAATGACAGGTATCTTTTTTGGGTTAGCTATGCTATCACTGCATGGCGTGGGACAAATGAATTGGCTGGCAGGTACAATGTTTGCATCAAGTGCATGGTGCATGGTCTGTGGCTGGGGTATATTCGCCTATAATATGGAAGGGTAAGACAATGAGAACAACCAAACGTATGTTAGAAAACAGACTATCACGCATCAATCGCAGACTAGGTGTAAACTATGCACTGAACAACGCACCACACTATGGTGGCTGGCAGCTAACTTGTAATGAGGGCAGCACTATCATACAGCATAGACTAGCACCACGAGAGATGCTAACCTACCTTGACGGACTAATCACAGGCATGGACATGATGGAAGGGGCATACAAATGACACTAGTAATCAACAACAAAGACTATGACGCACCAACAGAACACCTTGTCGAATCACTAGGGGTGTTGCCCTATTGGGTGACTGAGGGTGTGCTGTTACAGGCTGACAATCTGCCTGACTATTTAGAGGGGCGTTACAGCTACCCATTACACAAGTTCAATGGTACTGTGGCAGATGATGGCACATACAGCAGTGAGTATGACGAAGACCCTGACATGCCATATGTAGGCAAGATGCAGACGCACAAGGGTACAGTATACTTTTATCCGTATGCTATGGTAGCAATACCAACTGATGACGGTTACACAGTGACGAGGATGGACTAATGACTGGACATTGCATAGAAAAACCACCAGAGAAAACATGGGCTAATGCCAAGCTGTTTAGGTGTGACCTATACGACACACGCTGGCCTGTATGCGGCACACGTTTAGTGTGGGTAGTAGTAGGCAGAAAGTGGGTGAGGTTTTGCACACCCATACAGCGAGACAAGTGGAAAATTAGACGCAGTGAGTGGGATAAGATACCAAGCGAGGAGTTTGTGAAATGAACAAGTATCTACAACTAGAGATTGATGACACGCACAAGCTGTCTATCTCTCAGACTATAGAGGGTGATGAGGTGACGCATGAGATAGCATTGATGCGCTACTTAGACAGCCGCAAGGGGTATGAGATTGTCGAGAGCATAGAGGTCTATGACTTGCGAGAGATGTTCGACTTGATAGTCGAGGCACACAGTGGTGACTTGTCTGTGTGGTACAACCAGTACACCGTAATGCTTGATGCTATGGTTGACAACGACAACGAACCTATGCTAAGTCTTATCATAGACAATGGCGTGGACAACTTAACTATCAGAGGTAAGGACAATGACGACACTTAACTTAAAAGACAGTGAGATTGCAATCGTGTGGTCTGTTGCAGACGTGTTGCTAGAGTGTGACTGGTTAACAGAAGACCAAGCATATGAGGTGCTACATGCTTTGCAGCATAGGCATGACGCAACCATTGGTATAAATTGGGATACCATCTATTACACAGGGATACACATGTACCCACAGGGAGAGGACGCATGAGCATGTACATTGATACATACTGCAAGGACGTGTACTCTGACGACAGGCTAGAGCCTACTGTCAAAAAAATGACAGCACTATCCATCAAGATACAAGATGCAGAGTGGGATGGTGAAGATGTAACAGCTATGCGGCAGCAGCTACGCACACTGAAGCAACAGCACGAGGATGGTGTAGAATTTACACCACTGTTTTGAAAGGTAGGGAAAGATGACAAATGATTCTATATTTCAAGGCGTAGGAGTACGCACTAGGCATACTCATGGTTTGTCTAAGTGGACAACTGTTGCACCTATGAAAGCAGGTGAGATGTTTGAATGGAAACCAAGCAAGCGTAAGGCAGCTAACAAACGCAAGAAAGCAAGACGGAAATGATAACACCAATACAAAGAGCAGTGATGCAGACCAGACGGAGACAATCAATGTATCAGAAGCGTAACAAGTATGACGATGCCTACGTTATGGGCTATCACAATGGCTATCATGGGTTGACTTATGACAACCAGTATGATAAGAACAAACAGGCTCAGTATCATATCAAGTTTAAGATGGGGTATGTGCAGGGGGAATTGTTGCGTACCAAAGAGGAAGGACAGAGCAATGAGCATGGGGTATAAGAACTGTATGCACTGTAGTGGTGAGGCTGAAGCCTTGTACGCAGTGGATGGGATGATTGAATACTACTGCCCTGAGTGTCAGATGCAGTGGGCAGAAGAACCAGAAGCAGTAATCCAGTCACCACTTGAGACTTGGTTACTAAATAATTATGGAGAAGCATAATGGATGCACTACTTACAGTATGGATTGTATCTATGATAGCAGTAGCAGTAGTAGGCATGATAGGTGACTATGAATCAGTAACAGGTGTACAGTTTGTAGTCATGTTAGTAGGTGTATTCACCATCGGTATAGCAGGGATGCTATCCATCTAAGACATGTCTTAAATGTAATACATGTTAAACATACTATAGTATATAGTAAAAGGGGGTCTTCTCATGGTTGTAACTTTAGAAACTAACCAAGACCTATTTGAGCATCAGCTTATGCTTGAGGCAGACATGCTGACAGGTGGTGTCAATCGCTTCAGGAAGGCCAGAGACAAGGCCATTGAAAAGGGTAGGGAATCACACCTGCCACATGGTAGAGCCATTGTGGGTACAGTTGTGGGGCAAGTAGCACAGGGTATTGAACAGTACCTAGCCAACCCCAGCAATCCATCACGAGACATAGCATGGAAGCGTGTCAAAGATATGGATGCAGAGCAGGTAGCCTACCTCTCAGTGGTGTCGTTGGTTGACAGCATCAGCAGGAAGAACACACTGCTGCATGTAGCACGTACCATTGGTACTAACATTGAGATGCAGGATAGACTAGACAGATGGGTACACGCAGAGGGTAGCGTAGCAAAGAACACAATCAAAGAGGCTATGAAGAAAGCCTATGGTGCTAGACGCTACGGCCTGACGCACAAGATGAACAGGGATGGGTATGAAGAATCAGCATGGCTGAAGTCAGAGCGTGTGCATGTAGGCTTTAAGATGGTTGACATAATCATCCAGCACACAGGCATTGTTAAGCTGGACACACAACAGACTGAGCGTAGACGTAGGGCTACCTATGTCAAACCTACTGACGGTACGCTAGAGTTTATCCAAGCGTTCAATGAATACATGGAAGTATCAAGGCCACGGTACTTGCCCTGCATAGTACCACCCAAGGACTGGACAGATGTACAGGGTGGTGGGTTTCATGGTCACGACATAGACGAACTACCTATAGTGAGGCGCAAATGAGTTTGAAGACACACCTACGCAGACTAAAGCAGGAAGACTTGAGCCAAGAGTATACCTGTCTTAACACACTGCAACGGACAGAGTGGCGTATCAACAAGCCATTGCTTGAGGTGATGCGTACCGTATGGGACAACGGACATGAATGGGGTAAGCTACCAGCCAAAGAGGATATACCACTACCTGAGTATCCCTTTGACCGTGACCCCAAGCAGTTGACTGAGGCTGAGAGGGATGAGTTTCGTGCATGGTCACGCAAGCGTAATCACATCTACTCTCTCAACAACCGCAGCGTGAGCAAGCGCATACAAGTAGAGCGTACACTACAGATAGCAGAACAGTTTGCTAAGTACGACAGGTTCTACTACGTGTGGCAGAACGACTTTCGTTCTCGCAAGTATGCAAGCAGCACGTTCCTCTCACCTCAGTCTGCCGATTGGAGCAAGGCACTGCTTGAGTTTGGCTACCCAATGGCTATCAATAATTGGGATGACGCACGGTGGTTGTGTATTCATGGTGCTAACCTATATGGTAACGACAAGGTTACACTAGACCAGCGTGAGACATGGGCATGGGAGTACGCAGAGATGTGGGCGCACCGCATTGTGTCCAACCCATACGAGTGCATGGTCTGGCTTGAGGCAGACAAACCATTCCAGTTCTTGGCGTGGTGCTACGAGATGTCAGGCCTGATGAAGCATAGCTGGGGGTACGAGACACGCCTACCTGTGTCAGCAGATGGTAGCTGCAATGGGCTACAGCACCTCTCTGCTATCCTGAGGGACAGGCAGGGTGGCATTGCTACCAACCTAGTACCATCAGACATACCTCAAGACATCTACACACAGGTGGCAGACAAGACTATCGCACGTGTGCAGCAAGACGACACAGAACTAGCACGTAAGTGCTTGGCCTTTGGCATAGACAGGAAGCTTGCCAAGCGTCCAGTGATGATTGTCCCCTACTCAGGTACACGTCACGCATGTCGTGGCTACATTGAGGAAGCTATGCATGATAAGATAGATGCTGGTGAGCCTAACCCATTCGGTGATGATTTGTTTGAGGCATCCAGCTACCTAGCTGGTCACGTGTGGGATTCAATCAGTGAGGTGATTGTGTCAGCACGTAAGGTGATGGACTACATCAAGGATGTGGCTGATGTGTATGCTCAGATGAACAGGCACATGGAGTGGGTCACACCTACAGGATGGTTAGTGTTACAACAATACAGCGAGGTGCAGCAGAAAAGAATCAAGACACATATCAATGGGGACATCGTATCGTTGTCCTTTCCTAAAGACAAACCAAACTCTGTGAACAGGCAGAGGACAGGGTTGGGCAGCAGCCCTAACTTTATCCACAGTCTGGATGCGTCAGCTATGACCAAGACTATCAACAAGGCAAGCAAGCTAGGCATCCAAGACTTTGCTATGGTACACGACAGCTACGGCACACACAGTAGTATGATGCCACTGTTGTCTGAGGTATTACGTGAGGAGTTTGTTAATATGTATGAGCAGCATGATGTGTTGACAGAGTTGAGACAACATGCTATCAAGGTACTAGGTACTGAAGATGTACCAGTGCCACCAGCTAGGGGTGAATTAAATTTGCGTGAGATACTACAATCGGAGTATTTCTTTGCGTAATTTCTAAAGTTACAACCTAGCCAAGTACTAACTAGCATAGAACAGGAGTTACAAATATGCTGAAGATTAAAGGCAATGCACAATGGGCGAAAGTATTTGAACCAGACACTCGCTATGTCGATGACGGTGAGTATTCGATTCAGGTAATCGTACCAGAAGAACAAGCAGCACACGTGTGTGAACAGTTAGATAGCATGGTCAATGCCAAACATGCTGAAGCTGTCAAGGACAATCCTAAACTCAAGACTGTCCTGTCCACACGTCAATCATACACACAGGATGTAGACGAAGCAGGTAATCCGACTGGCAACTTAGTCTTCAAGGCTAAGATGAAAGCTGTAGTTAAGTCTAAGGATGGGCAGTCATGGGAACAGAAGCCTATGGTTGTTGATGCCAAGCGTACACCAATGCAGGGTACTGCGTTGATTGGCAATGGTTCATTAGTTAATGTAGCTGTTGAGCCTGTGCCATACATGATGCTTGCAACCAAGCAGGTAGGTGTAACACTACGCCTCAAGGCAGTGCAGGTTATCAATCTTGTGGAGTATGGTGGGTCTACTGCATCTATCTTTGATGAGGAAGACGGATACGTTACATCAGCCGTGACTAAGGATGATGCAGCAGATGTCTTTAACTCTGAGGATGGTGTGAACGATGCCAACGAAGGGGACTTTTGAGGCGAGGGTCATCAGTGACCTTGATGAACGTGGCGTTGCATATAAGTATGAGCCAGAGAAGCTGGCCTACTATGTGGAACGTCACTACATCCCTGACTTAGCAGTAGGCACAATGATTGTAGAACTAAAGGGATACTTCAGACAGGATGCCCAACGAAAGATGAAGGCTGTCAAGGCACAACATCCAGAGTTGGACATCAGGTTTGTATTCCAGAACGCTAGTGCTACAGTACAGGGTGCCAAGAAGCGAAAGGATGGAAGCAAGATGACCTGTAAAGAATGGGCAGACCGTAATGGTTTTATGTGGGCAGAAGGAACAGTACCTGAGGAGTGGTTACAATGAGCCTGATTGAAACAAGAGATGAACTAACGACTGAGATTACGTCAGAGATTGACGTGCTTATAGACCTATACCCAACTGGACTATCAACCAGCATCTATATTGATGAGGAGTTATTCTCAGATGATGTGACATGGGAAGTAATGGCTGGTAATCTTATTAATGAAATTGATGATGCTTGTTACGAACCCGAAGAAGTCGAAGACATAGTACAAGGGCTTCAGTACATGATTGATGAGATTAATAATGCAAGAGGAAAGTGAGTTCATTAGGCATGAGCCTTGTCCTCACTGTGGTAGTAGTGATGCCAATGCTTTATATGCAGATGGCAATCACTTCTGCTTCGCTTGTGAGACACTGACCCCTGCTGATAAAACGGATGAGGCAGTAGCTATGTTTGAGACAGCAGACACAATGTTCTTAGACTTACAGTTCAAAGAACTAGCCAAGCGTGGTATCACTGATAAGACCTGTAAGTTTTGGGGCTATGGTGTCTCAACCTACAAGGGTCAGGCAGTACAGGTAGCCAACTATCGCAGCCGTGATGGTGAACTGAAGGCACAGAAGGTACGCTTTGTTAACAAAGACTTCTCTGTCATTGGCAACATCAAGGATGTCGCACTGTATGGCGAACACTTATGGCGTGATAGTGGTAAGTTTGTTACTATCACAGAGGGGGAACTAGATGCCCTCTCTCTTAGCCAAGCACTAGACCACAAGTGGCCTGTGGTTTCACTGCCCTCTGGCTGTACGTCAGCCAAGAAAGCAGTAGGCAAGGCCATCGAATGGTTGTCTAACTACGAGTACGTTGTGCTTATGTTCGACAACGATGAGGCAGGACAACGAGCAGCCAAAGAGTGTGCGTCTGTACTGCCACCCAACAAGTGCAGGATAGCTACCCTACCACTGAAGGATGCCAACGAGATGTTGGTAGCTGGACGTGTGAAGGAACTACTTAACTGTATGTGGGAAGCCAAGACCTTTAGACCAGATGGTATCGTAGCAGGTACAGATGTATGGGACATTGTAATACATAATGACGACAGAGCATCAGTAGGCTACCCCTATGCTGGACTACAGGAGAAGACTGGTGGATGTCGTAAGGGTGAGATTGTCACACTTACAGCAGGGTCAGGCATTGGTAAGTCACAGTTGGCGAGGGAGTTTGCCCATAACTTTATCAAACATGGGGAGACTATTGGATACATAGCACTAGAGGAGAATATCAAGCGTACTGCTCTAGGTCTGATGTCTATTGAACTCAACCAGCCCTTACACCTACACAGTAATGACTTACCTGAAGAGGAGATGCGTAATGCTTTTGATGCTACAGTTGGTTCTGGCAGGGTTTACCTGTATGACCATTGGGGCAGCACTGATAGCGATAATCTTTTATCCAAGATACGCTATCTTGTACGTGGTTGCGGCTGCGAGTATATTATCCTTGACCATATTAGTATCGTTGTATCTGGTATGGAAGGTGGGGATGAGCGTAGAATTATTGACAACACTATGACCAAGCTTCGTGCTTTGGTTGAAGAGTTGAACTGTGGTATGATACTCATCTCTCACCTCAAGCGTCCGTCTGGTGACAGGGGACATGAGGATGGCGCACAGACTAGCATGTCACAACTACGTGGTAGTGCTGCTATTGGTCAGCTTAGTGACATCGTGATAGGATTAGAAAGGAACCAGCAAGACAAGGATAACCCACACATTAGTCAGGTCAGGGTGTTGAAAAACAGATGGTCAGGCGAAACTGGATTATGTTGTTCACTAGAATACATGTCAGCTACAGGACGTATGACTGAGACATACTTCTCTGACGAAGAGGACGACATAGAATTTTAGCTAGTGCGGAGACACAGCATGGAATATATATGGGACTTAGAATCAGACAACCTACTAGAAGAGGTGACACAGATATGGTGTCATGTCTTTAGGGATGTACACACAGATGAGGTACACACCTTTGACCCAACACAAACACAAGAAGCCTTGGAGTTTATGGACAACGCCAAGACTTTGATAGGTCACAACGTAATTGATTATGACTTACGTGTTGTTGAGAAGCTACATGGTTACACCTTCAAGGGTAACATTGTAGATACGTTGGTATACTCTAGAACAATCTGGCCTGATGTCAAAGAGATTGACTTCAAGCTACATGCTAAAGGTTTACTACCACAGAAACTGATTGGTAGCCACAGCCTCAAGGCATGGGGATACAGACTAGGAGAATTAAAAGGTGACTTCAATAATGGTAGCGAAAGCTTTGCAGCATACACCCCTGAGATGCTCGACTACTGCATCCAAGACACAGCAGTCACAGGCAAACTGCATCGTAAAATTACTGAAAAAAATTTTAGCCAACAGGCACTAGACCTAGAGGCTGAGATACACACACTGCTGATACAACAGCAGGAACATGGGTTTGACTTTGATGTCAAAGCTGCTCAAGAATTGTATGGCACACTAGCCCAACGCAGAGCAGACATAGAAGCAGAGTTAATTGCAACCTTTGAACCTACGATAGTAGAGTTAAAGACTAAGACCAAGACTATCCCATTCAACCCTGCATCACGTCAGCAGATTGGTGACAGACTAATGAGCAGGGGTTGGAAGCCTGAGGTATTTACTGACACTGGTATACCCAAGGTGGATGAGACTGTGCTGTCGGGCATCGACATGCCAGAGGCTAGGCTACTAAGCGAGTACCTACTGCTGAACAAACGTATCGGTCAGATAGCCACAGGCAAACAAGCTTGGCTGAAGATGGAGAGGAATGGTAAGTTACATGGTAGAGTTAATCACATGGGGGCTGTCACGTCTAGGTGTACACATAGTAACCCCAACATGGCTCAAGTTCCTAGCGTTGGTGCGCTTTATGGTGAGGAATGTAGAGCCTTATTCAAAGCACCTGCTGGTTACAGTCTCTTGGGGGCTGATGCTTCTGGCCTTGAGTTGCGGTGCCTTGGTCATTATATGGCAGCTTATGACGATGGTGCCTATGCTACCACAGTAGTTAGTGGTGACATACACACACAGAATCAGGAAGCTGCTGGTCTACCCACACGTGCCAACGCAAAGACATTCATCTATGGATTCTTGTATGGTTCAGGTGATGAGAAGACTGGTAAGATAATAGGCAAGGGTGCGAAGGAAGGCAAGGCAATCAAGAAGAAGTTCTTGTCTAAGCTACCTGCCCTCAAATATCTAAAGGATGCAGTGTCCAAAGCTGCTGATGAGCGTGGCTGGATTAAGGGATTGGATGGACGCATCATTCCAATCAGGCATAGCCATGCTGCACTCAACACTTTACTACAAAGTGCTGGTGCTATAATCTGTAAGACATGGTACGTGTTCATTGCACGTGCTATCAAGGAAGCAAACTTGGACGCACAGATTGTAGCGTTCATCCATGATGAGGTTCAACTAGTAGTAAAGAAAGGACAAGAGGATGCAACAGGCAGACTTATTCAACAGTGTATGCGAGATGTCGAGCAACACTTCAGATTCAGATGTCAACTCGACAGTGAGTACAAGTATGGAAGCAACTGGTCTGACACCCACTAAACCTAACCGCAAGAAGTTTGACTTAGACTTAGAGTATGGTAAGGTCAGAGAAAAAATGGTAGCTGACATGCTGCAAGATAAAAAGATTGAGGTTAAGTCTGAGCGTGGTATGTGGATGAAGACAGGTAACATAGCTATTGAATTTGAAAGCTATGGTAAGCCTAGTGGTATTGCTGCTACTGAGGCAGATTACTGGTTTCATAACTTGTGTGTAGAAGATGAGGTCTTTGCAACACTAGTATTCAAAACGGATAATCTAAAGAAGATTATTGAACAGCTTGATTATGTTAAGACAGTGAAGGGTGGAGATAATTGGGCATCAAAGATGTACCTTCTTAATCTACAGAAACTATTCTCTAGTGATGTATTCAAGGCGTTTAAAAATGGACTTTGATTTTGTATGGAAGCTAATACTAACCTGCTCATTCCTGAGTGTAAGCATATGTCTAAGTGTTAAGTGGATTGTGGAAGCTTACCTAGACTACATACAGGTACAAACAGGACTACGCATACTTCGCAGGGCTGAGAAAGAAGAGGATATAAACGATGACCCTACTGCTTATTGATGGTGACATCATAGCATACAAAGCGGCAGCGTCAGCAGAGACACCCATCAATTGGGGTGATGGTCTGTGGACACTGCATAGTTTTGAATCTGACGTAGCGATACGTATCAAAGACCAGATACAAAAGCTGGTTGATGAAGCACCTGTACAAGATTGCATCGTGGCTTTGTCAGATAAAGAAAACTTTCGTAAAGAGTTAGCCCCATACTACAAGGCTAACAGGAAGAACACTCGTAAACCTATGCTGCTCACATGGGCTAGAGAGTTTATGATGAGCGAGTACAACACAGTTATATACAGGAGATTAGAAGCTGATGATGTTCTTGGAATATTGGGTACATCAAACCCTGACACTATTATCTGGTCTGAAGACAAAGACCTACTCACTATACCAGCAAGGCACTGGATTAATGGCGAGGTTGTTACAATCTCTGAAGCAGAAGCTAACTACAATTTCGCTTACCAAACTTTGGTTGGGGATAGTACAGATAACTATAGCGGCTGTCCAACTGTTGGTGCCAAGACTGCTAATAAACTTTTATCATCTGGTTGTGGCTGGGATACAGTGGTTGCTACGTTTAAGAGTAAAGGTTTATCTGAAGAAGTAGCACTAGAGAACGCACGACTAGCACGTATCCTACGCAACGGTGAGTATGATACAGACACAGGTGAGGTAAAGTTATGGCAACCACAACAAGACACGAGGCATACATGAAAGACTTAGCTAACTCAGAGCAGCCACGAATTGATGACATGGTTAACAGTCCAGCACATTACACCACAGGTAAGATTGAGACATGGGATTACATTGTAGATGTGATTGGTGAGTATGAATCTATATCAGTGGCACATGCACAGGTACTAAAGTATCTAGGCTCACGTCTGTGGAACAAGGATAATCCTATTCAGGATGCTGAGAAAGCCAGATGGTATCTAGATAAGATGATAGAACTAATGAAGAAAACAGATGGAGTAAACTGGTAATGATGAACTTCTATGAATACCAAATCAATGCAATAAAGACAGCAGTATACCCTAAGAAGTATGCTATCTCATACCCTGCCTTGGGTCTGGCTGAAGAGGCAGGTGAGGTATGTGGCAAGATTGCCAAGATGATGCGAGATGACATTCCACTACAAGACCAGAAGCAAGCTATTGCAGCAGAGATGGGTGATGTATTGTGGATGCTGGCAGCACTAGCACATGACTGTGGTTTATCACTACAGACTATTGCAGAGATGAACGCTGAGAAACTAAAGAAGCGGCAAGAAAAAGGTACACTACACGGTGAGGGAGATGACCGATAATGGATAGCTATCAATCATACATACACGTCAGCCGATACGCACGGTGGCTAGAAGATAAAGGTAGGCGTGAGACTTGGGAAGAAACTGTAGACCGTTGGTGGAACTACATGACTGACAAGTTCCCTGCCCTTGAGCAGAGGCAAGATGTTAAAGTTGCTATCCATGACCTTGAGGTTGTTCCCTCAATGCGTACCATTATGACAGCAGGTGAGGCACTAGACCGCAACCAAGTAGCTGCATACAACTGTAGCTTCCTAGCTGTCGATGACCCCAAGGCTTTCGATGAGGCATTGCTTGTACTCATGTGTGGCACAGGGGTAGGATTCAGTGTTGAGCGTCAGTTCATCCAGAAGCTGCCTGAAGTACCAGCAGAACTAAGCAAGACTGATGAGGTTATCGTAGTAGCAGACAGTAAAGAGGGATGGGCAAAGGCACTACGTCAGATTATCTCTCGCCTGTATGCTGGTGAGATACCTAAGTGGGATGTATCTAAGGTACGTCCTGCTGGGGCTAGGCTCAAGACATTTGGTGGACGTGCATCAGGTGCAGAACCACTAGAGAACTTGTTTAAGTTTGCTATCAACACATTCACCAAGGCAGCAGGACGCAAGCTGAATAGCCTTGAGTGCCATGACCTTATGTGTCAGGTAGCTGCTGCTGTAGTTGTAGGTGGTGTACGTAGGTCAGCTATGATTAGCTTGTCTAACCTGAGTGATGACCGTATGCGTCACGCTAAGATGGGCAACTGGTGGAATGACCAAGTGAACCGTAGCTATGCTAACAACTCTATCAGCTTTACAGAGAAGCCTGACATGGGTAGCTTCCTGCGTGAGTGGACATCCATCTATGAATCTAAGTCAGGTGAACGTGGTATCTTCAACCGTGAGGCAGCTAAAGCAAAGGCTGTAGCTATTGGACGTGAGCCACGTGATGACTTTGGTACTAATCCATGTGGTGAGATTAGCCTACGCAGCAAACAGTTCTGTAATCTGTCAGAGGTAATCATTCGTGAGACTGATGGTACTGATGAAATCAGGAAAAAGATAGAGATTGCTACCATCATCGGTACAATCCAGTCAGCACTAGTAGACTTTAAGTATCTATCACCTAAGTGGAAGAAGAACTCAGAAGAAGAACGACTGCTAGGTGTGTCACTCACAGGTATCTTTGACCATAAGATTATGTCAGGACAGGGTGAGTACGAATCAAACATTCTGGCTGGCACACTGCAACAATTCCGTGAGGTTGCACGTGAAACTAACAAAGAGTGGGCAGCAAAGCTAGGCATCCCTGAATCAAAAGCTATTACGACAATCAAGCCTAGCGGTACTGTGTCGCAGCTTGTAAACAGTGGAAGTGGTATCCATCCTCGCTATGCAAAATATTATATCAGACGTGTACGTGCAGATGTTAAAGACCCTTTGGCAACGTGGATGCAAGACAAGGGTGTACCTTGCGAAGCAGATGTGTATAATCCGCAGAACTTGGTATTCAGTTTCCCAATGAAATCTGCTGAGAATAGTTTGACACGACATGATGTGTCTGCTATTCAGCACCTAGAACTGTGGCTAAAGTATCGTAAGCACTGGACTGACCACAATCCATCAGTCACTATCTATGTGGGTGAGGAAGAATGGGCAGAGGTAGGTGCGTGGGTGTACAAGCATTGGGATGAAATATGTGGTGTATCATTCTTGCCACGTGAGGATGACAACCATAGCTATGCTCAAGCACCATACGAAGAGATTGATGAGGATACTTACCTTAAATTAAAGGAACAAGTACCTGATGTAGACTTCTCTGAGTACACAGAACTAGCTGATAATACTACATCTTCTCAGGAATTAGCCTGTACAGCAGGCGTATGTGAAATCTAAAGTTACAACATTAGCGAAAGTTTGTTTATTATGAGAGTATTAGGCAACGATTTTAACATCACAGATGGACTACTTAACCACCTTAAAGAGTTGTATCCTAACAAACTGCCGCTTGGACACGTTACCCCTGAGGAACTAAGCTTTCTTCAGGGGCAACAATCAGTCATCGACAAGTTGATAGAGTTACAACACACAGATTTTGAGGATTAATATTATGGGTTCAATCTTTAGTGGGCCAAAACCCCCACCAGTTATGCCAACACCTGCACGTCCTGTGACAGCAGTAACTAAGACACCAGACATTGAGTTAGACGAAACAGATTTGGAATCAGAGCAGCTTACCAAAAAGAAAAAGGGTAAGAAAGCACTGAAGACACCACTAACAGACCCTGCCACACAGACAGGCAGTACTGCTGCTGGTCTACAGATTCCTAAAGCTAATACAGGTGGTATGTAATGGGCGGTGCAATTAGAACAATTAAAAAAGTAACAGGTGGTGGGTCATCTAAGCCATCTAGTTACAAAGCATCAGCCCCTGCTGATACCATGACTACTGGTGCAGCCAAAGGTACAGAAGAAACAGATACAACGGAAGTTGAAACTGAATCAGGGATGCTAACCAAGAAGAAGAAGGGCAAGAAAGCCCTGACACTCAGCCCTGCTGCTGCTAACGTAGGCGGTGAGGGTTCTAGTGGCCTTAACATTCCAACTTCGTAAGGAATAACTAATGGAACAAGAAGTAGGAACAGTAGCTAAACGCTACAGTCAATTAGAAAGTGAGCGTGATACGTTCTTAGAACGTGGGCGTGAAGCAGCAAGGCTGACTATCCCTACTCTTTTGCCAGACGAAGGGCATAGCAGTTCATCTGTGTATGCTACACCGTATCAAGGCATTGGGGCAAGGGGTGTAAATAACCTTGCATCCAAATTATTGATGGCACTCTTACCACCCAACAGCCCTTTCTTTCGCCTGACCATTGACGACTTTGACTTGCAAACTATTGCTGGTGATAATCGTGGTCAAGTTGAGGAAGGCCTAGCACGTATTGAACGTGCAGCCATGCAAGAGATAGAAAGCAAAGCCATACGTGTGCCTGTCTTTGAGGCACTAAAGCTGCTTATTGTGACAGGCAATGCTTTGGTATACATGCCTAAACAGGGTGGTATGAAAGTATATAGACCTGACCGCTACACTACCAAGCGTGATGCTATGGGTAATATCCTAGAGATTATTACCAAGGAAAGTGTTGCAGCTATGATGCTACCAGAGGAAATGCAAGCCCTACTGCCAGCAGAAGATGCACACAAAAAAGGCTCACCAGTAAAAAACCATGACCTTTACACATGTCTAACACGTGATAAAAAGGGCTTTATGGTACACCAAGAGGTGGCTGGTATCGAAGTACCTAATTCACGTGGTACATTCAAAGAAGACCAGAACCCATTCATTCCATTACGTTTTATCCGTATTGATGGTGAGGATTATGGACGTGGTTTCATCGAAGAATACATCGGTGACTTGCGTTCACTTGAGGCATTGACCCAAGCCATTGTGCAGGGTAGTGCTGCATCATCTAAAGTATTATTCTTGGTACGTCCTAACGGTAGCACCAAGTCAGCGAACCTTGCGAAAGCAGCAAACGGTGCGTTCCTAACAGGTGATGCTAACGATGTATCAACACTGCAAGTGCAGAAGTCAGGTGATTTCCGTGTAGCCCTAGAGACTATGCGTATGATTAACGAGCGTCTGGCTGCTGCGTTCCTACTAAACTCTTCTATTCAGCGTCCAGCAGAACGTGTGACTGCCGAAGAGATTAGATACATGGCACAGGAACTTGAGACTGCTTTGGGTGGTGTATACTCCATCCTGTCCCAAGAGTTCCAACTACCACTTATCAACCTGCTACTTGAATCATTGACTAAGCAGGGCAAGATGCCTCGTATGCCTAAGGACAGTGTTAAACCTACTGTCGTTACAGGTATCGAAGCACTTGGACGTGGACAAGACTTGAATAAACTAGCAGCATTTCTGCAATACTTACAGCCTTTGGGTCAAGAAGTTATTGCTAGTGAGATGAATCTAGGTGACTACATAGACCGTTTGGCTGCATCACTTGGTATTGATACATCTGGCCTGATTAAATCGCCAGAGCAGAAACAACAAGAGATGATGCAACAGCAAATGATGATGCAACAACAGATGGAACAGCAAGCAGCTATGGGTGCAATGCAAGCAGCAGCACCACAAGTAGCTAAAGGCGTAGTAGAATCGGAGTAACAGATGGCAGATGCCTTAAATACTTATCAAGAAGAAGCACCAGAATCACAGGAACATGTTCAGGCTATGCTCGACAAAGAGCGTACAGAGACTGAAGAGCGTCCTGACTGGTTGCCTGAAAAGTTTAAGTCTGTGGAAGATATGGCTAAAGCTTACTCAGCATTAGAGAGCAAGCTTGGGCAACCACAGCAAGAAGAAGAGACTACAGAAGAAGTAGAAGTCTCTGGTGAAGAGAGTGCCTCAGATGTGGCACAACTACTAGATGATAAAGGACTAGACTTTGACGTATTCCAGCAGGAGTATGCAGAGAACGGTGGATTATCTGAAGATGCGTATGAGGCCTTGCAAGAGGCTGGGTTCCCACGCAGCATGGTTGATTCATGGGTTGCAGGTCAGGATGCACTAGCTGCACAGATGACCTCAGAAATGTATGACGTTGCTGGTGGTGGAGAACAGTACGCACAAATGGTTCAATGGGCTGCTGATAGCCTACCCGAAAGTGAGGTAGCAGCCTATAATGCAACAATGGAAAGCGGTGACCCTAATATGATTAGGTTAGCCGTGCAAGGTCTTAATGCACGTTATCGTTCTGAGGCAGAGCCGACACTGATGCAAGGTGGCACAGGTGCTGTATCCTCAGGTGGGCGTTTTGAAAGTACAGCGGAACTTACTACTGCTATGAGTGACCCTAGATACGCTAAAGACCCCGCCTACAGGCAAAGCGTAGCTGATAAGTTGGCTAAGTCTAGTCTGTTCTAAATTGTTGCACGGGATTGGGGGGCTTGCTCCCCTCTCCTTTTAAGTACACCTAACGTGGGTGTATTTAATAGGGGACGCCCTATACACGAAAGCACACATACAAACGATTACCCCTGACCCCTTGCGAGGGACAATCTTGGAGAAAGGATGTAATGTAATGCAGAGTGTAACTACAACTCAACATTAACATTACTAAGAGGTAATTTAAAATGGCACAAGCTGCTTCAAATCCGGCCTATAGCGTAAGCTTCCAAGGCCAAAATAACCTCTCAGGTGACGTACGTGACCTATTCCTAAAGCTGTATGCTGGGGAAGTCCTTACCGCCTTTGAGGAAAAGAAAGTAATTATGGATAAGGTGCGTACTCGCACAATTTCCAAAGGTAAGTCTGCATCATTCCCAATGACAGGACGTGCAACTGCTGAATACTTGACCCCCGGCAACGAGATTACTGGTGGTACTATTCGTGCAGGTGAGCGTATTGTTACGATTGATGACTTGCTGATTAGTTCTCAGTTCATTGCAAACATTGACGAAGCTATTAACCACTACGATGTACGTAGCATCTACTCTAAAGAAGCTGGTATCGCATTGGCTAATGAGGCAGACAAGAACGTAGCACGTATGCTTGTTAAAGCTGCTCTGTCAACTAACGCAACTGCTGCTGCTGGTCTTGTACAAGACTACAAAGCCTTCACTGAAGAAGACTTTACCAATAACGTAACTATTGGTGCGGCTGCTGCTGATTCACTAGACCCCGCTAAGATTGCCAAGGCTATCTTTGACGCACGTAAAGAGATGGAAGTAAAGAACGTACCAACCGACGGTGCGACTGTTGTTCTTGCTCCTGACCAGTACTATGCGCTGATGGATGTAACCGATGGCAACAAGCTTGTCTACATGAACCGTGACTTCGGTGGAAACGGCTCAGTAGCTAACGCAACTGTAGCATCTATCGCTGGTATGCCTATCATTATGTCAAACCACGCTAACGTATCTAACCTGTACGTGAACTTCACCACAGGCGATGCTAACGAAGGTAAGACTTCTGACAATGCACCACTGGCTAACACTGCTGGTTCAGGCCGCACAACTCACTATGACCTGCCAACTGCTGCTGTAGATGGACGTGACATGGTGGCTGAAGCTTCTAAGTTCAAGGGCTTTGTGTTCACTCCTGACGCAGTTGCTACTGTCAAGCTTCTTGACTTGGGCATGGAATCTGAGTACCAGATTAATCGTCAAGGCACGTTGATGGTGGCAAAATACGCAATGGGGCATAACGTCCTGCGTCCAGCATCTTGCATTGGTTTGTCTGAAGCATAATAAACAGAGGGGAGAGGTTTCTAGAGCCTCTCTCCTTTTTATTTGGAGAAAAATATGCCAAACGTAGCGGGTAAAAAATATGCGTACACTAAAAAAGGTATGGCTCAAGCTAAAAAAGCTGCTGAGAAAACTGGTATGCCGATGAAATCTAAAACAGATAAATATAAGAAGAAGTGATATGAGTATACAGCGTGGTGGACATACATTTAGTGCGTTGCGTGTTCCTATCAGAACTTCTGGTCATAAAAGCGGTAAGTCACACGCTGTTCTTATAGGTACTAAAGAAAAGCCAAAGCTAATTAGGTTTGGGCAAGACGGTGTAGAGACTAACAAAAACAAAAAACAACGTGACGCTTTTAGAAGTAGACATAGAAAGAATATTTCACGTGGTGAACAGAGTGCTGCTTATTGGGCTAACAAGACCAAATGGAAAGGCGACTAAGGTGACGACATGGCAGGAACAACTAAATTAGATGCGGTCAACATTATGCTTTCTGCTATTGGCGAAGCACCAGTTAGTAGCCTATCTTCTGGCTTGCTTGAGGCAGAGGTAGCAGAAACTATTATAGATACAGTTGACCGTGAAGTGCAGTCTATGGGCTGGCACTTTAATACAGAATTAAATAAGTCATATGCACAGGACAGTAATGGTGAGATTATATTAGGCACTGACATCCTACGTGCAGATGCAACACAAAAACCAGACAGTCCAGACCTAGTTCAACGTGGTCTAAAGATGTATGACAGAAAGAATCATACATTTGCAATCAATGCAGAGGCAGCACTTGATGTTGTCGTACAGCTAAACTTTGCTGATTTACCAGAGGTGGCTAAACGCTACATTGTAATGAGAGCCACACGTATCTTCCAAGATAGAGTTGTAGGTTCCAACACATTACATGATTTCCAAATACGAGATGAGGCACAAGCACTAACAGAACTTAAAGAGTTCGACAAGGCTGCTGATGACCACAACATCTTTGACAACTATGACACCTTTAGTATTATTGACAGGCAGGGACGGAGAACACTCTAATGGCACTCATCAGTCAATCTATCCCCAATCTGATTAACGGTGTATCACAACAACCACCATCTCTACGTCTTAATACACAGGCAGAGTTACAGGAAAACGGTTTATCTAATGTTGTAACAGGCTTATCTAAGCGTCCTAGTTCTCAGCACATTGCTGACTTAGGAGTTATTAACAACATAGACAAGGCCTTTATCCACACTATCCGTAGAGATGAGAATGAGTTCTACTCTATGGTTGTTGATACTGCTGGCACAATCAACGTGTTTGACAAGGATGGTGTATCTAAGACTGTAACTAATAATGCAGCCTCATACCTATCTGGATTGACTGACCCAAGCCAAGAGTTGGCTGCTGTCTCTATTGCTGATACAACTTTTATCCTAAACAAAAACACAGTAGTAGCTAAAGGTACTAACACATCACCCTCACGTAATCCTGAAGCATTGGTGTATGTTAAACAAGCTGACTACTCTTCAACATACCGATTAAAACTAACAAAGGGTGCAAGCACAAGCACTGTTGAGTTTGCTACTAAGTCATCAACACAGAGTAGTACTGGTGCTACGCAAAACGCAGAACGTGGTGCATCTACTGACCTTATTGCAGAGAACTTAGATACGTTCTCAGGCACAGCAGTCAACACCACTTATTATGATAACATTACTAATGGTGCGGCTGTCACAGGTTTGACGCTGACACGCTACGGTTCTGTCATTCACATCCAGTCTACAGACACTACTGACTTTACAGTAGAGGTGGGTGATTCACATGGTGGTGACCACTTACTGTTGTTTAAAACTGAGACTGCTGACTTTAAGAAGCTGCCTACAGAGGGACCAGTAGACTTTAACATCAAAGTATCTGGCGACAACCAAAAGGCACAGGACGATTACTACGTCAAGTTTACAGCAGACGGTGTGTGGAAAGAAACCATTGAGCCTAACATTCTCATAGACCTTGATGCTACCACCTTACCACATAAACTAGCCAAGCAACCAGACGGTAGCTTTATCTTTGATGAGGTTAGCTACGCTGACCGTAAGGTAGGTGATGATGGTACTAACGACTTCCCATCATTCATAGGTTATACTTTAGCTGACATCTTCTTCCATCGTGATAGGCTAGGTGTCCTAGCTGATGAGAATGTTATCTTTGCACGTGCAGGAGAATATGTTGACTTTGATTTCTTCCGTAAATCTACACTTACTATTGTTGATAGTGACCCCATTGATGTTGCAGTATCCTCTAATAAGGTTAGTATTCTTAAACATGCTGTACCCTTCAACGAGGCCTTACTACTATTCTCAGACCTTACACAGTTCAAGCTAACTGCTGACCCTGTACTTACCCCTGAGACTGTAAACATTGCTAACACCACAGAGTTTGAGGCATCCCTCAGAGCCAAGCCAGCACAAGCAGGTAAGTTTGTGTACTTCGCATCTAAGCGTGGTGCATGGTCTGGCATGTGGGAGTACTATGTAGATACAGACACAGATACTAACGATGCTACAGAATCTACAGCACACGTACCTGAGTATCTCAACGGTGATGTAACTAATATCCAAGCATCATCCAACGAGGATATGCTACTGGTACAGACTGACAATGACCCACAGGCCTTGTATGTCTACAGGTACTATTGGTCAGGCAGAGAGAAGCTACAGTCGTCATGGTCACGCTGGGTATTTGATGGTGATGTAATAGGCTGCTCATTTAACCGTGCAGACATTACACTACTAATCAAGCGGGGTACTAATCTATACCTTGAGCGTATTAACTTATCAGTAGATGATGCAACGAACTACACCACAGGTCAGTTCTCCATCCATTTGGATAGGCGTGTGCAGTTAGAAACTAGTGGTCTAACCACAGTACCATACGTTGACGCAGCTACAATTTACATTGACCAAACAGGTAATGTAATAAACCTAGCAGATGTAGCAGGTAAGTTAGCTAACAGTGAAATAGTTTATGCTGGTATTCCGTATACGTTTAAATACCAGTTCTCTGAGCCTGTAGTAAAGCAGGGTAACCAACCAGTAACCACAGGTGTATTGAACCTTAGGAACTATGCAGTTGTATATAACAACACAGGTTTCTTTGAGGTAGATGTAACACCTTCTAGACGTGCCACATACAATCGTAAGTTTACAGGACGTATTGTTAGTGGTGCAGCAAACATACTTAATAGAGCCGCCATTGATTCGGGTACATACGAGTTTGGTATCTTGGCTAAGTCAGACAAAGTTAGTATCGTACTAAAAAGTGACAGCCACCTGCCATGTGTATTCCAATCGGCAGAATGGGAAGGCTTCTATGTTCTACGTTCTAGGAGAATGTAATGAAAGTCCATGTGAGACAGAGTACCCAAGATGATGTTGAATATCTTTGTGACAACTTACGCCCTGAAGATAGGGAAGAGGTACTTGCCTCACATGGTAGCACTAGAGAGGCCTTACAGGTAGGCTTTGATGAATCAGAAGAATGTTGGACTATCACTGTGAAAGACACAGGTGAGATAGCTGGTATATATGGACTAGCTAGGTATGACGAAGACGTAGCAGTACCGTGGTTATTAACCACACCTGCTATTAAAAAGGTATGGCTACCATTCCTACGTGGCTCACGTAAATGGGTAGAAGAAGCTAATCAAAAATACCCCCTACTTACTAATGCAGTAGATGCAGACTATACTGTAGCTATCAACTGGCTACGTTTTGTTGGTTTCACATTTATCAAGAAACATGAGAAATGGGGCGTAGGTAATAAACCATTTCTAGAATTTGTGAGGATACGATAATGGACCCATTGACCATGCTGACTATAGGTCAGGGTGTTGCTGGCTACTTTCAGGCTGAGAACGAAGCAGAATGGACTGAAGCACGTTACCAACAAAACCGTGTTAATGCCGCTGCTGCACGTGACCTAAAGATACAGGGTCTCAATGCACGTATGATACAAGAATCTGAGATTGCCGCTGAAAAAAAGCTTGCTCTTAGTATTGAAGCTATGAAGAAAAGAGAGAGAGCAAAAGTTGCAGCAGGTGAAGCAGGTGTATCTGGTTCTTCAGTAGATAATCTTGTTAATGAATATGATAAACAAAAGCTAAGAGGCTTTAGTGCTATCAATGCTAATGTAGAAAACTTAGAAAAACAAATACAACTACAAAAGCAAGGTTCTTCAGCAGAAGCTTTGAATAGAATAAATTCATTACCACGTGGTATGAAACCTAATTTATTATTTCACGCAGTTAGTACGGCAGCAAGCGCATATGCTGTAGAAAAATCATTAACAGTGGATAAAGTAGACCCCTATGCTGCTACATTCTTAGCTGCTGGGCCTGTTAGTTCTATCTTTGGTAGTGGTCAAGCTGTATATGCTGTACAAGATGCACCGTGGGGCATGGCTGATGACGAATAGGAGTTACTAATGGCTAAACGTAGATTACAAGTCGATGAACTTAGTGCGCCTGAACAACTCAGGGCTGTTGCTACTCCTGTAGAAACTTATGTAAGACCACCAGAGGCGCAAGTACCACCTAGTGGTTTATCACAATTTCTTACAGCTATCACACCTGCTGTAAAGGCAGAAGCGAAAGCTAGAAAAGAACAAGCCCTAAAATTACAGCGAGAGGCTGAAAGAGGTGTAGCATCTAAACGTGCTGCTGATGCAAAACTAGGTGTAGGTAAAGCATTACGTGCTGCTAGTCAAGATTTCCTAGATAACCAAGAAGAATATATGTCATTGTCAGAAGAAGAGATAGCCTCAAGACGTTCTGAAGTTATGCAACCTTTTATTGACATGGCTAACCAGTCAGGAGACCAACTGCTTATTGATGCCCTAAGTTCTGATATTGAGATGGGCAATCTTAATTTCTTCGCTAAAGTATATGACCCAACAAAGCGTCAGTATGACTTTAACATAGACATGCAGTCACTGACCGAAGAACTTATAGCTATTTCTGATAACGAAGCTATGATGGGAGACCCTGAGATTGGTGCTACTCCTACAGATAGAACATTATTCAAAGTTAATCAAATTGAAGATACTATTAATCAGTATCAAACGGCTTCTGGATATTCGTTTAATGAGATTAACGATTACGTGTTTGAGAATGTTATTGCGCCACGTGTACAATCTAATGGTAGAGATGCCTTGTATAGATGGGGTGAGCAGAAAAAGTTATACAATGTAGGACGGTATCAAAAAACTGTCAAGACTATAAATAACGAGTTACGTATTCGTGACGAAAGAATGTTAAAGCAGCAAGACCCTATTGTATTTCAACAACAGATACTTGGTGGAATTGATTCTTATATGACAGGCATTTCTGACGGTAAAGTAGTTAGTAATGCTATGCTTATGATAGGCCAAGAGATTACACTACCTAGTGGTGCTAAACAAAAAGTATCAGAAGACGATGTAGTATCTGCTTTTGAATCTTATGCTCAATCTGAAAACCTAAGTGGGGCTGCTATTGTTGATTTCTATAAGAGAAACGGTTTAGTGCCTAGAGCAGCAAAAGATTCCATTAATTCTGGTAAATTCATGCTTGTTAATGGTGAAATAAATGAAGCTAACGTAGCACAAGCTGAAAGAGCAATGCAAGCTATTATGCAGATGGAAGCAGCAGGTCTAGACATCCCTTCGTCTTTGATGTCTGAAGAAGAAATGAAACGCTTCCGTATTGCAGAAGTATGGTCACGTGATAAAGGTATTGACTTAGGTACTGCTCTCCTAAAAGCACAAAACATTGATACAACTATTGTACCTGAGAATAAGAACAAGTTTAGAACGAAAATAATAAACGAAGTCGGTACAGTATTTATCACAGACCATGGTGAGACAAAGAATAAGACTAAGAACATAAATAATATTGTTGAAGATGCTATGTTGTTTATGCAGTCAGGTGTGGAAAGTGAAGAAGAAGCTATTAAACTAGCTGTAGAAGTGTTTAATCAAGACCATATTGTGCATACTGCTTCTAATGGTGTTGAACTTAGCTTTCAACAGCGTAATACGGATGTCAATGTATCACTTCCTGTACAGCAAACACTTAATGCCGCTGCAACTGAGATTGGTAATGATGTTCAGATGCAGAACATTATTGGTAAGCTATATCCCACAGTTGAAAACGCTGGCGTTGCTTTAACAAACGGTGTTAATCCAGAGATTGTCAATGTAAACATTATTGATGAGCAAGGAAACTGGATGGGTAGTCTAGGTACAATTAGTAAGAAACAATTACTAAATGACCCTAATGCTGTTAATAATTTGATAGCCAAAAATATCCAAGATGCTGTAGACATGGGCATAGACCCTACCACTGGCGCACCAAAGACAGATAAGGGTGAATCTAAGAGCATAGCTGATATTGATGACCCATTCCTCTCTCCTGATGATTTGATGATGGCTCAGAATGTGGGTACTGACTTACCAACTAAGGAAGAGTTCAAAGAGAACATGGGCGATATGCTAAGTGTTATCTCTGAACCTCTGAAAGATTTAGGTGAGGCTATTTCTCCTGCTCTGCAAAGTATTAAGGATAGTGTAAGCGAAGTCTTTGCACAAGAACAATTAGATGTTCCTGACTTAGTGGAAGAAACCACAACTGAGATATTACCACAACTGTCACAGGCTGTTGGTGGTGTTGGTACATTCTTCAAAGAAGAGTATGATAATACTAAGCGTAAGTTAAGTAATGTCAAAGCTATTCAAGAAGCACAACGCATACTAGAGGATATACCAGAACTAATAGAAGAACTTGAACTAGACGTAAGAGGTCTTCTAGCTAGTGGTGGTAAGTCTGTAAGAGGTATTACTCAGAAAGAACAGGCAGCAATAGCTAGAACAATCATTGCTACGCAAAATGCTGGTGAACGTCAGTATGATGTAGAGACTAGTCAAGACTTAACAGATGCGCTGGCTAAAGCTTCTATTACAAAGGGTGTTTCTGAGCAGGATATTCTTGAGAAAGTTATCAAGCCAATGGCTTTCCACGAATCAGATGGTACTATGAACCCTAACCTCAAACAATATGGGGATGGACCAGCACGTGGTGTTATGCAGTTTGAACCAGCTAGGTTTAAGACTTCTATACAACGTGCTAAGAACTATCATAAGATTGTTGGACAAGACCTGCCTGAATGGATTTCTAGTATTGATACATCAGGAGATAATAAATCTATACAGAAAATTATCACTGAACTATCTGCCAATCAACAGATGGCTCTTGCAGTGTATGACTTGCTACAACATCCTACTGCCGACATTTCAAAAGTTATTAATGGTGAACAGGACTTAACAGAGTTCTGGTTAGATAACTGGTGGGCTGGTGCTGACCGTGATAGATTTGATAGGTCTAAAGCATTTAGAGCAAGCATGAAAAAATATAGCAATCAGTAAGGAACAAAATAATGGCTGAAGATTCACAACAAGTCCTAAAAGATTTGGGATTTAAGACAGGGTATGAAGAGTTACCTTCTCTACAAACCGTCACTGAAGCTGAATTATTTCAAGCCAGAGAACAAGCAGCACCTGAGACTAAGGGTTTTCTCTCTAGTCTAGGTACTGCTGTTTCTGAAGAGTGGATTATACCTTCTGTGTATGAAAACATGGACAGGTTTAGGTCATATGATGGTCAGCCTGTCGATTTAACTCCTGAGATTACTGAGAGCCTAACTAAAGGTTTGCTTGATAAAGTAGCAGTAAAGGAAGTATTACAAGAGGCCGCTACTGTAGGTATGGATAGTGCGTTAGCAATAAAGGAAACACACTTACGTACTCAACAGCGTAGGGCTGAACTAGCTGCCGAAGGTTTTGCTGGTACATCAGCAACAGTATTTGCTGCTATGTTTGACCCTGTTGAGTGGGCTACCATTGGTGCTTCCGCTGCTGCTATATCAGCTTTAAGTGGTCCTGCTGCTCCTGTTACTGGTGGTGCAGTGTTGGCTGCTGGTGCAGCTAAGAGAGCCAAGAAAGCCTACTCTGTGGGCAGGGCTGCTTTAGCAGGTGCTGGTGTTACAGCAGCAGAACTTGCAGCATTTGAGAGTATCCGTGCTGGGTTAAAATATGACATTGATGCTAACGATGTACTTATAGCTGCTGGCTTGGGTGCAGGTCTAGGTGGTGGTATAAACGCTGCCACTACTGCATTTGTCAAACGTGCTAACGTATCACGCCTAGCTAAGATTGTAGCAGAGGGTGGTGAACTTACCCCTGCACAGAAAGCTTTTTATGATGCTAACAATGTAGAAGCAACTACACAAAAGCTTATAGATGATACATTAAAGGACGAAAGTTTTATTCAGTCTATTGATGCCACATCTACAGCTAGGTCTATTGGGGACATATCAGCAGAAGAGGCTGCTGCCGTGCCTAAGATGGCAGGTGTAAGCATGTTTGGATTGCGAGAGTTAATCTCTACAGGTGCTAGGACAGGTTTGTCTAAGTTAAATCTAGCTAGACTAGGTGGTGCTAAACTTGGTATGAACAGCGCAGGTTTTGTAGACGGAACCACTAAGACAGTAGATTCAGCATCTGAGATTGCAGAACGTATGCAAGGTCAATTCCGTATTCCTGCGGCATACACATTACATCCTAACCAAAGAGCATGGACTAAGCGTACTGGTGGCACAATAGAAGAGTTTAATAAACTAGCTTCTAGATATGCACGTGGTATTGTAAGTGATGTTGACCCTGAGATAAAAGCAGTAGCTGACTTGTTTAAACAACAAGAGCGTCAGCTTGCTGAACTTGCTATTAAAAATGATGTGGCTGGTTTTACACCGCTAATGCTGGATAGACACGCTAACTATCTACCACGTATTTTTAACGATGAAAAGATTGTAGCACTGCGTCAAAAGCTTGGAGCAAATGCAGACGAAGCTATAGCTGACTTAGTTGAAAAAGCTATCCGTAATGCACAGCCTGACATTGTAGCTGATGTGACAAAAAGCTTACAGCGTAAAGGTAGAAAACGGATAACACAAAAGTCTATTGATGATTACATTCGTAGAATAGCGCAAGGTTATACTAAGACTATAACTGACCCTAAAGTGGGTATGGCTAAAGGACCAGCAGGTGCTAACGAAATGAACATCGAAGATTTCATAGAAACCTTTGGTAGTCGTTTTGATGAAGATGAGGTATTAGATGTTATAGACATGCTTACTAAGTCAGGTAAGATGTTATCTAAAGACCACAAACGCGCACGTCCTAGAATTATCTTGGATGAAAAAACTTCTGTATATGCTACACGTGCTGATGGTGAGGTAGAAGAAATACATTTCTACGACTTGCTAGAGGAAGATATTGAGCAGTTGCATAACTCTTATATATTCCAAATGTCAGGTGCTGTTGGCCTTGCTCGTAATGGCATTAATACAAATCAAATAAACTCTTCTTGGAGTGCTTTTAAAAAGAACATTATACAAGAGGCTAAAGAAAAGGGGATAGACCCCAGCAAAGAAATAAGAGCCTTAGACTTTATGTATGATGGTATTACAGGAAGATTAGCACAAAGAGAAGAAGTATCCAATAATTTTAGAGAAGCGGCTATTGTAACTAGAGCATACAGCTTTTCAGTTAATATGGGTATGTCAGGAATGTCTGCCCTGATGGAGTTATCAAACGCTGTATTTGAATACTCCGTATCTACATTACTGAAGACCATGCCATCCTATCGTAAGTTGTACGCTAAAGCATCTCAAGGTAGACTTGAAGATGGCCTTATGAAAGAACTTGTAGAAGGCATGGGCATTGGTGGTGAGGTTGCTTTAGGTAGATATAACAAAGCTACTCGTTATGAAGGTGGCAATGTTGAAGGTTACATCGGTCCTGAACAAAGTGGATGGGGCAAAGGCGCACTTAAGGCTCAACAGTTTGTATCTTATTGGTCAGGTCTTAATGGTGTTACACAGACGCTTCGGCGCATGTCTATGCTACATTTTTCTACACAGTTTGCACGAGCAGCTAAGAAGGGTGGTAGTGTCTTTAGTGATGTAAAACTAAGACAGTTAGGCTTAGATAATACTGATGTAAACGACATTAAGAACGCTATCAATGAGTTTGCTGATTTCAAAGGTTCTGTGTTAGATAGACTTAACTTAGAGAAATGGCCTGAACCTGTTAGAGAAAAGTTTCAAGCAGCAGGTTTTAAGGAAGCAAGACAAAGCGTACAGGAAATGAACATTGCATCAACCAATGGTTTCTTACGCTCTGAACTTGGTAAAACATTCTTTCAGTTCCTTAGTTTTCCTTTAGCTTCGCTAGAACAGCAGACAATGAGATTGGGTGTACGAGCAGCACATGGTGATATGGCAGTAGCAAAAATACTTATGTCTTCTGCTTTCATGGGTAGCCTTATGTATACAGCACGTGTACATATGAACGCTGCTGGACGTAGTGATGCTGATGAATACATACAAGAACGTATGAAACCTTCTAACTTTGCACAAGGTGCATTAAGTCAGATTGGTGCAGCCTCTTTGTTTGGTTACATCTATCAGGTATCTACTGGTGCTATGGATGGCAACACCTACGCAATGACACCACCTGCTGTATCTATTGCACAATCTATGTTACAAGTAACACAAGCTTATAATGATGGTGAAATTACAGAGGCAGAATATCGTAGAGCATTACGCCTACTTCCTGCACAATCTTTGTATGGTGCTAGGCAGTTAATTAACTACACAGCCAACGAGTTAGGCAACTAACCTAAAGTTACATCATTAGACAAAACACAAGGATAAGAGATGGCTCTTTCATATACTAACTATACAGGGGATGGTACAACAGATACGTTTGCCATCAACTTTACATATCAAAATACCAGTGAGATTAGCGTCACGGTAGATGGTGTGGCTGAAACAGGCCTGACCTTTCCTTCTGCTGCAAGTGTACAGCTAACTTCTGCACCAACAACTAATGCTATTGTACAGGTTCGCCGTACAACTGACTTGGCTACACGTGCAGTTGACTTTGCATCAGGCTCAGTTCTCACAGAAGAAGACTTAGACAATAGTGCTATCCAACTCTTTCACGCTTCTCAAGAAGCAGTAGACAGGGTTGGGGACACTATTGGTCTGGACACAACTAACCGTTGGGATGCTGGTAACAATAGAATTATTAACGTAGGCTCTCCTACAGCAAACACAGACGCTGCTACAAAAGCCTACGCTGATGGTATTTCAGCAGCAGCCGCAGCACAAGCGGTTACTGCCGCAAATGCAGCAGTTACAGCAGCTACAGGAAGCATTATTCCAGATGCTACCAAACTAGCTATACACCCCATTGGCTCACAGTACACACTGTCAGACGGTACAACTACTGACTACTCAGCCAAGCATTATCAGGATGCAGCCTCTACCTCTGCTACTAATGCAGGAACTAGTGAGACTAATGCTGCAACTTCTGAGACTAACGCACAGAATTGGGCTGTTAAAACAGACGGTGAAGCAGTAACAAGTCAAGGTTACTCAGCCAAAGCATGGGCTAATGGTGGTACAGGTATCACTGATACTGCTGGTGCTGGTTCTGCAAAAGAGTGGGCATCCGACACTACTAACCAAGTAGACGGTACTGAGTTCTCAGCCAAAGAGTATGCGATTGGTTCACAGGCAGCAAACCCTAATGGTTCTGCAAAGCAATGGGCTTTAGGTGGTGGTGCAAGCTATGCAACCAATACCACAATAGACGGTGTGAACTACTCTGCTAAGTACTATGCTGAACAAGCAGCAGCTAACTTCGATTCATTCGATGATAAATTTCTTGGGGCAAAGTCCAGCCCACCAATCCTAGACAATGACGGAAACGCCCTGATTGATGGTGCTTTGTACTATGACAATGTGGGCAAGTACCTTTCTGTTTATGACTTAGGCACTACAACGTGGAACCCGATACAAGCTGGTGCATCTGCTGGTTTTGCTATCGCAATGGCAATCGCCCTATAGAGGATAATTATGGCACAAAATTTTAGACGATATAAATTACAAGGCGTAGGTACTGTTGCTGCTGATATTCCTGATGGGGCAGACTTTGACAGCTTTGATACCATTGTTGGTATTCACATGGCTAACACTACAGCTAACGCAATTACAGTAGACTGTTACATTACGAATGGCGGTACTGACCACTACCTCATCAAAAGCGCACCAATCGCTGCTGGCGGTGCTTTGCAGCTTCTTGATGGCGGTGCAAAGGTAGTCGTAGCAAGCGGTGACAGACTGTATGTCAAATCAGACACAGCAGCATCATTGGATGTATGGGTATCTGCCGTTGACGCAATTAGCACATAAGGGAGAGAACTATGGGTTACATTGGTAATCAGGCTGTACAAGGCTACAGCAGCATCCCTGCTAAACAAGACTTAACAGGCGCAACAGGTGGGACACTAACACTGACCCACGCTGTATCTAGCCCAGAGGCTATTGACCTGTATATCAATAATGTCCGTCAGGAACCTACTGAATCATATGGTGCAGCAGGGACTACAGTCACACTCAATGGGTACACTGTAGCAGCTTCAGACGACATCTACGTTGTTTATAATGCCCTAGCATTGCAAACATCTGTACCCCCTGACGGTTCTGTCACATCAGCCAAGCTAGACCCTAACATTGTCTTAGGTGGTGGCAGCTTTCTTGGTGACAGCGGTGGCGGGACGGCCGACATCTTTCGGGTACATGAGACTGAGTTGAACACAAGCATTACTGTGGCAGCGAATACTAACGCATTGTGTGCTGGCCCTCTAACTGTAGCAACAGGAGTTACTATTACTGTTAATGGTAACATGGTGATAGCATGAGCGAGTTAAGAGCAAACACAATCACACATAGTGATGGCACCAGTCCTGTCACGCTGACTAAACAGAGTGCGGCGAAGGCGCATATCTTATTTGACCAAAGAGGTTCCTTTTTGTCAGGTGGGGTAGCCACAGAAGGAAGTCAGTCATTCAACATATCATCAAGTGTCGATGTTGAAGAAGGCAACTATTCAGTTGCGTTTATTAATAATATGACAAATGAGGAGTATGCGCCTGTAACTTCTGCACATTACAATGGTCTTGTGGCTAATAAAAACAACCCAAGATTTGCTGGACCTCATACCATAACTTCATCTGGATATATAGCTTCTGCGGTATCTTCAAATAGTGCGGCACAAGATTCACTACATCAATCTGCAACTTTTGGAGACCTAGCATGAGTGAGATAAAAGTAGACACCCTCACAGGCAAGACCACCGCCAACGACATCACCGTGACTGTTGGTGCTAGTGCTACTGCTAAGTTAGAACAGGGGTTGGCGAAGGCGTGGGCATCCATTGACGCAGAGGCAACAGACCATCCAACATTAGATGCGTTCAACATTGCTTCAACCGC
>CENS01009216.1_pt1 | contig 34662 bp, 17 predicted proteins | sample 530201 | NCBI WGS metagenome assembly CENS01 (sample SAMEA2619747, study PRJEB7988) | marine metagenome | biome: marine biome (ENVO:00000447); feature: surface water layer (ENVO:00002042); material: "saline water (ENVO:00002010), including plankton (ENVO:xxxxxxxx)" | depth 5 m | reverse complement strand
GTGGTTATATAACCTGCACCATTAGTTAACTGATTATTGTTAGTTGGAATTGTGGGAGTATTTGTAAAATTGTTGTAGTCAAGAAGGAAACTTGACGATACTCCACTTAAACTACTTGCAGAACCAGTGAGACTACCAACAAAAGTGGTTGCGGTAACAACACCAGTAACATCAAGTCCTGAAGAATTAATTGTGACTGTGGATCCAACTATAGAAGAAGTTGCGGTGACAGAACCTACAGTGATATTAGGACTACCAGAGAGTCCAGCAGAGGTTCCTGTTATATTATCACTAGAAGTGATATAACCAGCACCGTTAGTCAGTTCATTATTGTTTGTAGGAACATCACTTGTTTTGGCAATTGTACCTGTACCAGTAGGAATAGTTAAATCATTTAATTGTCCTGATACTGTGATACCTGAACTATCTATAGTTACATGATTTGAAAAAGTAGTAGCACCACTTACGTTTACATTTCCCGTAAATGTTGCAGCAGTTCCAGTAATAATGTTGTCTGTACTGCCGACACCAGTTAGATTTGATCCATCACCAACAAATGATGTTGCAGTTATGACACCTGTCGTAAAAACTTGCTCTGCGATTGCAACACCTATAGTTGATATACCACCAGATTTAACTGATATATTATCAGACCGAAGATTTGTGGTTGTAATACCTGTAATGGTAGCAATTCCACCAACTTGTTGTAATTCTAAGTTTTGGACAAAGATTTGAGTTATGATTCCTACTAGATTGGAACCAATTCCTTCAAAAGTTGTTGCCTTAATTGTTCCTGTGTTATCAATTGTTACTCCAGAACCAACTTTCAATTCGTTTTGAGAACCGTCAATCGTAACACTACTCTCTCCAACCGTGAGAACTCCGGTTATTCTTGCATCACCCTGAACAAATAAAGAAACATTCTCTTTAGCAGTCGTACCAATACCAACATTTTTTGTTGTATTAATACCAACATCATCAACAGCAAAACTTCCTTCCGCAGCGCCTACATTAATACCTGTTAAGTTTGAACCATCACCGTGGAAAAATGTTGCAGTAACAACACCTACACTCATGCCAAGATCAGAGGTATTTCCTATTCCTAAGGTATCATTTAGACTTTGAGATCCTCCTCCCCCAGAAGCATCAGCACCAATAAATTTACCAGTCGCAGAATCATATTTTAAGAATTTACCATCAACCTTAGCACTATCACGATTAACATCATCAAGGAACTCAAGACGAACTTCACCCCCACCACCTTGTGCAGTAGCAGTTCTTATCGATGATTCAACTAATTTTCTTAGCTGTTCTACTTCTAATTTTAACTTTCTAAGTACAGGATCTTCTTCATTTTCAATATCTGTATCATTTCTTTTAAGTTTATCAAGAATATCAAGTGATTTTTGAAGATTTTGATCAACTTTTTCTTGAATTTCCTCTTTTTCTTCAATTTTATTGGCAATAACTTCTTTTTTACTATTCTTTTTCTTAGATTTATTTGATTTCTTTGGTTTTGCGGGTTTTTCTTCTAATTTTTCTTCTTTTTCGGTAGATTCAGAGTATAAAAAAGATTCAAATGCCTTTGCTTCTTTCTCAAGTTGTTCTATTTCTTTCTTTTTTTCAATTTCAGTCTCTTTTAACTTCTTTTTTTCTTCACCTAATTTTGCAAAAAGATCTGAAAGGGATACTTCCCCAATTATTTTGTTCTTTTCTTCTTGATTCTTTTTCTTTCCTTCGTCAATAAGACTGAAGAAATCTCCTAAATTATCCATGCACAGAGATCTTCAACGTTAACTATTTATCGGGGGTGTTATTCTTCAAAAGTTTTTGAAGTTCAGCTGTTGAACCAACAAAAAGAGCGTTATTTACAGTTGTTGGTGATTTACTCTCCTTCGTTTCATCAAGATCCTTAAGTTTCTGTTGAAGATTGAGAAGTTTATCCGATGCATCAGCAACATTCTTTATGAGTTGACCAGCAACCTCATATGCTCTTGGTGTTTCTGTTTCTTGAGCCAATTCAAGAATACCATTGATAGCTTCTTGACCCTTTTCGATGATGGAATAAAGATTCCCTCTGGTGTACTCGTAGTCTTTTTTTATATCTTCAGCCTGAGATCTGATTTTTTCAATTTTTTTCTCAGATTCAATATTTTTTTCTGATCTTACTACTTCTGTTGGAGTTACATCAAATGTTTCATCGAGCTTTTCATATTTTTTACTCATAAGTTTAGAATACACTACCATTAAAACCAAAATCATCACCAGTTTCAATTAATGCATCATCAGACGATGTAATCTTACTGATAGGTGCACCCTTAACATGATTTTGGAGAGTTGAACCATCAATAGCTCTATTAACTGATATTTTATTACCCGATATGGCAATAATTTTCATTGCTTCATCACCAATATAGATGCGTTCATATTTAGAGAATACTGATGCATCAACAACATCAATTATTGTTTCAATCAGGTCTATATCTTCATCAAGAAGTGTAGCTGTATCTCCAGTGTAATCCCTGAGAGCTTTTGGTGTAACTTGATATGTAAGATCTCTTTGGGCTTTTCCACCTGCTTCGCCAGCGATATAACCAACAGAAACCTTTTTGATAATATCGTCTGAGATATCTCCAGAAACAGGGCCAAAAACATATGTTTTGGCAGTGAATGTTAAAGTGTTAATAAGAGCTCTTCTCGTATCAAAGTTTCCTTCATAATCATCAGTCATCTGAATATTATCTAATACAACTGGAACATCTCTCTTTTCCTTTAGATCATTGAGGAAATTGATGGGGAGATTGTATGCTGGTTGGAAAAAGGGTAGGATTTGCTCAATTATTTGAAGCATATCCTCATTCAACTTGGTGTAAATAGATAACTCAATTGTCATGTTATACGGAACAGGAATGTAAGATTTCTTCATCTCCCCATTCTCAGTTTGGGCTACAAATTGTTGAGTTTGGTTTGTTCTTCGTGAAGGATCATATTGAAGGTTTGTAAACTCAAAAGACATTCTTGGAAGTGTAATTGAAACTGGTTTGTTTAAATCAGATTGCTGTTCCAAACGAGCCAAAAACTTCTGAGTAGGGCCATAAGCAAGAGGAACTTGAATGACGCTTGTTACGTCACCATCAGAATCCTTATGTTTTATTTGAATACCATTAAAAAGTGATCCAAAAGAAATGATTACGGATCTAAAGATCTCGTTATAAAAATACTCAAACATGATCGTGCACGAATATGCTTCTATTTATTAGGGTGTACCAAATGGATTATTTGCATCAAAGTTTAAGATCTCATCTGCTTTACTTTCAATGATATCATTATCAGCATAAGGTGTTACCAAATCATCAACAACTACACCACTTATTACCCTTCTTGCACCAGATTCTTGTCCAACAATTTCTTCACCAGCTAAGTATTGTCCATCAATAATTGAAATTTCAAGAGTATTGTTAACAGCATCATATTCTTTAACTCTTGATTGAACAAGTGATGTTTGTCCAATAACAATTTCATTGAAGATAAATGATCCAGTGAGGTTGGTTCCAATACCAGAGGGGTCTTCAAATGTAATATCTATATTTGTATTTGTGTAACCAGCACCTGCATTAGTGATACATACCGCTGTTACAATGCCTGCACTATTGATAACTCCATTACCTTCAGCTCTTACAAATCCTTGAGGGAGATCTGTATCATAAGTATTGATATTGTTATCATAAGTAAATGAAGTTTGGCTAAATCCAGGGTGCTCCGATGAGTAAGCGGGTAGTGGGAAAACAATTTCTGGATTCATAGTGTAACCAGCTCCAGCATTAGAGATGATAACAGACTGAATTGATCCAAACGTAGTGATACCAGAAGTTGCAGCTGCACCTGTTCCACCACCACCCTGAATGGTAATCTTTGGTGGTAACGTATATCCGCAACCGGCATTTGTTAAACAAATACTCGCTATCATACCAGTAGGATTACCAAAACAATCATTATAATCTCTTGTAATGGAGGCAAAACCAACGGCAGTAACGCCACCAGATGGTGCTGAAGAGAATCCAACAGTTGGATTTGTTTTATAACCACTTCCCATATTTTCTATGGTTATGGTTTGCACTGATCCTCCAGTGCAAATTCCAACAGTACCTTGTGCAGTTTGTCCTAAACCAAGAAGATTCAATGTTTGGATATAACCAATTTGCTCTATATCATCATCAATTTTATCAACACCAGTATCAATAACCTCATCCTCATAACGAAACAATTCACATTTCAGTTTATAAACGTAATTTTTTTTAAGTTGATAGAAGGGTTGTTCGTGTTCTACAAACTTAATTTCAAACATTCTCTCTCCAAGAGGGAACCAAATAATATCTCCCTCTTTTGGTCTAGTAGAAAGTTCAATATTTGAAAGATTTTTAATGAGAGGAGTGATATAATTTTCAAATCTATCTCTTGAAATAACTAAATCCAGATCATCCTGATTATCAATTCCAAACTTTGTTAAGATAGTTCCTTGGCCACCATATCCCTCATAACTATCAACATAAGCTTCAAGTGGGTAAGCATTATTAAATTTTGATTCGATAACTTCACGAATCACAGTATTTTTTGTGATGTATTTTCGAGGCATGTAATATACCTCAACACCATACATCCTAATCTGTTCATTGACCAGACTTTGAATTAAAGTTTGCTCACTCTTCGAGCCATTTAGAAAGAATGGATTTAACATCTAACATCACCCTATGAAATCAAGTGGAGGAAGTTCATATGTAGTTGGCATTTGCTCCATGATTTTTTCGATTTCTTTTTCTGCATCATCATAAATCTGTCTGCCATTGAATTCAATTCCACCAGGTAATTTTACACCTTGGAACTTAATAAGATTCATTCCCCACTGCCTCTTCATGATGGCAGTAAGATATTTTTTAAGAAATAAATCATTCCACACCTTAGAATAATCGTTAGGATCCATCAATCTCCAACAATCAATAACAAGATATTGGCCCTTTCTAAGATTTTTATAATCAACATCCAAAAACAATCTATCAGAACGAATATTGTATCTAATTTGTTTGTGTGTATTCAGAAGAAAATTCAAAGTTTCCAAATAACTCATTGTCATCGAATATGACAGAATATCAGTTGATCCCCAATAATAAACATCGTTGAGGAATAACTGATACTTAAAACTAAACATATTCGCTCCGCTTACACTTTGAGCATCATCGTATTGAAATACTTTATTAACTCCGATAACTGAACTAGGAATTTGTATGAAATTACTATTTTCGTGGAAGTTAAATGTGGTGGCAGTTCCAACAATATTAGTAGTAGCAGATGTTGTTGTAATTCCTGATTGTTGTCCGCTTCCTGGCGGTCTTGCAAGTCCTCTATCAATATCATCTTCAGTTATTTTATACTTCAAAAATACTTGGGCAACACCATCATAATGCCTCTCATTGTAGAGTTGAAGGGCATCATCTACTAAATCCTCAATCTGCTCATCGGCTAAATTCACCTCAATTACTGGAGCACCGAGTTGCCTGAGACTATAATCAATCAATTCTTGTCTTGAGGAAGGCTTTGCCATTATAGAAACACACTCTTTTTATTATTTAGGGTGCTGATGAAGCTCCTCCTATAACTAAAATATTTCCTGTTGCCAAAGCATATACTGTTGATGCTGTGCCCATCAAGATATTATACTCATATCTACCAGGTCTAATATTTCTGGTTGCTGTTGAACCTAATGAAAGATTAAATTCTCCCTCATTAGCCGATGTAATTCCTACAGTAAAAGTTGCAACGGTTGGTGATGTTGAACCCAAGGCGGTTGTTTTTACCATCTGAGATGAACCAGAATATCCCGTTAGGTTATAATCCGATCTATCATTATTAATAACCTTAAAGGTTGATTTAAAATCAGCACCTTTATTGATGGTTAAATTTACACCATATGGTGTTCCTACTGATGGATCAAAATTGATTGTGTTATTAGCCATTTAAGATTGACCTCAACATTTTCTTGATATCATTAAGATCACCCTTAAGATCATCAACTTTTGTCTCAAGGGAATCAATCCTTTCTTTATCGGATTTCATTTTTTCTCTGGCTGCAATATATGAATTGAAACCAGTTTTATCATTATTAATCACTGCCTTACTATTTGTTTCTCTAGTAAGGTTTGGGTAATTTTCAACAGGAATGTTTTTCATCACGCAAGTGCCATTACTCTCAAGTTTCTAATCTGTGGTGGAGCCGCAGAGTTAGTGGATGTTCCGATAATTTTAATTCTAAATGAGGAGAAAGAAGGCAACTCATCAATTGAGAATTCCAACTCTCTGAAATGTCGAACATCTGGATTACTAGTTATAACATCGATTTTTCTATAGAAAATATTAGAGTTACCATCATTATTGGCTGGATTTATAACATTTCCAGTTGAATCAAGATTTTGATATCCAGGGAAAGGAACATAGATAGCTTCTTTTGTAGATACTAGTTGATTGAGTGAATAAAACACTCTGATATCATTAAAAGTATTCACATATGCATCCATAAGAACCTTAAGTGAGGTTCCTGGATTTTCCAACTGAATTGGTTTGGTTACATAGAAGAATCTATTAGGATCATCCTCAATAGTATTTACTCTTTTATCATTTTTATAATCAGTAATGGGATTATTAGTTCTGTTAGAAGTGAATACAACAGAAGTGCTATCAAGATCAATAGCTGGAGATATTCTACTATCTTCACTGAGAAGATTTAAATTAAGAGTAAATGATTTATTACCAGGAAGTCCAGAAAGGAAGTTTGATTCATTTATATTTGAGGCAACAATTCTGGATGAATCAAAATAATTTGGTTTGCTAATTTCAACTTCTTGGAATCCCTGATCTTCATAAGAAGATTCGGAACCATTAACACTACTACCAGAGATTGTTCTAACAGTCGATCTAATTCTAGAACCCGTTGGTGTAATAATGTTTACATCAGGAACAACCTCACAGAACGGGAGATTATAAGATGCTTTACCTTTTACTCCACCACCAGATTTTTTATTGTTGAAAAATAGATTAGGGAAAGTAGAACTGGATCTGTTTGTACCGGTAGTGGTATCACTCATATCAATCTTCACATTATAAGTATCAAGATTAATAGGATTAGATTTGGTTACATTTCTGAGATCATGTGTTCTATTAATTCTTCTCAGTGATACACCATTCAATTCATACTTGTTAACCAGATCATTAACATCATGATTTTCAATCACTGTGTTATCAACACCTCTTACAACACCTAAAAGTTCATTATTAGCGAATCCAGTATATGAAAGTATCTCATTACCTATCTTGATATAACCTGGATTAGTTGCTGCAACAGCCACATTTTCAAACGTTGTATAGTTAGCAGTGCTTGCAATAGAGAGATTACCAGTTGTTGTATTCAGATATGGCGAAGAAACAGTTGATGCCGCAACATCACCCTTAATTCCACTTATAACAACAAAATTATTTGAAGAATACATTCCATGATTTCTGTGGAATACTTCAAAATGAAGACCATCAGTTGTTATTCTGATAGGAGCGGATGGTATCACTCCAGCTCCAACGGAACTGTTGATACTAACAGCAGCACCAACACTATTGATATAATTGAGTTGATTAGAAGTATTAAATTCACCCTGAACATTATTCAAAATCAGCTCATTCTCACCATAGATATCTGAAACAGAAATTCTTGCATTAACACCAAGTGATAAATTTCCAACTTGTATAGGTGAAACAACATCACCAATTGCGTATCCTTTACCGCCATTTACAAATGTAGCTGCAATTGCTACACCATCTTGTATAGTAACATCTGCTGTAGCATCAATACCATTACCAGTTATTGTAGTGAGAGCTACACCAGTGAATGTATAGTAACCAGAGGATGGTGTATAACCAACTCCTGGATTGGTGATTGATCCAGTTCCAGTAACTGATCCAGCCAAACCAACTAAGTTACCAGTAGCATTAGTAATATTTTGTTTAATTGTAAGTCCATCAACCAAATCACTATCTTGAACTGTTGTTCCAAGACCAACTCGAATAGATCTATCATCCATGGAGAGAGGATTCTTTTTCATTCCCTCAAGGCTTTTTGGAAGTTCAGGGTTGAACATCTGAATTGAACCATTAGGGACAAAATTAGCTCTAAAGAGTTCAAATGTGAGATCTTCATATTGTGAAGGAGTCCAAGTGGAAGCGTTCTGTGATTTAAATAATGAACCAAGAAGTCTCTGAGAGGAAACAAGAATCTGTCCCTGTTCAGAATCAAGAGTTGCCACATCTGATTCACCCAAACGTGATATCCAAACACGATAGTTAATAGAATTAGAAATAATAATAATAGCATACTCTCTTTGACCTTCCAGATAAACGGGAGAATCAAAGGTAAATTTAGTTGATACACTTGCATCATCTGATACTTGAATATTTTCAGGAGACATATCAACCTGAGAATAAGGAAGAATCCTTTGAGAGGGTGTACCCAATTCAACTTCACGAATCTCAACAGTAACAGGAATTCCCTCTTGATCTACCTCATTGAAGAATAAATCAACACTTGTAAGATATACACCTGTGGGATCATCAACAATAAAAGATTGTGCTAGAGGATCTCTATACTCACCAGATAGTCTTGTATCTCCCGTTGCAATTGTTTGTGCACTTACTACATCCTCTTGTGTAGATTCACCTCTTCTTTCAGTTCTTTCCTCTGTTTCTGATCTAATAGTTTGAAGTGAAAGAGTAGTTTCTTGTTTAGTATCAAGTTCACCACTTGAATAGAATGTTTCTTCTGCAACTGTTGTTGTGAGTCCAGGAACTCTTGAATCAATTGGACTACTAGTAAGTCTCATTCTAGATCTACCAGTTTCAAACGTAGGGCTAGAGCTATCATTTGGTGAAGGAACTTTATATGACATCAAAAGTGTTCCTAATCTATCACTGATAAGTCTTACACTAGTAACTCTTGCTTGTGCTCCACTTGTATTACCAATAAGAACCATATCTGTTGCAAGAAAACCCGAAAATTCAGGATTTTCTTCAGAAGAAAGACTGAAAGTATCAATATTCAAGATATTGGAAGTTTCAGAATAATCTTCAGGAATTGAATTTTCTCTATCATAAGGGTTTCTTTCAAAGATATCTGATGGATTATTATATGGTCCATACTTATGATTCTGAGTTGCAACTCTAAATGTAATCTCTGCTTGTGTATCTGCACCAACCTGATCATTTTGTCTAGATGATGATGTAGTGCCAATAACGGTTTCTCCAACTTGGAAAGTGCCAGAGATCATTTCAATCTCAATTAGCTTACTGAAACAGAATCTTGATACATCAACACCATCCCAGAAAGGATATACTTGAGTAAAAGGTTTCAACTTGGTAACAGTGAGACCAATGTTACGAGATCTCATGAACTGAATAATCTCTCTGTTTACAACTCTATCACCAAGAGATTGGGTATTAAACTCCTCGTAAAACATTCTCTGAAGTCCACTTCTTTCGAAGATTGCGGTTGTTTCTTCTGTGGACCAAGTAACAAGTTGAGTAATGTCAGTTTCATCTTGTACTCTGAAACCGGGTGGTACTGTTCCACCACGAGCATCAACTTGGCGTTGTCCTGCAGGTCCATGAAGTTCTACGAATTCGTCTGCCGTGCCATATCTCCAAGAATTGGCTACAGTATCCACCTCCCATTGTCTATGAATTTGCTGACTGGTTTCAGTACCAGTTCTTACCCAATCTGTAGTCCACTCAGTGGGAAGACTACCAACTCTATTTCCATCTTCACCATCTTCAATTTCTGCTCCTAAAGCAGTTACAATTGCATCAAATGCACCATCAAAGGATACTTCGTGAGCATCAATAACGTTGGTATCAATCCAAACATCAACACTCGGCTCAAATTTTATATTACCTTGCCAATATCTAACAAGGAATGGAGTAACACTCTCTGAACGAGTTGCAAAAGGTTGTCTCAACCAACTTGTCTCTTGATAATCAAGGGTAACAACTTGATTAGTTCTTCTAATATTTTGGCCTACAAGATCAGCAAATCTAGAATCTTGATTAGATGAAGTGGTGGTTCCTATACCAGCCATGGTGGTATTACCAGGAGCCAAACTTACAGCTGTAGTGTAATGAGCTGGTCTCAACACTCTCTTAGTTTTATCAATACTATTTCTAGCACCAACCCTGTTATCTTGAACATCAAGAGAGGTAAAATTATCAACAAATATACCAGACTTAAATCTATTCAATCCATTAGAATCAGGAACAAACTGATTAATGGTTGAGGTTTCTAACATATTAAGTGAAGTATAATACTCAACGTTCTTCAATCTTCTATCAATACCAGCGATATCAGACATCTGATATCTCTTATAATCAATAAACTGAATGTTTGCATCCTTAATTGAATAAAGATAAGCGGGATATGAAATATTAGCAATATTAAGAGCACCATCAATAGATTTGGGAAGTGATGGTGTGTCGGCAGGTGCACCTGTTACAACTGAAAAATTACCATCTTTATCAACATATACTCTATCCTTTCTTCCAAGGTAATATTCATAATTTACATTGATGGATTCATCAGTTGCAAGAACATTTTTTGTGCTATTCTGGCCATTATCAAATTGTCTTCCATCAAATTCAAGAGGAGATCTGGAATCCTCTGCTACATTATAGGGATTAACAATAGGTCTTCCGTCAATAATATCAGTTACTCTGTAACCTCTTACACTTGGAATCTCAGAGGTGTAATCGAAATTGCTGTATGAATTAACTGTTGTAATATCACCAGTATCAGATGTATCATAAGAAGCTGATAGACAATATACTTTTATTTTTCCAACAGGTGCTGGAGCACTTGATTTTTTATTAATTCTACAATAATCAACGAAAGTTGAGGGATCACCTGCTGATAATGAATAATTTTCTGTGATATTCTTATCTCCAACAGCGATGTTTGCTGCAATTGCACTAATGCCACTAGTAACAAAGTTAATGATTTCTCCTCTCTCAAACACAGTTTCATTTTTATAAATCATCTCAATGCTGGTATCATTTATTTTTCCAGCAAATAGTGCTCTTGAACCACTAATAGATCCAATAATTTCTTCGCCTACAATCAAATCATTTGTGGTTGATGTGGGACCATCAAGGGATTGTGTAGTCATTGAAGGTGCTTTTGGATCATCAGTTGAAGAAGATTCAAAAATACCATAAATTTGAATAACATCTGGGATATTCAAAGAAATAATAGAATCTTGAACTCTTGTTCCAAACGGGAAATTGCCATATGATAATCCATCATTCAATGTAGTTCCACCAATACCAGAACCACTTATGGATGATTTATCAATGAGAATAGTGGTAACAGGATTTCTACTCTTAACTTTTGAAGTAACTTTAGTTTGATTAACTGTTGTAACAAGAGTTGCTCCAGTATCATCAGAACCTAAACCATTGATCTGTAAATTTCTAGATCCATTGGTAAAAACAAACTTATCAGAAGATAGAGCTTCAGTTGAACCATCAGATCTGATTAAAGTGTATCTTTCTTCATCGAAAGAAGTAAAGTTTTGATTAACGTCGGCTTGTACGGTATTTGTAGATCCATCTTGAATATTAACATCAAATGATCTTCTGATCGTAATTGATGCTTGTGAAAGATCCACATTTGCGATGTTCTTTCTGGGGAAAGATGTGAAAAGAACTTCATTGGTTGTGGCATTACTACCAGAAACTTGAACAGCTGGTTTACTAACAACGATGCTAAGATCAGTAACATTTAAATTACTTTCAGGAAGACCACCATCAATAAAACCTGTAACAGTTGTAACACCAACAATAGTTAATGCATCTTCAGTAACACTAGATACTCTAGCGAAGGATGGAAAATCCTTAGCTGGATCGGAGTATTTAAGAAGTGCACCAGTGCTTACAATACCTGAGAATCCAGTTACGGGAGTTGTAACTGTTGAAACTCCACTCGCGTGAGAAAATATAGAAGCAATACCAATGCTTCTTGATTGTTGAGGAACTATATCAGCGGAAAATGTTGATAAACCAGATTGTGTTCCATGCACAGATTGAATATTATTAATACCAAAATTTTCTATATCAGTTACAGTTCTAGAATTTGTTTCTACACCATTAAAAAGTAACTTTTCACCAATAAAGAAAGAACCTTTTTGATTATAAACTGTAAGAGCAGTTCCTACACTTATTGCATTTTTTAGGAAAGCCTGAGCACCACTAGATTCGCCTTCTACAAAGGTTGGAACAGAAAGTGTTACTTCCTCATTAACAGTGATATCTGTGAATGTTTGAACATCAAACAGAGTGAGATCCCACTGATTTGTGTTGGGATTGGCAATGCTATATGATCCGGACTCAAGAGCCATATCATAAACTCTCGCAAGACCAATTTCCTTTCCCGCTGCAACAGTTTGATCTTCTCCTACTCTTTGGCTTCTAAGTGAAAGTGTGTTGGTAGTATTAAAACCAACCTGAGGATGGCCATAAACTCTGTTTATTTCGAAAGAAGGACCAAAAGCAAAGTTTATATTTTGACCTTCAAGGGTTTTAGTTGTTCTTGGTTTCCTTACATCTAAAAAAGTATTGTTGCGAACATCAACCTCATATCCATGAACATAAGCTTTACCCGAGCTAATCTTAACAACGGCAAGATCATCACTGGGGGTATTTCCATTAGGTGTAGTTTGTCCTGGATTAAATAGACCTCTGTTGCCAAATCCATTATTCAAAGAGTTTCTTAATGTAGTAAGAAACTCCTTTACATAGTAATGACCAGATTCATCAAATGTTCTTCTTGCTAACTCATCTTCTAATACATTGTAATCTGTTGCAGTATTAGTTTCTCTAAGATTGCCTATTTGTATATCTGCAATCTGAACGAAATTTTGATCATCAAAATCATCTGGATCTTTTTTTGCCAGAACGGCAGTAATTTTTAACCTATCGGCACCAGGTGCTGTAAAATTATTAAATCCTTGCGCATTATCAGTAAGCGTTGGATCAACATCAGAAGAAATAATATCTTCTCTTACATTTAATCCAATTCTGTAACTTGGATTGTTGGTATACTGATCTAAAATCAATATCTGATCATCTACATCTACAAAAGTTCCTCTTAAGAAATAAACACCATTACTCAATGCAAATGCAGAGCCCACAGCATTCGAGTTCTCAGTAAGAGTTTTACAGAAACCCTCACCAGCTGAGATGAACGTATTTGAAAAATTGATAGTGGTATCAGTTAGAATAACCTCATTATCAAATAATGTTTGAGTAGCAGCGTCAGTTGAGCTTGATTGATAATAATTTACATATAGAGTAAAATTGCCTCTTTCTGATTGAGCGTCTGTGATATATGTAATAACTTGTGCTGTAACACCAGATCTTTCTCCTCTGATTCTCTTACCAACAAGTTGATCTAGATAAAGATTTACAGGAAGACCCAAATACTGAGGTTCGATCTGAACAGCGTAAAACTCTCTCAGATAAGTAAGTTGTCCGGGTATAACTTTAGCACCTTCTTTAAAGAAGTGCTCACCCATATTTTCAACCTGATTCTGTAGAATAGATTGAAGATTGTTTAGCTCTCTAGCCTGAACTGGATAAGCTGGTTTGAATAGAACTTTATAATAGTTACTTTGGGGATCAAAATCGTCAAAATAAGGAGCAACGTTAAGATTAGTTTCCTGTGGCATGATTTCTTAGAATTGCAAGATAATTTTTACATCTTCTTTCTGAGAGGAAGACCTCAATACTGAAGGTCTATTGTCAACATAAATGATATCCCCAGAATATTTTTTAGACTCTGGTTGAGCCAATCCATTGACGAAACTCTGACCAAGATAATAAGTTCTATTATTTAGAACAGTAGATACACCTTGAAAACCAGTATCAATACCGAGATTAACACTTCCTCCAGTGATCGTGAGAGAACCTCCTCCAAAAGGGTTGGAGGTAAATCTGTTCATTCTAAACCCATAGGTGGGTGAGGGATTAAGAGATCCATCAGAACTAAAACCAGAATTAGTTCTATCTTGCCAGTACTTCAAAACACCTGTTACAGAATCATATGATACAACTCTTCCTACAGCTGTAGAACCCAAACCAACAGTTTGAGTAATGTATGAGTCTGCATCGAATACAGCCGAACTATATCCAGCACCTGTGAGTCTTATTGCATAAGTGGCAGCTGCTTTATCTAGTGTAAGGATTGAATTTGAATTATTTGCTTCTGGATTTTCAATCAAACCAATTCTTGCAAATTCATTACCTGTGATGAAATCAGGATTTTCGGTGTCGTTCTCAAACCTAGAGTACGATAGAACGTTAGTTGCGCCGAGTTCTCTGTAGATATCGGCACCATGTCCACCGGGAGGAGGAACGATAACGTTGAATACTGGAGTAGTGGTTCCAGTGGGAACTCCACCAGCAACTAAATCAACTGTTCCAAACGTATATCCACTACCACCATTTGATATCGTAACAGATTCAACCTTTGAGTCGTTATTAATTACAATAGTGCATTCACCACCTTCACCATCACCAAGAATAGGAACTCTAGTATATGTTGTGTTTGCTGGGGTGAGTGCTACACCTCTATTTTTTATAGTGACAATTTTAAGCTGGCCACTTATTGAAGAATTTTGCCTAACAGCAGCATCTGATGTATTTGTTTCCCAATCTGTTGGAACAGGAATATAATTTGTGGAATCAAATTTGATTGCCTGGCTGGGGCTTATAGTATAAAGGTATTTCCAAATATATCCATCACCAGAAGAACCAGCTTCCCTTGGTTCTAAATCAGTAAACAATGGTTCATCGAGAGACGGACCACCAGTGAAGTTATTTTCAGGATTTGCATTATTAAAGAGACAAATATAAACTCTATAATCTTTATTAATTACATAATAATTTGCATCATAAATGTCAAAGGAGCCTGATGGTTGAGAAGGATTGTCTCTATCAATATCATTTCTCCACATATCATATGTGATACCAGAAGTCCAAGTGTTCTTTCTCACAACTTGGCTAATATCAGAAGAATTAATCTTCTTCATGGCAATCATAGTATCCCAATAATCATTGGATTCATCTAAGTTATCCTTTGGCGCAGGAGGATTAGAATTCCAAGTAGATTGGTAATTACTTGCATTAGGAAGACCAATAAAAGTATAATAAGAGTTTGTACTGGATTGTACACCAGAAACAAAATTCTTAGCATTCAATATACGAATCTGATCAGTAATTATTGCAGCCATTTTATGAATACTTTTTGTTATTTATGAGCTCAAATTAAACTTGGATATACTGAAATAGTATTGCCCATGCTTGCATGTGATGTACATTGATAGTACAGTGTGTTAGGTGCATTGAATGGAATTTCAAATCTCAATACCCCATTTGATACGGCATTGTTGGTTACACCATTGTTGTAGGCATTACCATTTTCTGATTCTCTGATCTCAAATGGGTGTGCACCCATTGTATTCTCAAACTCATAAACTACACCTCTTGCGAGATAAAGAATTGGATCATTTGTAGTTACTGTAAATCCAATACCAGTGAATTCATAATTGTTAGTTCCATCTGCTCCCAGAGTCCATCTACCTGAAACTATGTAAGATGCATCACCGTAATATGTAGCACCAGTTACGACACCCAGGGTTGATACACCAGTAACAACCAATGTATTTGCTCTTACTTCAGCAGTAGATCCACTGCCTGCGGCAGTAGAAGCAATAGTTGTAATACCGGCGTTAGTCGTTACTGTGATGTTACTACCCGCAGAAATAAGAGTAGTGATTCCAGTAAGATTTGCACCATCACCAAAGTAGGTTGCACCAGTCACGATACCAAGTGTTGATACTCCACTAACAACCAAACTGTTTGAGCTTATATTATTGGTAACAGCAATACCAGTAAGATTAGAACCATCACCAAAGTAAGTTGCTCCTGTTACAACACCTAAAGTTGATACTCCAGTAACAACTATTGAATCTGCTCTAATGTTAGCTGTTGAAACACCAGTTAGATTTGAACCATCACCAAAGTATGTTGCACCTGTTACAACACCTAAAGTTGATACACCACTAACAACTAAACTGTTTGAGCTTATATTATTGGTAACAGCAATACCAGTTAAATTTGAACCATCGCCAAAGTAGGTTGCACCAGTCACGACACCAAGTGTTGATACACCAGTAACAACTATTGAATCTGCATTAATGTTTGCTGTTGAAAGACCAGTGACTGCAACAGTTACAGATCCAAATGAAGTTGTGATACTGATGTTAGAACCAGCTACCATCTGAGTCACAATACCAACGTAAGCGTTGGTTCCATCACCGACAACATTGTAAACTTCCTGAAAGTTGCTATTAATCTTTACTGCACCAGCTAGGAGAGTATCTCCAGTGCCATCATTGGGTGTAGAACCCGTGTTTATCCCAAGTCTCGACATTTTTAGGTTAAAGATTCTGCGTTATAGTTATTTAGGAGGTATAGTTATTGTATTTGAGTGGGTTAAATCTTTGAATTAATGCTGAAGTGTTGATACCACTATAACCATTCTCACCATAGAAGTTAAATTCATTATCATCTGATGTGGTTCTATCAGAAATATTAATTTTACCCCAACTAAATTTACCAAAGTTGTATGATGTTCCAATACCTCCTTGATAAATTCTGAATACTTGGGAATCAAAAGTAAACTCATTGGAATCAAAAGTGATATCACTATTACCAAGTGTAATTGTTGAAAAACCACCAACATTAGTGAAGATTCTCCTCACCGTTGTAACACCAATACCAGTTACTTCTTTCTCAAGAGTGTAAGCTGAAACAACTTGATAAACCTGATCAATGTTTTCAGTTGTCATACCGATTCTTGTAGTCCCATCAGTTTTTAATCCAACAACAGTTCCACTTCCAAAACCAACATTGGAGTTGAATACTGTGAAATAGTCATTCTCGTTAATCTGAGAAACTGTAATTCCTGTAGAAACATAATTACCATCTCTCAAATAAGAATCAGTTGGAATGAAGAAATCTAGAATCAATTGAGTTTCAGAACCAACACCACTTGAAGTTGTTGTTCCAAAACCAACAACTATACCATAATCACCACTATAGGAACTAACATTCATTACATCTCTTTCAATTTGTGGAGATGAAATAATTACAATTGGTGATGTTGTAGTTGTGTACCCCGAACCACCGTTAGTAATATTAATTACATTACTGATTTCACCATTAATAACATTAACAGTGGCAGTTGCTGTATTTCCAAAACCAGGTGTACTAATAGAAATTTCAGCTGGATGTTGATAACCAGTACCAGAATCTGTTAGGTTAATAGATGAAATTTCACCAAGATCATTTACAGTTGCTGTTGCTTTTGCCTCTCTCTTTTCATCCTGTGAGATTATTTGAATTTTATCTTGGAAAGATCTATCATTTGATTCATTCTGTTGATTAAACAAAGGTCTTATATTGTTTACATAAAGAGAGGTAGATGTTGATCCAATACTATTAATTAAATAAGCTGAAGGTTGAATTTGTGGTTCAAGTTCAACTCTATCCTTAGATATCTTATTATTATTGATTACCTTATCAACTATCTGCTTACACCAAGTAACAGGTCTATTCAAAGTAGTAGAAGTTGTTACACCAGGACCAGAATACGCATTAGTTTCGACAGAATCAATTGTATTAATACCAACAACAGTTCTTTCATTCTGTTGATATCTAAAATCAATACCAGTTGGATTATCATTTAATGTGAGTTTATCACCAGTTTTAACGGTTTCAAGAATATCAGTAAAAACAACATCTATTCCACCACTTCCCTTATAGAAAAGTACACTACAAGTATCTCCTCTTCTCGGAGCTTCTACAAATTCAATTTGTGAACCACCAGTAAACTTATAAGCAACCTCTGGTTGTTGTAGAATATCATTAAGGAAGATAAGAAGAGTTTTATCTACCTCAACGTTAGATCCTCTGTCTGCTTGGATTGAAATCGGAGCACCTTCCAGTGTAATATTGAATGCCTTAGTGATATCGTCAAATTTAGAAGTAAAATCATCGAGAACTTCAAGTTCACCAACATTCCAACCACTCATTACATCATTAAAGGTTTTAGATACTGTGATTTGAAACTCGCTAAAAGTTTTAGATGTGTCAGTTGGAATACCAGATGTACCACCAATATCAACTGTTAAAATCTCACCGTTACCATAACCAAAACCTTTGTTCCTGATCTTAAAATCGATCACACTAGATCCTTGACCAACCTTAATATCTGCAGTTGCACTTTGACCGCTACCAACGGATGATTCCGAACTATAAACTAATGGAACATTGAAATAGGAGAAAGGAGGATCAATAAGAACTTCTGGTGTGTCAGTCTGTGAAAAACCTGAACCACCATTAGTAATTGCCACACTTACGATATTCCCGTTTGATATGGAAGCAGTACCAACAATTGTTATATTTGGAATATTATCACTAAATGTTTGTACACCAACACTAACAATTGTTTGAATTCCAACTCTATAACCACTACCACTATTGCCAATAGCTATTGATGTAATTGTCCCAGCACCGGACACAACTGCCGTTCCACCTGCTGCAACAAGAGGTTGATAACCGAAACCACCAGTAGAACCAACTGACAATAACATACCACCTAAAGGATAATCTCCATTGTTAGGATCATATCCATATCTTGATGGTTTTCCAAGGAAACGAATTGAGGTAACACCACTCTGCTCAGTTAAATCATAAACAAATGAATCAGATACATTCGTTCCTTGAGGTTTTTGGAATACATCATTAATGAGTATAAAAGCATTATTGGATGAAAAACCAGTAATATTTTGTTTATCTTTAGTAATGTTGAATTGGCTTGTAATACCTGTGAACTGATCAGAGATATTATCAAAAACGTAATTATTTGAGTAAGTTTCACTTGAACCACCAGAAACACCAGATTTCAAAAATACTCTGCCTTGGAAGGTGGAGTGAGTTGATATACCAGTAAAATCTCTGTTATCTGGATCACCAGTTGTTGTAGAGAGGGGTGTAAGTCCTTTAGGAGCCTCAATGAAATTAACTGTATTGTCAACAATATTATAAGAACCAGTAACTTTAGTAACAAGACTACCTAAAGAATGGGTAGCCACTAATGTACCAAGAACTCCTCTCTGAACACTTATATTGTTTGTACCACCAACACCAATGTTGGTGATCTTCATTATTTCATCATTAATTTTAACCAGATCAGATGATTGAATTGATGTAATACCTGAAATACCAAATCTTTGTTCAAGATTAATTGATTGAGTTGTTGTATAAGTAATAGCTGTTCCTGTAATAGGAGATTGAATAACATTATCAATCGCCATCAGGCATCTTGCGTTCTGATTTTGTGTTGTAATTGAGTGAGAAAGACCAATACCTACATCAGTGATATTTAAAACAGTTGGCTCATTAGCTAAAGCATTCTGTGCTGTCGTAGAAAACTTAATATTTCCATCATCAACTTTAACTACAAATAATGTAGGTGGAAGTTTAGTGGTTAATCCAATACCAGGAACATTTGTTGATTCAATTGTGATAGCTGCTGTGTTACCAACTCCAGGAGAATCATATGTAACTTGTTCTCCAGTTACAAAGAAATGTCTGGGGAGAGCGATTGAGTTGTTAACAACATCAACAATTTCCGAGTTGTTTCCACTAAAACTTCTTTTGAAAATGGGATCTTCTTTATGAGTTAAATCAAAAGATTGTACCAGATCAAGTGCAGCACCAACATAGGATCCTTGTCCAGATCTAATAGTAACATTCTCCATCGGAATACTACTACTTCTATCATTGATTTCGAAGGGTTCCATCTGAATACCAAACAATCTAACTTCCTGATTAGTTGATGGATTCGGTGTCCATGTAATGTTCTTATTATCACCAGTTGATGTAAATCCAATGGTTCCGAGGGATCCATTTGTAGTAACTTCACCAAAAACAGTAAAACTCTCTCCTGTATTTGATGCTAATACAGAAAGTTCGCTTATTTGATATTCATTGTTTGTAGTATCCTCTACTGCTACAATATAGTAACCTGCTTCAAAGGGAGTGGTAAAGGTATTAACGACGTTTGCTACAGGGGTGCCTGAAGACGGAATAGATGTATAATCTGAGAGCACTCTTGCTGTTTGAAGCGTCTCTGAACTTACACCAGTCGCAGCAGTAGAGGCAATAGATGTAACAGATACATTAGATGTAAGTTGAGATCCATATCCAGAGTAGAATATAAGATCAACATTACCACTATTAATATTAAAACCAAATGTACCAGCAGCCGCAACAGATGTGAGTGAAGATGTATCTAGATCACCATATTCAACATAATAAACATCACTACCATCATGTACTGCATTGATTTCTTGAACAAAATAGTTATCAGAGGAATCATTTAATTGAACCAAATATTTCATGGCTCTATAAGTATCAGCTACAGAAACAAGTGTTTCTGATGAACCAGCGTTTATAGTAGCATTTCCACTCGATAATCTTACAACAGAACCGAAATCCCTTGAATCAACATTACTATTATTATTAAGAATCGATAATGAAAGGGTAGAAATTAGATAATTATTAAACTGTGTTGAGTTTGGTTCGAAGATAAGATTCCATCCACCAGTTTGAGGTTGATAATCATAGAATCCAAGAGGAGCTACAGTATCAAGAATAGAGTAATCATTACTGAAAGCATTTGCGTTTCTTTGTAGTAAAGATACAATCGATAATTGCTTTTCATCAATAAAAGTATTATCTTTTACAAAAGTAATTATCTTATTATAAGTCATGTTTGACTCAAAAGATGATACGATTGAGAAATCAGTAGATCTGCTCGTATCATTGAAACTACCACTAAAATCATCAATAGTAAGAACTCTGTTACCAACAGATTGGAAGTAATCTGTTAAGATTTTGTTCTTAAAGTTAATTTCATTGGAACTAAGAACACCATCAATAATAAAAGAATTCTCAGATACTTCATCAAAATCATAAACACACATCACATTCGCAGTGCCTATCACATCAACGATAATATCAATATTTGATTCATCAACGCTAATAATATTTTGATCACTTACAGCACCAATCAACGAACTCTCGATTACATGATCGGAGAACTTTTTATAACCAGATGTATGATTGAGAGCACTAACAGGATCATTCCATACTGATTGATCAACTTCACTTTGTAATGAATATGAAAACTCTTGATAATAATCATTATTTGGGAGTCGTTGTGTATTCTCATTCAGGAAACCAGTGTTTCTTTGAAAACCACTAATTGTGGTTGTTCCAGCACCAATCTCAATCTCAGAGTTATAGTTGAAACGACTTCTAATAATACCCCTCGTATTAGAAGCTTCACCAATAACAAATTTTCCAACAGAAAACTCTTTATCTGAAGATACCTTAAGAGTTCCTACATTATCTCTCCAACTGATTACTTTACCTTTAACGCCATCTGATGATACAGTTTCTCCATCAAAAAATTGATTGTTCTTGAGAACAATGTTAAATTGTGGGAAATCATCCTCTGATGTAACTGTTGCTAAGCTAAGTGATGATACATTACCAGGAATTTGGCCCTCTTTCACCAAATCTTTTAAACTATACTCAACATAAGCACCAGAACCACCAAAGGATCCATCAGAACCAGTGATAGTGAAGAGTTCATAATTATAATCCTTTGAGTTGTACCCTCTTCCAGTTGATCCAATACCAATATCAATATTTTCAACAATTAACCTTGATCCAACATCAAATCTGAATTCAGATGCATCAGTGAATGTGGAGTTTAGATTTAATCTAACAATTTTAGTGGTGTTATTATAAACTACAGAATCGATCTTTATTCCATTGGAGTTATTAATAGGAATAATATTTGGGGGGCTTTCATAAATGCCAGATACATTTTCAAAAATAGTAACTTGTGAATCACCAATCTGATATCTAATATCACAATCAACTATCTCTCTGGTAAAAGAATCTTGAACTATCAAACCAGGTGCATTAAGATAGTTTCTACCACCTGAACTAATACCAATGAAATCGAAAGACTTATAAGAGTCCATGTTCAAAATCTCAGGAAGATTTGATACAGGTCTTAGTGTAAAGTCTGTAGGATAATCAAAACCAATGTTAGTTCCTGTGAATCTGTAATTAAGAATTTTACCAATATTATCGCTATCTGGGATTAAAATAGCATCTCTTCCGTGAACGGAGGTAACAGTTGTAACTCCAGGAACAGAACGATAACCATATCCATCATTACCTACCTCAATCCTATTGATAGGACCAAGTGCACTAAGTGAAGAAGTAACATATGTTGAATCAGAGTTGGTTGTATTATATGATGATACAGATGGTTTTTTAGCAATAGAATAGGAGAAAGTTGTTGAACCAATTCCACTTATATTAAAAATTCCATCATACTGGCTCCTAACAAGATTTATTTGATTATTGGGAATAACATCAGTGTCTATTACAATACCTGCCTGATTTTCTCTGATAATCTCTTCATTAATGATTTTGAAGTTGTACCAGAGATTTACAGGAGTATTATCAGTGATACCAATAGTAAGATTTGCATCGTTATCGATACCAACCTTACCTGAAGTAGTAACTTCGAAATCTCTGGTAAGACCTGAAGAAACATATCTGTTTAGGAATTCAGAATCTCTATAGATCTGCATCTCAAATGCAGAGTAAATATTTCCTTGTACTTCAAACGATAGTGAGGGATCACTTAAATCAAATTTAAGATTTCTTCCTTGTTCAATACTTATAAGAGGATTTATGAGAGAAAGAGTACCAGACTGACCCGATGTTAAATCGATAAAAAGTGGATTCTCTCTATCTAATTCAAATCTATCTTCAACCAATCTAATTCTATTCAGGGTGTAATTAAACACATAATACATCTTCTCATTTTCAAGACCACCAGGGGGTGTTCCAGTTGTTGTGAAGATTACTTTATCACCATTCTTAAACTTATTATCACTAATTAGAATTGTGTTATCAACAACATCGACATCACCACTTGAGAAAGTGACAGGATCAAATACAATTCTTCTATTAAATTCATTGTACTTAACGATTACTGTTTTGATTGCAGATGGTTTAACAAATATCTCAACTTCATCTTTAATAGTTAAGCCGTGTGTTGAGGCAGTTGAAACAGTAACAGTATTCTGTGTTACATCAGATTTTATGACATCACTCAAATTAGTTCTAAAACTGTGGAATGTACCTGTTCCAATCCCAGCAAAGAACATCAAACCAACATCTGTTCCAACTCCAGTATAAACACCTGTGGTTCCCAATCCAACTTTGTTGGTTCCAATACCAATAATATCTTTATTAAATGGAGCAGCGTATAAAACTTCAAAGTTGGTTAAATCTTTATAACCTGAATCTCCCTCCGCAAAGATCTGAATTGTTGATCCACCATTAGTTCTATATTGAAGTTTATCATTAACTTTCAATCCATGATTAGGAAGATATAATTGTTGTGGCTGTAAAAATACGAATGATTTTCCGACACCTGGATCATTGAAGAATATAGTTGTACCACTTCCCGTTGAACCTAATACAGTAGCAACACCAACAGAATCAGCTGGATTAAAATAAATTTCCTCATTAAGGTTGAATGTTTTAGTGGTATTGATACCAGGAACACTAATATTAAACTTTCTTGGATCTTCAAGAAGAGCAGTTCTACTAGTATGAGCAGAACCAACTGTACTATCCTGTGCCCTTAAAACACGAATTCTTTGGGATCTACGATCAATATTAAGAACTTTAACTCTCTCTTGATCAATGGTTAGGATATCGTTCGGTCTTACAAAAGGATATGAGAGTTCTCCAGAAACATAGAAGAAGGTTGCAATACCGGTTGTAGATACTGTAGGAATACCAAGAGTTGTTACAAAATTATCAGAGCGTACACCAATTGCATAAGAACCAGGGAATCCCCTGAAGTAATTACTTATTCCATCAATAACAACAATCTCATTTCCTAGAAATCCGTGAGGAACACTTGTAAACCCAAGAAATTGATTAAAGTTGAAATCGGGTTTAAATTCAACAAGAGTGAACTCAGTGGAAGCAACACTTACAGTGTTAACTTTCTTACCATTGATTCTTGACACCTTTGCTTGAGCTGAGGAACCTCCTGTTTCACTATTATCGAAAACAACTTTATCCTTTACTTTATAAAAATCACCACCCGTTATTATACCAACAGACTTAACACCACCAGAAGAAGTTGCAGTTATCTCAATTGTTTGAGCTTTAATCTTATCAGAATTAAAGATGTAAGGATAAGAGCTGAACGAATCGTTTGTATGATATGGAAGTGTATTTCTAAACCACTTTTCTTCTACAAGATCATAATCAGTTTGATTGGAAGAAGGAGCGTAGTTGAACTGATTAGGTTTTGATTTAAAACTTTCACCAATAACAAATGGGAATTGTGGTCTCTTAAAATTCTGGAAAGGACCTGATGAATCAACACCTTTCTCAATTGGCATAAAATAAGCATAAACACCATCTGGATAATCAGGTGTTTTACCAAATCTTCCATTGTGTTCATCAAGATCACCTTCACCTGTGAACTTATAATCATTAGTAAAGAAACCAGCTGGCCAAATATTTGTAGGTGGTCTGTTTTCTTGAATACTAATTGAAAATCCTGATCTAAGTTGTTTAACTGTACTTACCTCAGTGGTTTCATATCCATAGGGTCCATAGATTGGATTTCCATCATAAGCCCAACCAAGGATAGGTGAGTGGCTAATACTATCTTGTTCTATACCATTAATCTGTGTGAGATCAGGAATACCATATCTAATATTACCATCACCAAACCTACCATATGAAGATTGTCGAAGAGCCCTTGGGGCATACAATGAATATACTTGTAATTCTTCACCATTAATATTTGTTTCGAGAATATTATCATCATTCGTAAAAATATCAAAATTCTTTGCGAAGAGGTTTACTCTCCATCTTGTAATATCAGGAATAGCAGCGCCAGCAAAACCAGCCTCCTGTATTCTAATAGTTGTGTTTTCTGAATTATAACCTGCACCACCACTAATGATCTTGACATCACTGATACGACCATTACTAACAATGGGTGTAATTTTAGCAGCTGTTCCTGAACCAGAGATTATAAGATCAGGAGTGGAATTATAACCATTACCACCTGAGTTAATAATAACATCAACGATTGTACCATTACTTACAACAGGAGAGAGTATGGCTCCTTCTCCACTTTTGAAAGAAACAACTGGTCTTCTATTCAGATTAAGAATAGTTGAGGCACCATATCCTACACCACCTGTACTAAGATTGATTGAGTTGATAGTTCCTCTGAATAATGGAGTAACCTTTGCATTAAAATCTTGTGAATAAGCAGAGGATACTCCCGTAACACCATCAACGGTAACAACGATAGGTTCATAGTTAAATGAGCCTGTTCCTTCCGAAAGAATATTAACAACAATATTATTATCATAATAATATTCTTTATAAGTTGAACCTGTTCCTACCAGGGATAGTTCAAATTCATCATCATTAATCTTTTTAATATAGTACTTCTCATTTGTTGACAATCCAACAATATCACTTCCACTATAAAGAACAATCTCTTTACTGTTGTAACCATGATCCTTGATATATACACGATTTAGTGCTGTGCCGATACCAGTATCAGAATCAATAAATCTCTTTTTATTTTTATACTCTTCACCAGGATCAGTTACAATAATATCAGTTACCACTGATTTTCTATTCGACGATTCAAAAGCTTGAACAGCAGAACCATAATTTGTGAGGTTTATGGTATTAATACCCGAATTTGCATTGTTGAAAGTGGTGTGTAGTTTGATTGTTGTGCCATCAACTACTTCAACAAAGTATCTTGAATTAGATGAAAGACCAGCAATTACTTGATTATTAAATGATCTGTAAAAAACTTCTTCATTATCTCTGAACTTATGGAATGTTCCAAATCCAATTGTATCTTCACCAATATTTACTTGGCCAGCAGTATCTTCCGCATTGAAACTCACTTGATGCTTGATGGATGTCATCTGAACAGAGGCTGAAGCAACTCTTTTTGGACTACCACCAGTAATCTTAACAATTGGTGTTTCAACATAATCAAAACCAGTATCACTAATCAATATATCTTTTAGATCTCCAATTACTGAAACTTCACCTGTTGCACCGGAACCAACAGTATCAACAATACTTAAATTCGGAGGATTAATAACATCATAATTATCACCACCATTTCTTATATTGATTTTTGTTAAAGGACCATAGAAAACTTCATCCTTTGATTTATAATTTAAAATCTCAACACCATTTATCAATAAACCAACAGGACCTGGATCGGTATCGTAAATACCAGATTCATTGTTGGGTGTTGTAACCTGTCTTAGAATTTTCTGTGCTTCAACTTGTTTTTTGAAGAAAGGATAATAACTGAATTTATTGTCATCAACAAATCCATTCAGTGTAACATATTTACCTGCATAAAGATCAGAAGTTGATAGACTTAATTGAATTCTCGAAGAATCAATTCTGTTTACATAATATACACCCTCATTTACATCAGTGAACTGTGATATAATCTCAGTGGTAATAACTTGTCCATCAACGTTGGTAATAGTTTGAGTTGTTCTTCCATGTTCATAAAAAATTGCATCGCCTGTCCAAAAACCATGATCCCTGTTTGTAGTTAGAACAAGAATAGTTTTATCGGATCCAGAAGAATCACCACTAAACGTGATAGATTTGTTTGATGGATCTACTGGAATATCATCATAAAAAGGAATTGAGTTTGATGCGATCAGTAAATCATCTGACTTTACATAAGTATTTTGAATATTCGCAATGTTATTATTCAGAGAATCGTATTTAATTGAATTACCTCTTAGAATCTGATTCTCAAAACTAAAACTATTGTTAACATTAATACTAGTATTCAGTTTAACCTCAAAACTTTTTTCTCCGGTTACTTTGGTAACTGTTCCAGTGTAAGTAGGTTTTGCATTTTCAGTTAAATTTGTGAGAATAATTCTATATCCTTTATAGAGGATGATTTCATCCTCTGTTGTAATTAAATACTTATTTTCAGAACTATCAGTTACTCTTACGTTTAATACATCAAATTGTGTTTTAATATTAAAATACCAATTATTAGATGGGATAGTATTAGATTCTAATCCAAGTGATTGAATATTAACAATATCACCTTTATTGTAATATCTGTTAATATCATCATATTTAAAATTATTAAGAGCAGCTGCAACACGAACTCTAATTTCATTTTCAGTTGTAAAACCCACATAACCAACTGAATAATTATTTTGTCTTACATCTGTTTTTTCGGCAATATTTTCTGAAATTTCAACTCCAAAGAACTGGTTGATATTCTTACTTGAATAATTTGTGGTTATATCTTCATCATCTGAATTTTTTAGCACTAAACTTCCACTTTTAGCAAATCCAACAGTTGAATCAACATCTATAACACTTGAACCAGCAGATACATTGTTTAATATTTTTGTTTTAGGATTTGTTTCAAACTTACCATAAACTGAACCAGTGGTATTTTGATCCCTGTGATATCCATAATCAATTGAAGCCTGATAATACTGACCCTCATTGTAAAGAAGAGGAATGATGTTTGAAACAGAACCTCTCGCACCAGTTGATCTCTGATACAATGTTTTATTTAAAAGTTCAAGAGGATCTCCAATGATTGATTCAAGAATAATATCTTGAGTTATTCTATAATTTGCGTCAGATGGTCTAAGTAGAAATTTACTTGGACGAACAATTTCAACGTTCTTTCCATATAAAGCATTAAAAAGAATCTTGAAGGCATTATCTGTGCCTTTTGAACTATAAAATGAATTAGAACCAAATATAAAATTTCTTTGATTTAAACCTTTATCGAACTTACGATCAGAAAATCCAGGAGTTACTTGTGTTTTTAGTTTCTTAAAGAACTCCTGAAGAAAGATAACATTCAGGTTTTGAATGGTTGCACCTTGAGAGTGTTTTGAAGTTCTTGTTTCTTCAAATACTAATTGATCAGGATTGTTGGGGCTAATATACGAGGTAATACCACTAAACCCTCTTATACATCCCTCAAAGTTAAAATCAGTTTTTGTTTTATAGAATATAATTTCATTATCAATTTTAAGAAGACCATTCGTCTCTGGAAAACTATCTGTAAAATTCCCATCAACACTAGTTACAATAGTCTTATCTTGAAATCCTAAATCTGCTCCAAGAATTGATTCAGTTTCTAACTGAAAGAGTTGATCAACCTTTACATACCTATCAAGGTTTTGAATAAGATCAATGTTTCCACCTTGAATTTCTTGAGAAAGATAATATTGTTGAAGAAATTCTTGAAGCAAGGGAAAATCATCCTGAACATATCGAGGTAGTTGACTCGATAATACGTCTTGAAATTGAACTCTATTCTCTGCCATTGTTTATTAGTATGAATATGAACCGCCGCCACCACCACCGCCTGGGGATGGTGAAGGAGATGGTGAGGGAGATGGTGAAGAGGGGGTTGGGGATGGTGTAACAATAGCTACTGACTGTTGATTAACTGGAACAGAAGTAGGTGTGGTTCTTACAATTCTAGATCTCGGTGAAATTACAGGAGAAGATGATGGATTTACAACTTCAGCTCCTCTCACCAAAGACGTGGATGAATAACTGGAAGTTGAAATATAATTTGTACCTGAAGTATTTTCGCCAGTTGAGATTTGATCAATCAAAATACGAACTTGAGAACTACCTAAATCAAGTTGTAGATAAAGATCCTGTAATCCAATAACATCATTTGAGAATGGAATAGCCGAAATCTCAATCAAAGGAGTATTGCGATTCACAATAGTGGAAATAATCTTGATGGGTGAGAGTTTAATCTCCCCCTTTATATAATCAATCACACCCACGTTTCTCTTCACAATAACTGGTTCTGTAGGAGAATTTAATTTAAAAAGAAAAACACTACCAGTTGTTAAGTCTGAGTTTGGTTGATCACCCAAATAAACAGTATCATTAATACCACTTACTTTAAAACCAGTAGACTTTATATTATAACCAATCAGTGTTCCATCATACACTGGACTATGACCATGATTACGAATATGAAATCGATTACCAAAACAAATTTCATAATCAGCGAACTGATTAAGTTTTGCTTCAAGATCTCTTCTCATACTTACTGTTGTGATATTTGATGTAATCGATTCATTACTATCATCAACAATCTTCTGAAACTTGGAGTATTTAAACCTTGCTCCGAACTTATTTAACTGAGTAGAATTAGCGTATTTTTGAATGTTATCATTTACAACTGTTCTTACAAAATCACCAGAGGGTGTAAGGTTAGAGTTATAGTAAACTGATGTATCAACCTCCACATATAGGTATTTAAGATCAATAATTTCAGTATCAATACCAGCTACAGAGTATTTCTTAATTTCTCTCTTTATATTATCTTTAATAGCTTCTGATACAAATACACCTTGTGTAGGTTTAATACTTACAAATACTTTTCCAAACTGTGGCGGATTCATTGTTTCACCACCATAGGCTGATACCGATTCAGTTTCAGGATAAATCGTAGGAACCAATGCTTCAAAATCCGCAGATGTTACCGCTCTATTCTGTGACGAATAGATCATAGGTGCATATGTTTTTATACTTTCAACAGATTCGATACTACTTCCTCCAAAGGAGGGTTGATTCACACTAATAGATGAGAATGATCTTGAATTAAGTTTAGATCCATCCTGATCAATACAACTACCAGAGAATCTCATATTTTGAATTCCATTACCTTCTTCACCGTGGCTAATGACATAACCAACTTCAATCGAGTTTGGTTCCTGAAGACCCACACCAAAGATACCATCACCAAACATCAATTCATATCTTTCACCTTCAATTTCTTGTAAAAAATAAACTGCTGAATTTGGATTTAAATCAATTAAACTATTATATTGTTTAAATGATCTTTGAACACTAGATCGTTCCGACTCTTTAACAATTACACGAATTAAACTTGAATCAATACCAGCATTTGTGAGAATATATTTTTGATTTGGTGTACGACTATTAACTGAAAATGTTTGAGTAATATAACTACCTTCATATACATCAATGTTATTAAAATTCGCATAACCAGAAGAGTTTACAGGAACTGTAATATCATCTGGAATTGAGAAAGTATATGTGTTGCGATTAAATTTTGTAGAGTTGCCAACAATACCTGCTTTTAATGTAACTGATACGGCATTAGTATCAGATGCATCAAAAGAAAATGAAATGTTTGAAACAGCAGCTTTTCTTGATCGAGGAACATAACCGATATTTCTCGCTAAAGATACAACATTCTCTCTCAATGTTGCACTATCAATAAACACCTCATTCGTCACCATATTGGCGTTATACGAATTAAGATAAGTATTATATGCTAATGTATTGATGATCGTAGATAAGTTCGACCCTTCATAATCATAATCAGTGAAGTTTGAATTCGCTTTCAGATAATCACGAAGAGAAGCTTTGATTTGATCAAAGTCTACGTTGCTAAAATTAACTAGTGGCATCTTACCTAGTCGGTACTAATACAACATTGAGTTCTTGTGTTGGTAAATCTTTACCTATGATATAATATCGAATCGTTACATTTAAATCATTTGTATTGAGTTTGTTAATGTCATTAAGTTGTTCAACATCAACGCTTTCCAAACGAATACGCGGTTCAAAACGATTTAATGCAAATTCAATTTCTGATTTAATTTGTATAATCGTAATCACATCATTGTTTTCAAATAACATCTCACTCACTTTACAACCAATATTAGGTTGAAAAGGAATATCACCAGGAACTGTAAAGATAAGATTACGAATTGAACGAGCAATAGCATTCTCATTTTTCAATGCGATAAGATCGCGACTAATCGGATTTATCTGAAAAGTCGCACTGATATCTTTGAATGGTAGAGATACTCTTTGTACAGGCACTCGATCATACAATAACTCAAAGTTATTTAGAGCACTAATCTTCGATTAATGTAAATTGTTGATTACCACAAGAACAGATATGATCAGGGTGAGAACAATCAGTTGTTTCAAAAAGTCCGTCAGTATTTTTTGGTTTTTTATCTTTTGGTGTTTGATCATCATTAGAGATTTCTCTGAGTAATTTTTTTTCAGTCATTTGAATTCTCCTTTGTGATGGATGTTTCTTGTTCTTTTGATGTTTTCCAAAAATACTCATCTTCACGACCCATACCCAATCTTTCAAAACCATTTTCAACTGAATAATATTGTGTTGATACTTTAAAATCAGGCATTTTTGGATCAACAGGTGTTAAACTATTATCAAAAATTCTCATTCGATTGTTTGGATATAATGCATATTGGCCATTCACCAATGCAATTAAATTATGTGATTTATGTTCTGCTGGATTTTCACTCGTCGCATAATCAATTACATCAGCATCCTGATGATAATTATCTAATGTACAAATATATTCACCCCTGATAGTGCCGTGATCTCTTGTATAACATTCAAAATCCATTGAACCAATAAATTGCTTATGAATTGATGTAACACCATAATCCATACAATTCCAGAACTGTAAGTTAGGAAGATTCATATCAGGATCAGGTGTTTTAGGTTCTGATAAAAACGCACTAATCGGTAGTTTGTCATACATTGCCGCGTATTCAGGTAAATACGTTTCAAAATAAAATGCACGACCAGGAATTGATTTAGCTGAAATCCAAACACCTTTTACAAATTCACCATGTCCTGATTGATGATCTGTCAGGTATTCTTTTCTTACCCATACTTCCTCTGAGGGAAGATTACAAATTAATGCACTCATGTCCAATCTTTTTCTTCTACAGAGTATCTATATAATAATTCTTCACCTTTTTTAATATCTCGAATGGTAATGTACCATTGATCATTATGAACATCAACGTTGGGATGATCAGAGTGATTAACATAATATGCTTGATATATGCGATCAAGATCACAATCAATATAAAATCCATCATCATCATTCCATGTCATAGAACAAACGTAATCAGATATTTCATCGGGTATCTTATCCCAGGGCACCTTTACTACCTTTTGACGTTCTTTCCAGATAATAGTGCCCTTTGGAATATCACATAAAGAAAAAACACCTACCCCACCACAGACTTTACTGGGTGCAAGGTAAGTGTAGAGGGTTAGATCATACATTTTATAGAGAATTAAAGGTTAGCGTTTTTTAAAAATTTAACGACCTTGACCACGATAACGTTTCTTCGCTTTATTTGCAGAAGTTGCAGAATACTTTGTATGTTTCCCCATACCCTGTCGAGTTTTTTTGGGAGCAGCTTCAACGAATCCTGATTTTTTAACTGACATAATTTACCTCAAATCACTCTCATCTTTTCGTGACCAACTCTGATACGTGGATCACACCAAATCTCATATCCTGATTCAATTGCATCTAAACAGAATGATACATCCTCACCACACATATCTTGTACTGCACCAGATTCAAATACTTGCATCTTTGGTGCAAACCATGGATACTTCATACCTTCATTTTCAAATACACCCTTCTTGATCATTACCCATCCAAATCCAGTGTAATCAACAGTAAATGGTTTCTTACGTTTCTGAATACCTTCAACCATCTCATGATTCATTACACCACCATTATTACGGAAATCATCTTCTTCCAACCAATGTGCAACTGATGTTGTTCTTCCATCCTCTGTAGAATACCAACCAGCTGAAATCGGTCGTTCCTTGTCTTCATTCACTGAACCATCCTCATTCACTGCTTCAGCAGGAAGTGCCATATCAGCAAGTTGCCAAAACTTCTCAGTGTTGAAAATAATATCACTATCAATCCACAATTGATAATCATACTTCAATTCACCATTCCAGGGAATTTGATCTGGACCACGCAATACATTTGCTCCAAGACACTTACAACGAGCAAAATTCACCATACTACTATAGTCTTGTGAAATCTGAATACTCATCTGATTCTGTACAAGATCAAAACACAACTGTACAAAATTCTTCATAAACGCATATGAACAACCTCTTCCCGGCAAACAGAATACAATCGCCTTTCCACGCCATCGATCCTTAATTGCTTGATAATCCCATTCTTGTTGAGGTGCCTTTGTTTTCGGCTTTGATGCCTTTACAGTAAAACCCTTCGCCATGGTTAGTAAATCACTCCACTTCAGTTTGTATTATAACAGTATATGTATAACGCGTCGAACATAGATTTAAAAAAAATTCTGGGAAAAATTTTTTGAATCGTTTTAAATCACGCTCGCGTTTTTGGTTCGTTGTAGGTTAGGGAAGTTACCCTTTTTTATACGGGGGGGTACCCTTTATAACCATTATAGCCGGTAACGCGATCATAAAACACCACAACGATTTTACACATAAGTGTTCATTTTTATTATAACAACTGTATTTCTAAATGTCAAGTATTGACAAAAAAAAGAGAGTAGATTATAATACTCTCAGAACATCTGTGTTTTTATTTCTTCGTAACTGTTGCCCAAGTTTGAGACTTTGTTGGTTTTTTTGTGGGGAGTTTAGTAACTTTAACTCGAAGACCTTTGTTCTGCAATTCTTCAGTGATTTTGAGAAGATTGGTGAATGTGTTATTCAATGGTGAAATCGGTGTATCTCAATGAAGGGACATTGCAAACGTGCCTAATATAAATAGAAACAGCTAATGTGTTCCGTAGTGTTAGCTAACTGTCGGTGAGTTTATAACACTGAACCATCCTACGGGGTCAATGGTCAGATAGAACTCCCATAAACAGTGAGCAACACATAGGACCGACACATAAGCAGACAAAGTGTCATTCAGGTTTTCAGAGATTAAGCCTTAAACTCTGTTTTGTTGTGCTTATTTGTGAAGGAAAAAGTGAGAGTAACTGTACGGCAAAGGACACCACCCCCTTACCAAATTACTCTCACTCACACAACACCACACAGGCAGTTTAACGTCTCGTAGAGTTACCCAGGACGTGAGTTATCTGTCTCTCTTTTACTCTTATATTTTATCTCATAAACTGTCTATTATCAAAAAAATGTGCCACCCTATAAAGTGTCACCGAGGGACTTGATGTTTTTCGGAGTTTCTGATACAATGGAGGCTTAGATCACTATAAGATCAACCATTTATCACTATAAGTTACACCATTTCAAAGGGTATAAAAGTGTGTAAAAAGTGAAATAAAACCCCTTCAAAGTAGCTGTAGAGTATCTTTACAGCTACCACACAATCACTCAACTTAACAATTAGTAAAAAAGCACTATTATATTTTTTAATACCTTTTTTAATAGATTTTAATGAAAATGTGGTATTTATGGAGTATTTT